>JAABUK010004397.1_pt1 | contig 22925 bp, 22 predicted proteins | sample 5559141 | NCBI WGS metagenome assembly JAABUK01 (sample SAMN10711869, study PRJNA513367) | rock metagenome | isolation source: Antarctica rocks | place: Antarctica: Victoria Land, Pudding Butte nord | collected 2016-01-03
TGAAGCGCTTACGGATCGGGTGAGGGTCAATCATCCGAACGGCATAACAAACCTTTCAAGCAACGGGAATCCACGAACGAGATGATCACATGCCACCCGATTCGGATGTTTCCGGACGAGCCCTAACGGGCGAGGCAGAATGCGGCTTTGCCCTCCAGGTTCCAAGTGCATTGCTCGATGTTGAGGAGGAAAAGACTTTTCGGATATTCCTAATGCCCGAGATGCGGGAGCTTGAGGGAAGCCCCTGTGTGATGGCTCGCTCTCTGGCAATGACAGGCCCTCAAGGAGCCATTTGAAGAGCTCCGTTGCATGGTAATGAATGCGAGTAGGCAGGCCGCTGAAGCGGCGGGCATGGCAGCGGGCTAAACATGGATTAGCGTTTGCCAAGCCAAAGCTCGATTTAGCGTTCCACGCCCAAGGCGCATTGCCCCATTCCTCCAACACTGGCAACTTGCGGTTGCGGAACGGTAACAGGACACCTCACCACCCATGCGGATACTCCTCACCGGCGGCTGCGGCTTCATCGGCTCGGCGGTCATTCGCCACCTGATCCGCGCCACCGACCATCAGGTCATAAACGTCGACAAGATGACCTACGCCGCATCCGAGGACGCGCTGGAGGAGGCGCGCACCCATCCGCGCCATCAACTCCTCCGCGCGGACATCACCGATGCCGCCGCCATGCGGGACATCTTCGCCACGCACCAGCCCGACGCCGTCATGCACCTCGCGGCCGAGAGCCACGTCGACCGCTCCATCGACGGCCCGGCGCCGTTCATCCAGACCAACATCGTCGGCACCTTCGTTCTGCTGGACACCGCCCGCGCCTACTGGGCGCAGCTCGACCGCGACGGCCAGCGGCGCTTCCGCTTTCACCATATCTCAACGGACGAGGTGTTCGGCGCCCTAGGTCCGCAGGACCCGCCATTCACCGAGGACACGCCCTACGATCCGCGCAGCCCGTACTCGGCGAGCAAGGCCGCGTCCGACCATTTGGTGCGCGCGTGGTGGCATACCTATGGCCTGCCGGCGTTCGTCACCAACACCACGAACAACTACGGCCCCTGGCAATTCCCGGAGAAGCTGATCCCGCTGGTGACGCTCAACGCGCTGGAGGGCAAGCCGCTGTCAGTCTATGGCGACGGCACCAACCAGCGGGACTGGCTGTTCGTCGACGACCATGCCGCGGCCCTGGTTCGCGCCCTGGAACACGCCGAGCCCGGCGCCACGCTGGCGATCGGCGCCCGGCAGCCGCGCACCAACCTGCAGGTCGTGCACGCTATCTGCGCCACGCTGGACGAGTTGGTGCCCGACCCCGCCGGGCCACGCGCGCGGCTGATCCATTTCGTCGCCGACCGGCCGGGCCACGACTTCCGCTACGAGATCGATCCGGCCCGCACGACCGCGGCGCTGCGTTGGGCCGCGCCGCACGACTTCGACCGTGGGCTGCGCCGAACCGTGCATTGGTATCTGGACAACCGGGCCTGGTGGGAGGGCATCCGCGGGGCCCGCTACGCCGGGCAACGGCTGGGGACGGCCGCGTGAAGGCCGGCAGCATGAAGGGCATCCTGCTCGCCGGCGGCAGCGGCACCCGGCTGCACCCAATCACGCTCGCCAGCAGCAAGCAGTTGCTGCCGGTCTACGACAAGCCGATGGTCTACTACCCGCTCTCGGTCCTGATGCTGTCGGGAATCAAGGACATCATGATCATCTCAACCCCCGAGGACCTGCCGCAGTTCCGCCGCCTGCTGGGCAGCGGCGAGCGGTTCGGGGTGCGCTTCACCTACGCCGAGCAGCCGAAGCCCGAGGGGCTGGCGCAGGCGTTCCACATCGGCGAGGAATGGATCGCCGGGCAGCCCTGTGCGCTGGCCCTGGGCGACAACCTGATCTTCGGCGATCATCTGGGCGTGCTGCTGCGCGCTGCCGTCGCCCGGCCCGAAGGCGCCACGGTGTTCGCATACCAGGTGCGCGACCCCGAGCGTTACGGCGTCGTCGCGTTCGACAGCAGCGGCCGCGCGATGGAGATCGTGGAGAAGCCGGCCGCGCCGAAGTCCAACTGGGCGGTGACCGGGCTGTATTTCTACGACCATCGCGTCTCCGAGCTGGCTCGGCGCGTGAAACCCTCGGCGCGCAACGAGCTGGAGATCACCGACCTGAACCAGATGTACCTGGAGGAGGGCACGCTGCACGTGGAGCGGCTGGGCCGCGGCTGCGCCTGGCTCGACGCCGGCATGCCGGACAGCCTGCTGCAGGCGGCGACGTTCGTGCAGACCATCCAGAACCGGCAGGGCATGCTGGTCGGCTGTCCGGAGGAGGTCGCGTTCCGCATGGGCTACATCGACGCCGACACCCTGCGCAGCGCCGCGAAGGGGCTGAGCAAGACCGAGCTGGGGCGGCTGCTGCTGGAACTCGCGGACGGATTGCACGCATGAAGGTTGAACGCTTGGCCATCCCGGATCTGATCCTGGTCACGCCGCCGCGGTTCGGCGATGCGCGCGGGTTTTTCTCCGAGGTGTTCAACGTGTCCCGCTTCGCCGAGGCCGGGATCGACGTGCCGTTCATCCAGGACAACCAGAGCCTGTCGCAGGAGCGCGGCGTGATCCGTGGGCTGCATTGCCAGGTCGCGCCGCATGCCCAGGGCAAGCTGGTGCGCTGCATCAAGGGCGCGATCTGGGACGTGGCGGTGGATGCGCGCCGGGGTTCGCCCAGCTTTGGGCAATGGGCGGCGGTGGAGCTATCGGCGGAGAACTGGGCGCAACTCTGGGTGCCGACGGGCTTCCTGCACGGGTTCTGCACGCTGCATGAGAATACCGAGGTCATCTACAAAGTAACGGACATCTATGACCGCGCATCGGAGCGGGGCGTGATCTGGAACGACCCAGACCTGGCGTTGCCCTGGCCGGTTGCAGAGGATGAGGCCGTGCTGTCCGAAAAGGACCGGGTGCTGCCGCGCTGGGCGGAGGCGCCGGCGCTGTTTTGACACAACTGTTCCACTAATGCGACGCGTCGCCAAGTTGTATCACTGGGCGGACAAAGTCACTCTTCGAACAATCATATGGCCTGTTCGTAACGCTTCTTGCACGGGTAAATCCAGGCTAGGCTTGCTGCTATGACGACAATCATGGTCACCGGCGGCACCGGGCAGCTTGCAACGGCAATGGAGCAGGAGGGCGGCCCCGTCGTCCGCCGCGTTGGCCGCCCTGGGTTCGATTTCGACCGGCCGCCGTCGATCGCCGAGTCCGTCCGGGCCATGCAACCGGCCTTCGTGGTCAATGCCGCCGCCTGGACCGCGGTGGATGCGGCGGAGGCCAACCCCGACGCGGCCGGCCGCGCCAACCGGGATGGCCCGGCGACGCTTGCGGCGCTCTGTGCCGACGCCCGCATCCCGCTGATCCATATCTCGACCGACTACGTGTTCGACGGTAACAAGGGGACGCCCTATACCGAGGCCGATCCGACCAGCCCCACCGGCGTATACGGCGCGACGAAGCTGGAGGGGGAGCAGGCCGTGCTGGCGGCTTGCCCGCGTGCGATCGTGTTGCGGACCTCCTGGGTGTACTCGGCGACGGGCAAGAACTTCGTCCGCAGCATGCTGGGCGCGGCGCAGAAAACCAACCGGCTGCGCGTGGTGGCGGATCAGCAGGGCTGTCCGACATCGGCGCGGGATCTGGCCGTGGCGATCCTGGCCGTCGTGGCGCGGCTACGCGAGGGCTGGCAGGACCGCTATGCCGGGGTGTTCCATGCGGCCGGCGCGGGGTCGACCACATGGCACGGCCTGGCAGAGGCGGTGTTCCAGGATGCGGCCGCGTATGGCCTTCCCGTGCCGACGGTGGACGCAATCGCCACCGCGGATTGGCCCACGCCGGCCCGGCGCCCGCCCGATAGCCGGCTCGATTGCACAAAGCTGTCTCAGGTGTTCGGCATCCACCTGCCGGAGTGGCGCACCGGCTTATCCCGAACTATTGCCGAACTGCTCGCTGCGTCGCCGCCGCGTCCGTGATCGGTCGCCGTGCCGGCACCTCCTGATCCCGGTTCTGCTCGCCTGCCGGCCCGCATCGCCATCCTGCTGTCGACCTATAATGGCGAGCAATTCCTTGCGGACCAGCTCGAAAGCCTGTTGCGGCAGACCGTGGCGGATTGGGTGCTCTACTGGCGGGACGACGGGTCGAGCGATGGCACGGCAGGCATGATGCGCCGCTTCATGGCCGGACCCGGCGCGGGCCGCTGTCACCCGGTGCTGGACCCGCCGGGCCGGCTGCGGCCGACTGGCAGCTTCATGGCGCTGTTGCGGGTTGCGATGATGGCGGATGTGGAGGCAGTGGCCTTCGCCGACCAGGATGACGTCTGGTTGCCGAACAAGCTGGCGCTGGCGGTCGCGGCGCTGGGGTCCGATTCGCGGCCGACGCTATATTGCAGCCGGCAGATTCTGGTGGACCGGGCGTTGCGGAGAATCGGCATGTCGGCGTCGCTGCGGCATCCCCTGGGATTTCCCGCCGCGTTGACGCAGAACGTCGCGACCGGGTGCACGGTCGTGCTGAACCGTGCGGCGGCGGAGCTGGTGGCCGGCAGCCATCCGCCTCCGGCCACCTTGCACGACTGGTGGAGCTACCTCGTCGTGTCCGCCCATGGCGGCCGGCTGGTGGCGGATGCGACGCCCACGGTGCTGTATCGCCAGCACGGCGGCAACGTGGTGGGAGCGCCGGGCTCCATGGGCCGCCGCGCCGTTGCGGCGCTGCGGCGGGGACCCAGCGTCTTCATGGGCGTGCTGCGCAGCCATGTGGCGGCGTTGCGGGACCAGCCGGATTTGCTGTCACCGAACGCGGCGGCGGCGCTGGACGTGGTGCAGGCCGGATTGCAGGGCGGGGTGCCACAGCGTCTGACCGCCTTGCAGCTCGGTGGCCTGTCGCGCCAGACCTGGCAGGAGACGCTGCTGTTCCGATGGTGGTTCCTGATCGGCTAGTTAGCCGGACCAGCCGCAGGCGAGCAGCGCCTGCCGCATATGGGCCGGCGGCGGGGCGGTCGCGGCAACTGGCGGTTCCAGCGGAAGGGCGATGGCGCGGGCCAGCAACTGCACGGGCCCATCGCCGCGGCCGTAGACCGGGTCGCCCAGGATCGGGTGGCCCAGCCCAGCGCAATGCACGCGAATTTGGTGGGTCCGGCCGGTCCAGGGCTGCAGTTCCAGCCAGGCGATATCGCCGGCCTGGCCCATCACGCGCCAAGTTGTGCGGGCGAGGAGGCCGGCCGGCGCCGGCTCCATCCGCCAGCCCGTGCGGACGTTGCGCTTTTGCAGGCTGTTGGCGATCTCGCCAGCCGGCAGGGCAGGGACGCCGTGCACTAGGGCCCAGTACGTCTTGCGCACAGACCCGGCCAGGAACGCCGCCTGCGCCGCCAGCAGCGCCTGTTTACGCAGCGCCACCACCAAGCATCCGGCCGTGTCGGCGTCCAGGCGATGCACCAGCCAGGGGCCATCCTTGCGGCGGGACAGCGTTGGGAAGATATCCTCGACGCTCGGGCCGCCGCCGGGTCCTGGATGCACGGGCAGGCCGGCCGGCTTGTTCAGCACGACGAAATACTGGTTCTGAAACAGGATCGGGATCATTCCGTCAGGTTGACAGCGGCGCGGGACCGGCGGAAGGACCCGCATGCCCGATGACCGGATCTGCGGCCTGAACGCCGTCACCGCCCTGTTCGCCCGCCGCCCTGACGACGTAATCCGCCTGTTCTACAACGAGGAAAGCAAGGCGCGGGTCGGCCAGCTCTGCGCCGAGCTGGCACGGATGCGCCGGCCCTACCGTCTGTTGCCGCCGGACGAGCTGGAACGCGCCGCGGGCACCCCGCATCACGGCGGCGTGGTGGCGGTCGCCGCTCCGCGGCCGATGGGCATGATGGACTTCGTGCGTCCGCCGCGTTTCCCGCTGCTGCTGATCCTGGACAGCATCGGCAATCCGCATAACCTGGGCGCCATCGCCCGCAGCGCCGCGTTCTTCGGCGTGCGCGCCCTGGTGCTGCACGAGACGCCGTTGCAGGCGATGCCGTCGGATGCTGCCTATCGCGTCGCGGAGGGCGGGCTTGAGTACCTCGAGGTTTCCAAGACCCGCAACCTGCGGAAGGCATTGCTGGCGCTCGATCCGTACTACCGCACCGTCGCGGCGACGCTCACCGACGACGCCATGCCGGTATCTGCCCTGCCGCGGGACCGGCCGGTGGCGCTGGTGCTGGGCAACGAGGAGCGGGGCGTGGGATTCGATGCATTGGAGACCTGCCGTCGCCGTGTCCGCATCCAGGGCCAGGGCGCGGTGCAAAGCCTGAATGTCGCGCAGGCCGCCGCCGTGCTGCTGCACACGCTGACCAGTCAGATTGCTTGAAGTGAGGCCCTGATGCGTATCCATGTCCAAAGCCTGCCGGACGACGCCCAGTTCGCGATCACGCCGGCCCAATGGGAGGCTGCCGCCGCCCGCGCCCCGGATGTCTCGGCCGGCCACATCGTGACGTTCGGCGAGACGGCCGAGGAGTTCCAGGTGGCGATGCGGACGGCCGACGCGCTGGTGGCGCAAACCGGCGCCGTCCGCACGCTGTTTCCGGCCGACGCGCCGCGGCTGCGGCTGATCTACTGCACGTCCGCTGGCCTCGACAGCCTGGCGCCGTTCGACTGGTTGCCGCCCGGGGCGCAATTGCTGAACAACCGCGGCACGCACGGGGCGAAAGCCGGCGAGTATGGCATTATGGCGCTGCTGATGCTGGCAAACGGCATGCCGGGCTTCATGACGGCACAGCGGGCCGGGCAGTGGGCGCCGCGGCACGGGTCCGTGCTGGCCGGGCGGCATGTCGTGGTGGTCGGGCTAGGTTCCCTGGGGGGCACGACTGCGACCCACGCCGCACGGCTCGGCATGCGCGTCACCGGTGTCCGCAATCGGGCCGAGCCGCATCCGGATTGCGCGCGGGTGGTGACGCTGCACGATCTGGACACGGTGCTGGAGGACGCGGAGTTCCTGGTGCTGGCCCCGCCCTTGACGGACGCCACGCGCGGCTTGCTGGACCGCCGTCGCATCGCATTGCTGCCTGCGGGGGCCGGCGTGGTGAACATCGGCCGGGGGGCGCTATTGGATCAGGATGCGCTCTGCGATGCACTGGACGCCGGCCGCTTGTCCGGGGCAGTGCTGGACGTGTTCGTGCCGGAGCCGGTGCCGCCGGGCCATCGGCTGTGGACGACGCCGAACCTCGTGATGACGCCGCACGTCTCGGCCGACGACCCGGCCACCTACATCCCCCTCAGCCTCGACATCTTCTTCCGTAACCTGCGCGCGTTCCGGGATGGAATGGCGTTGCCGAACCGGTTCGACATCGCGCGGGGCTACTAGCCGCCATTGAATCCACGCAGCCGCCCGGAAGAGATTGGCACCCAGCGATCGGCAATGATCTGATCGATGATGTCTGCGTTGTAGTTTCCGTCCGGTCCTGGCTTCGGCAATACCAGAAGGTCAGCGTGCCGTGAGTACACGTCGTGGTAGGTGGTCTGGTCAGCAAGGGCGTAGCCCTGTTCGGACAGCGCGGCGTGCATTTCGGCAGCCGCGTAGCAGCGCAACCTATGCCGCTTCCAACTCCACCAGCTTCGGCACGACGACGGTGGCGGCTTGGCCCTTCAGGCGCATGATGGCCTGCATCACCGGCTCGATCTCCGACTTCGCGATGTCGAGCTCGGCGTGCGTCACCCAAAGCTCGGGCATGTCGGGCGATGTGAATACATGCTGCCCGCCCACCATCTTATGCTCCAGCCGGATCAACTGGGCCTCCATGTCGCTGCTCCTGCGGTTCATAGGAAGCAACGTGGCCCTATTGGGTTAAGGATGCAACAACACTCGCTTTGAAGCGACGGGCATTTGATAAGCAGCGGCGCAGGCATCCAGCTACGGTCCGCCATTGATGGTCAGCACGGTGCCATTCGTATAGGCGGACCGTGGGCTGGCCAGGAAGGCGACGGCGTTGGCGATCTCCTCTGGTTGGGCAGGACGGCCATAGGGCATGCCCTTGCACAGGTCGAGCCACCGGTCGGCGTCGCCAAGCTCGGCCGTGGCCCGGTGACGCAACAGGCGTTCCAGCCGGGCGGTGGCGACCGGGCCTGGGTTGATGGCCACCGCGCGCATGCCGTCCCTGTGGGCGGCGCGGCCCAACGCACGGGTGAACGCCATCAGGGCGGCATTGCCCGCGACGCCGGCGATGTAGCCGGGATCGAACGTCTCCCCGGCCGCGCCGATCACGTTGACGACGACGCCGTGCCGGGCTTTCAGCGTGGAATACAGCGCCCGGCACAGGCTGATGAAGCCGAACACCTTGAGGTCCCAGGCAGCGCGCAGCGTGGCGTCGTCGATCGCCAGCAGATTGCCGGGCGGGATGGCGCCGGCGTTGTTCACCAGGATATCGAGGGTGCCAGCGGCGGCGGCCACGCGCTCCACCTCCGTTTGGCGGGACAGATCGGCGGCGATTACCTCGACGCGGACCTGACGGCGGGCGCGCACTGCCGTGGCGGCCTCGTCCAGCGCGGCTGGATCGCGGGCGATCAGGACGATGTCGCACCCCTCCTCGGCCAAAAGCTCGGCGCTGGCGCGGCCGATGCCCTTCGAGCCGCCGGTGACCAACGCGCGCTTGCCCGCCAGATGGAGGTCCATGGCTAGGCGAACCCGCGGCGGCCCAGGATGCGGTCGAGGCTGAGCCCGCCGCCGCCATAGGCCGCGAAGGCGAGGAAGCCGCCTGCCATGCACACATTCTTCATGAAGTTGATCTGCTGGCTCGGCTCGGCAAAGTTGGTGTGGGCGAGCATGGCCGTCGCGATGCAGAACACGGCGAGCACGATCCCAATAAGCCGGGTCTGGAAGCCCAACAGGAACAAGACGCCGCCACCGAGCTCGACCACGACAGCGACCCAATAGGCAATCTCGGGCACGGGCACGCCGATCTTGGCAAAATACGCCTTGGTGCCGGCCATTGCCATCAGCTTGCTCCAGCCGCCCATGATGAAGATAGCCGAGGCCAGTATCCGGCCGACCAGCAGCATCGCGTCGCTCGCGCCCGTGTGGCTCACGTTGAAATCGTTTACGGTCGTGCTCATGCAGCCCTCCTAATCCCGCCAGCATAGGCCTGGCAGGCGTTCCCGAATGCGCGGAACAGCGCGACGCTGTTCGCATCCGCAGCGTAGTCCCATTCCGGATGCCATTGCACACCCAGGGCGAAGGCGGCGCCCTGCACGCGCACGGCCTCGATCGTGCCATCGGGCGCCACGGACTCGATTGCAAGCAGGTCCGCCAGGCGATTGATCGCTTGGCCATGCACCGAGTTCACCGTGATGCGGTCGTGACCCAGCAGCCGGGCGAGCTCGCCGGACAGCGCCACATCGTACTTGGGGGCATAGGTCTGCGCGTTCGGACCCGGCCCTCCGCGGTGATCTCGGCGGCCCGGCACGAAATGCACCTGTTGATGCAGGCTGCCGCCCAACGCTACATTCAGCTCCTGGATGCCGCGGCAGATCGCCAGCAACGGCATGTTTCGGCGGAGCGCTGCGCGGATCAACGGCAGGGTGGTGCCGTCGCGGGCCGCGTCGTGCAGGTCCGGCGTCTCGTCCCCGGCGCCGTAGTGGCCGGGGTGCACGTTGCTAGGGCTGCCGGACAGCAGCAGCCCGTCCAGCCGGTCGAGGATTGCGATGGCGGCCTCGCCGATCGGTGGGATCAGCACCGGAACCGCGTCGCTGGCGCCGATCAATGCCGCGCCGTAGCGGGCCGGGGTGGCGTGCTGCGGGTGGCCGTTGATCTCCCGCGTGCAGGCGGGGATGCCGATCAGGAGGGTCATGCGGTGATGTCCGTGGTTTGGCGGGTCAAGACGGGCTTGGGCCGAAGGCGGTCGGCGACGACGGCGCCCACGGCGCCAATCAGCATCAGCGTGGCCATCGGACGCGCCGAGCCGTCGCTGAGTGCCCCCACCAACACGCCGCTGAGGGCAGCGAGGCAGAACTGGATGGTGCCCATGAGCGCCGATGCGCTGCCAGCCTGCGCCGCATGGCGGGACAGTGCTCCGACCGCCGAGTTGGGCATCACGAACCCCATGCTGCCCATCGCGAACACCACGGGCAGCACGACGCCATAGACGCCACCGACGCTCAGCACGGCGCAGGTCAGCAGGACGATCGCAGCGGCGAGATAGACCACGGTGCCAACCCGCAGCACACGCGCCGCGCCGAATCGGGGTAGGATACGGGGATTGATCTGCGACGACAGGATGAATGCCCCGGCGCTGGCGCCGAACAGCATGCCGTACTGCGCCGGGCTGAATGCAAAACGTTGGATCAGCACCGGGGGCGAGCCGCCGATATAGGCGAACATGCCGAACATCCCGCAGCCGCCCATGAGGGCATAGGCCAGGAATACCCGGTCGCGCAGCACGTTGGCGTAGCGGCTCGCGAGATTGCCGAACCCAAGCTGCATCCGCCGGTTGGGCGGCAGCGTGTCCGGCAGGAACCGCCAAACCAGGGCGCAGCAGATCGCGCCATAGACCGCCGTGAGCCAGAAGATCGCGTGCCAGGGTGCGTAGCCGAGGATAAAACCGCCCAGCGTTGGCGCCAGGATCGGGGCGACGCCCATGACCAGCATCAGCCGCGACATCAAATGCGCCGCCGCATGTCCGTCCGCCAGGTCGCGCACGATAGCGCGGGGAATCACCATGCTGGCCGACCCGCCGAACGCCGCGACGAAGCGCAGCGCAGACAAGGTGAACAGATCGGGCGCCAGCGCGCAGCCGGCATTGGCCAGCGTGTAGATCGCGGTGCCCACCACCAGCGGCCCCCGCCGGCCATAGCGGTCCGCCAGCGACCCCTGCGTGATCTGCCCGATGGCCAAGCCGGCGAACCAGGTGGCGAGCGTGATCTGCGCCGTACCAGGCCGGCCCCCCAGCGATGCCTCGATCGCCGGGAACGCGGGCAGGTACATGTCGGTGGAGAGCGGCCCGACCGCCGTGAGGAAGCCGAGCAGCACGGGTAGCCATGCTGGATATGCCATCTTGCCAGAATGCCAGGCTATTGCAGTGCAGCGTAGTGCCGTTGTCGCATGCCCGCCTCTCGCTTGTGCGGCAGCCAGCACAGCGAGCCGTCCATAGGCGACGGCCGTCTGCAACCCGTTGCTGGACAGCCGGTTGGGAAAAGGAGGCGTTCCACAATCAGTCCACGGCCGAGATGGCGTCGCCAAGGCGCACCTCGCCGCCCTCCAGCACCCGTGCGGTGATGCCGCCGTGGCCGCGGACGGCGTTGTAGCCGCCGGCGCCCAGTAGCCTCTCCATCTTGGAGCACGGATGGCAGTCTCCGCTGCTCTCGAGCAATGCGCTACCCAGGCGGAAGCGCCGGCCCTTCAACGCAGCGAGGTTGATCCCGCGCACCACGACGTTGCGCCGCAGCGACTCGGGCAACACGCTATCCTGGCCGAGATAGCTGGCGATGGCTGTCAAGTGCTCTGCGGATATCACCGTGACCTGGCGTGCGCCCTGGGTGGCGCTGGCGTAGTGGTCGCCGGTCACGCCCTGGCCCGGCGACAGCGCGATGGCCTCGCACTCTACTATAGGAACCAGGCGAGCAGGCCGCAGGCCGAGCCATGTGACGACGCCCGGCCGCAGCGGCACGGCCATCAACCGAGCCAGCGGAGAGGCCGGGTTCAGCACGGTTCAGGCCGCCGTCGAGACCGCCTGGTCGGTGACCGGGCCCGTGGCGGGCGGCCCATCAACCCAGACCCGGGGCGGCTCGCTGCTGGCGCTGCCGAAAATGCTGCAGAACGCGACCTCGCCGGCGTCCCGGCCGACGCCGATGCGGATGATGCCGTCGGTCGCGGACTTGCGGGTGGGGTCGAACACGTACCAGGCACCGCCGTCGGGCCCATGCAGCCAGGCCTCGAACACCGCGTGGAAGTCGGCGGGATCGAGGCGCCAGGCATAGGCGCCGACATAGCGGGCCGGCACGCCTAGCGCCCGGCACAATGCAATCGCCAAATGCGCGAAATCCCGGCACACGCCCTGCCGTTCCAGCAAGGTATCCGCCGCCGATGTCATCGCATCCGTGGTGCCGCTGCGATAATCCACGTGGTCGCAAATCCAGTTGCAGATCGTGCCGACCCGCGAGTGGCCCGGCGCCATGCCACCGAAAGTGCGCTCGGCAAACAGCGCCAGCCGGTCAGATTGGCAGTACCGGCTGGGGTTCAAATACGTCAGCACCTGGAGCGGCAGCCGGTCCGGCGGAACCTCGTGCACCCGGTCCGGCGCGCACCGCATGGGGTCCAGCGCGATGTCGGCGCGATACTCCACCCGGAGCGGACCGGGAGGCGCGTGGACGCGCAGACAGCGGTTGCCGCTTTCCGGCATGGTGAAGCGCTCGGTATCGAGCGTCGGAGTGAAATGCAGCGCCTCGGTCCGCACGACCTGCCGGTCGAACCGGGCCGCCTCGATGTTGAAGACGAAGGCCGTGGGCGCGGGGATGTCATACTGCAGCGTGCAGCCAGCCTGGAATTCGATGGCGGGGCTCCTCAGTCGTCGTCGTCGCGGGTCGAGCGGGTCAGCACCTCGCGCTTGCCGACGTGGTTGGCGGGAGTGACCACGCCCTCCTTCTCCATCTGCTCGATCAGCTTCGCCGCGCGGTTGTAGCCGATCGCGAGGTGCCGCTGGATGAAGCTCGTGCTGGCCTTGCCCTCGCGGGACACCAGGGCGACGGCCTGATCGAATAGGCCCTTTTCGCCATCCCCGGCGCCCGCAATGCCGGACAGCGCGGGGTTCGCACCCGGGCTGCCGTCGTCGTCGCCCGGAGGTTCGGTGACCTCGTCGTCATAGGTCGGCTCGGCCTGGGCGCGAAGGAAGGCGACGATGTCCTCCACCTCGCGGTCGGCGACGAAGGGACCGTGCACGCGGGCGATGCGGCCGCCGCCCTGCATGTGCAGCAGGTCGCCCTGGCCCAGCAACTGCTCGGCGCCCTGCTCGCCCAGGATGGTGCGACTGTCGAACTTGCTGATGACCTGGAAGCTGATGCGGGTCGGGAAGTTGGCCTTGATCGTGCCGGTGATCACGTCCACGGACGGACGCTGCGTCGCCATGATGACGTGGATTCCGGCGGCGCGCGCCATCTGCGCCAGACGCTGCACCGCCGCCTCGACCTCCTTGCCGGCGACCATCATCAGGTCCGCCATCTCGTCGATCACCACGACGATGTAGGGCAGATGCTTCAGCGTCAGCGGCTGTTCCTCATAGGTCGGCCGCCCGGTCTCGCTATCGAAGCCGGTCTGCACGCGCCGGTTTGGCACCTCCTCCTTGGCCAGGAACTCGGCAACGCGGTCGTTGTAGCCGCCGACATTGCGCACACCGAGCTGGCTCATCGCGCGATACCGCCGCTCCATCTCCCGCGTGGTCCATTTCAGCGCGGTCACCGCCTTGGCGGGCTCCGTCACCACGGGCGCCAGCAGATGCGGGATGCCCTCATAAACCGAAAGCTCAAGCATCTTCGGGTCGATCATGATGAGCCGGCACTGGTCGGGCGACAGGCGGAACAGAATCGACAGGATCATGGCGTTGATCCCGACCGACTTGCCGGACCCGGTGGTGCCCGCAATCAGCAAATGCGGCATGCGTGCCAGATCGGCGATGACCGGGACGCCGCCGATGTCCTTGCCTAGCGCCAGGGCCAGGCGGCCGGGATGGCTGCGCCAGTCGTCGCTGCCCAGCAGCTCGGACAGGAACACCGTCTCCCGCTTCTCATTCGGGACCTCGATGCCGATCACGTTGCGGCCGGGCACGGTGGCGATGCGGACGGCGGTGACGCACAGGCTGCGGGCTACGTCGTCGGCGAGGCCGATCACGCGGGCGCTGCGGATGCCGGGGGCGGGCTCCAGCTCATAAAGCGTGACCACCGGACCTGGCCGGATGTCGCGGATGGCGCCCTGCACGCCGTAGTCGTTCAGCACGGTTTCCAGCAGGCGGGCATTGGCCTGCAGCGCGTCCTCGCTGGGACCCGACCCGGCGCGAATGGGAGCGGGGCTGAGCAGCGAGAGCGGCGGGAACTGCCAGCCATTCTCCGTCAACGGGAGGCTGCCCTGCTGGGCCTCGGGCGACTTGCGTTTGAGGTCGGTGGTGACCGGGATCGCACGGTCGATAGGGTTCGGGCGGGCAGGGATGTGGGCTGGCTTCGGCGCCGGGTCTGGCGGGGTAGGGCCTGGGTCGAGCGGGAGCGGACTGACCGGAGGCGACTTGCCTTGAAGTGGAGGGGCTGGGACCGGAATGACTGGCTGCGGGAGCACTTCGGCGTCGGGCGCGGGATGCAACAGGCGTTGGGCCTGCCTCGCAACCAGTCGTCCGGCACCGGCGATGCGCGAACCCATGCGGGCCAGCAGCCCGGCCACGCGCCCGCCGCCACGCACGGAACCACGGGCAGCGCCCACCGCGCCCTGACCCGCCGCACGCCATTCCCCGGCCGACAGTCCAAGGCTGAGCACCACCAGGATCAGCGCCAGCACCACCCCCGTGCCCAGCACCAGCGCGGTGCCGGCGGGGCCGAGCAGCCCATAGCCCATCCGGCCGGCGTAGTCGGCCAGCATGCGCCCCAAAGCGCCGCCGAGGCCGGCGGCGGTCGGCCACGCCGGTCCCCGCACGGTCGCCAGGGCGGCCGCCAGCACCGGCAGCGCCAGAATGGTGCACAGCAGCCGCACCGCCAGCCGCAAGGGGCGGCGAGTGGCGATCCGGAATCCCCAGGCGAGCATGGCCAGGCTGGGCAGCACCGCCGCCACACCGAAGCCTTGCAGCAGCACGTCGGCGCACAGGGCACCCGGCGTACCGGCCCAGTTGGTCGCGGGCCGAGACGTGGCGGTGTTGAGCGACGGGTCGTGCGGATTATACGACACGAGCGCAACCAGGAGTAGCAACGCCGCAATAGTAAAGGCGATGCCGCTTAGCTGGCCTAGGCGCGTCAGCACGACATTGCGGACCTCCGGAGAGGCAAAGCGGCGGCCCTGCGCAAGTGATGCCATGGTGTTGTCCGGTCAGCTTGAAGGAAGATCGGAGCTTAATACGATAGTCCCGTGAAGCGTGAACGGAAAACCGGGACCGCGTGCATTTCACGGCCCCGGTGTGTCGTTAAGGCGTATCTGAGAAACCTACCCGAGTTGCTCCCCGTGCAGCACGACATCCAGGCCTTCGCGCTCCTCGTCCACGGAGACGCGCAGGCCGACGATGGCGTCCGTGACCTTCAGCAGGATGAACGTCGCGATCGCGCTGTAGGCGATCGTCGCCGCCACCGCATAGGCCTGCGCGGTGAACAGCGCCGCACCCGCGACATACACGCCCTCGGGCTTGTCGGTCGTGGCCGAGAGCGGGCCGTAGGCGAACACCCCCGTCAGCAGCGCGCCGATGATGCCGCCGATGCCGTGCACGCCGAACGCGTCCAGGCTGTCGTCGTAGCCCAGCAGGTGCTTCAATCCAGTCGCCGCCCAGAAACAGCCGACGCCCGCCACCACGCCGATGATGAGCGCTGGCCCCGGCAGCACGAAGCCGGACGCCGGCGTGATCGCGACCAGGCCCGCCACCGCGCCCGAGATCACGCCGAGCACGCTCGGCTTGCCCTTTGCCACCCACTCCGCCATGACCCAGCCCAAGGCCGCCGCGGCCGTCGCCACCTGCGTCGCCAGCATCGCCATGCCTGCCCGGCCGCCGGCGCCCAGCGCCGATCCGGCATTGAAGCCGAACCAGCCGACCCAAAGCAGCGATGCCCCGATCACCGCATAGGCAAGGTTGTACGGGCTCATGTTGTCCTGCCCATAGCCAACCCGCTTGCCCAGCACGAGCGCGCAGATCAGCCCGGCCACGCCCGCGTTGATGTGCACCACGGTGCCGCCGGCGAAATCTGCGACACCCAGCGCATTGATCCAGCCCAGCGGGCTCCAAACCCAATGCGCCACGGGCGAGTAGACCAGCAGCGACCACAGCGTCATGAATAGCATCAGCGCCGAGAACTTCATCCGGTCCGCGAACGCGCCGGCAATCAGCGCCGGGGTGATGATCGCGAAGGTCATCTGAAACATCAGGTAAACGGTCTCGGGGATGGTGTTGACCGTGCTGTTCTCGGTGCCGGCGCCCAGGGTGAACGGCTTGTCCCAGGCTGTCCCCAGCCCATTCAGCAGCACGCGCGAGAAGTCGCCGATGTAGGCGTTGCCGTTGGTGAAGGCGAGGCTGTACCCCGCGACCATCCAGACGACAGTGACAAGCGCGCAGATGCTGAAGGACTGCATCAAGGTCGCGAGCACGTTCTTCTTGCGCACCATCCCGGCATAAAACAGTGCCAGGCCGGGTATCGTCATCATCAATACCAACGCCGTGCTGGTCAGCATCCAGGCGGTGTCGCCGGTATCGACCTTGGCTTCGGTCACGGCCGCGGCAGCAGCGGCAGCGGGGGGAGCGACCGCCGTTGCGGCGTTCTGGGCCCAGGCAGGCAAGGCCGCCAGCAATAGCGGAAGTGGGGCGAGCAGCCGGGCGGACGTCCTCATAGCGCTTCCTCGTTCGTCTCGCCGGTCCGGATGCGCACCGCGCGCTCGACATCCATGACGAAAATCTTGCCGTCGCCGATCTTGCCGGTGTGCGCCGCTTTCATGATGGCCTCGACCACCTGTTCCGCGAGTTCGTCCGACACCGCGATCTCGACTTTGACCTTGGGTAGGAAGTTCACGTGGTACTCGGCGCCACGGTAGATCTCCGTCTGCCCTTTCTGCCGGCCGAACCCCTTCACCTCCGATACCGTGAGCCCCTGCACACCCAAAGGTGTCAAAGCCTCCCGGACATCGTCGAGCTTGAAGGGCTTGATGACGGCTGTGATCAGCTTCATCGAACCTTCCTCTTTCCAATCCCGCGCCTCGCGCCACATTCGGCAGGTCGCGTCAAACAGCTGCACTCAAGAACCGTGCCGAACGGTTCTGCTAGCGGGATGGCGGACGTGCAGCGATCTTTGCCCGCGGCGTGGGCAGGAGGTGCCCCAGGCTGTAACATCGGCGCCACGGGATGCTGCCCAATTTGTACGCAATAAGGAGTCGAGCCGATGGCTGACCTGGCCGTGGATGTCTGTGTCGTGGGAGCCGGGCCGGTGGGCGGCACGCTGGCCTGCCGGTTGGCGGAGGGCGGCGTGCGGGTTGCAGTGATCGACCGCGCCGCCCTGCCTCCGATGGAGCACCCGGATTTTGACGGCCGGGCCTACGCCGTGGCAGCTGGGTCCCGCCGGCTGCTGGAGGCTGCGGGCGTTTGGGACGCGTTGCCGCAGGCACCGTCCCCGATCCTCGATATCCGCGTGTCCGATGGCCGCGTGGGCCGGCGAGCCTCCAGCCTGTTCCTGCATTTCGATCATCAGGACGTCGGCGACCAGCCGTTCGGCTGGATGGTGGAGGCGCGGGCGCTCCGCGTTGCGTTGAACGCCCACATGCACCGCGCCCCGGGCCTGGTCGTGCACGCTCCAGCCCAGGCGACGGCGGAACGCCGGGCCGATGGCGCCGTGGTGCAGGTCTCCGGCGGCCCGGCCATCGCGTGCCGCCTGGTCGTCGCGGCCGAGGGCCGCGAGTCGCCGCTTCGCGAGCAGGCGGGCATCCCGGTGACGCGCGTGCGTTACGGCCAGCGCGGCATCGTCTCCGCCGTGGCGCATGAACGGCCGCACCACAACACGGCGCTGGAGCACTTCCTGCCTGGCGGACCCTTTGCGCAATTGCCGATGGGGCCGACCGAGGGCGCGCCGCACGTCTCCGCCATCGTCTGGACCGAGCGGACGGCGGCGGCGGACCGGGTGATCGCGCTGGATGACGCCGCATTCGGCCGCGAGGTGGCGCGGCGGCTCGGCGGCCATTTGGGTGCCGTGCGGCCGATCGGACGGCGGTGGATCTACCCGCTATCGGCCATGCACGCCCAGCGTTATGTCGATACGCGGCTGGCGCTGGTGGGCGACGCGGCGCACGGCATCCACCCGATCGCGGGGCAGGGGCTGAACCTCGGGTTCCGCGACGTGCTGGCGTTGTCTGAATTGGTAATCGCGGCCGTGCAGGCGGGGTCGGACCCCGGCGCCCCGGCGTTGCTCGCGCAGTATCAGCGGCGGCGCCGGCCGGACAACCTGCTGATGCTGGCCGCGACCGACGTGCTGGACCGGCTGTTCAGCACCGACAACCCGCTGCTGCGCGTGGCCCGGGATGTCGGCATCGCCGGGGTGCACCGGATGCCGCGGCTGAAGCGGCTGTTCATGCGGCAGGCGATGGGCGGATAGCCTACAGATAGTGCGCGAGGTGCGCCGCGACCGCCGCATAAACCCGGCGCCGGTCGTCCGGCCGGATGAAGCCGTGCCCGGCGTAGTCGAACACCTCGTATTGCACGGGTTTGCGGCGGGCCTGCAGCGCTGCGACGATCTGCTCGCTTTCGGTGATCGCCACCCGGGGATCGCGCGTCCCGTGCAGCACCAGCAGCGGCGCTTGGATGCGGTCCACGTGGCGGACCGGCGAGATACGGTCGAACAAGGCGCGGTGGCGGACGGGATCGCCGTACTCGTCCGACCTGTGGGCCCGCCGCCAGACGCCCGTGCTGGCCAGCAGGGTGCCGAAGTCCGCGATCCCGTAGAAGTCGATCGCGGTGCGCCAGAGCTCCGGGTGCTCGGTGATGGCGGCGAGCACCATATAGCCGCCATAGGACTGGCCCATGACGGCGATGCGCGCCGGGTCGATGCCGGGCAGGGCAGCGAGCCAGCGCCCGCCGGCGGCGAGGTCGTGCACGGACAGCAGGCGGTCCTCGCGGTCGTCGCTCTCCATGGCGGCGCGGCCATAGCCGGTGCTGCCGCGCACGTTGGGCATCAGCACGGCGTAGCCCTGGGCCAGCAGCGCCTGCATGTCGGGGCGGAAGTTGGCGCGGGCCTGCGACGCCGGGCCGCCATGCACCCAGACCACCGCGGGATGGCCGGCGGCGGGCGGCGGACCCAGTGGCAGGGCCAACCAGCCGGGAATGCGCCGGCCATCGAGGCTCTCCCATTCCACCAGGTCGAAGTTCCGGACAGGGAGGTCGCATTGCGGTTGCCACAGCCGACGCACTGCCCCGTCCTGCCACAACCACAGGCCCGGCGGTTCGATGGACGATGCCGCGGCGACGGCCAGCATCGTGCTGTCCGGCGACCAGGCGGGGTCGGATACGACGCCCTGCGGCAGGCCGGCCACCACGAGGCGGTCACCATCCATCGGGCCGACGCGCAGCAGGACGTAGCCGCGGTCGTTCTCGATGGTGGCGAGCAGGGCGCCGTCGGGAGAGAGCGCCCAAGCCTCCACGTCACGACCCGGCGGTGCGAAGACCGGAGTGGCCTCGCCGGTAGCCGCGTCGATGCGGCACAGCGCCATGTCGTCGCGCCCGGCGTCGGTTAGGCCCATAATGCCAGCGCCGTCCAGTGTCCAGCGCAGGCTGGCATAGCGGGCGGGCACGGCACGCGGCACGGGCTGAACGGTGCCGTCCAGGTGCAGGACAAGGGGCCGCTGGTCGCCGCTGCTCTTGTCCAGCATGGCGATCAGCCGGTCGCCGGACGGGTGCCAGGCCGCGGCTGCGACCTCGTGGGTGCCCTGGAACAGCCGGGTGCGCTCCCCGGTGGCGAGGTGCATCAGCAGTACGTCGAAATGGGCCTCGTCGCGGTCGTTGGCGGTCAGGCTGATGCGGCTGCCGTCCGGGGACCACGCGCCAAAGCCGTGGATGACATTGGGCGCGTCGGTCAGCGCCCGCGACTGCCCGTCTTCCAGCAGCCAAAGCTGCTGCCGCTCGTCGCCGCCGGCGTCGATCCCGTAGACCAGGCGGTCATCGCCGGGTGCCCGGCGCAACAGGGCCAACTTCTCGTCGCGGAAGGTGAGCGGCCGGGCATCGCCGTTGCCGAGGTCCAGCGCCCAAACTTGCGGCAGCCCGGCGCCGCGGAGATGGAACAGGGTGCGCCCGTCGCGGGAAAAGCTCGGGGAACTCGCGGCTTCGATGGCCGTGTAGGCTTGAAGATCAAGGGTCATGCTGCAGCATAGGCCGGTCTGTCCGGGTTGAACATTTGGCGGAACCGCTTAATTTCTTGCTGATGGAGAACAAACGTTCCATGGACCTGCTGAAGAAGCTCGAAATCCTGGCCGACGCGGCAAAGTACGACGCGTCCTGCGCGTCCAGCGGCACCGCCACACGCAGCTCGTTGGGCGAGAAGACCGGCGTCGGCTCGACCGAGGGCATGGGGATCTGCCACGCCTATGCGCCGGATGGCCGCTGCATCTCGCTGCTGAAGATCCTGCTCACCAATAGCTGCGTCTACGACTGCCTGTATTGCATCAACCGCCGGTCGTCGAACGTGCAGCGCGCACGGTTTACGGTCGAGGAGGTCGTGACCCTGACCCTCGGCTTCTATCGCCGCAACTGCATTGAGGGCCTGTTCCTGAGTTCCGGCATCATCCGCAGCCCGGACTATACGATGGAGCAGGTGGTGCGGGTGGCGAAGACGCTGCGGGAGGACCATGGCTTTCGCGGCTACATCCACCTCAAGACCATTCCTGATGCGTCGCCGGAGCTGTTGCTGGAGGCCGGGCTGTATGCGGACCGGCTGAGCATCAACGTCGAGATGCCGACGGAAGAGGGGCTGGCGAAGCTGGCCCCCGAGAAGGACATGCCCAGCATACGGCGTAGCATGGGCCGCATGCGGCTGCGAATCGACGAGGCGAAGGCCGAGAAGAAGTCGCCGCGGTTCGCGCCGGCCGGACAGAGCACGCAGATGATCATCGGCGCCGATGACAGCTCGGACCGCAAGATCCTGGCGCTGAGCACCAACCTGTATGGCAACTATGGCCTGAAGCGAGTGTATTTCTCGGCGTTCAGCCCCATCCCGGACGCGAGCGCCATCCTGCCGCCGCGCAAGGCGCCCTTGCTGCGGGAGCACCGGCTGTACCAAGCCGACTGGCTGATGCGGTTCTACGAGTTCAAGGCGGACGAGCTGGCGCTGGACGGCGCCGGGAACATGGACCTGTCGATGGACCCGAAGCTGGCCTGGGCGCTGCAGCACCGCGAGCAGTTCCCGGTGGATGTGAACACGGCGACGCGGGAGCAGCTGCTGCGGGTGCCGGGCATGGGCGTGAAGTCGGTGGACAAGCTGCTGCAGGCGCGGCGGCACCTGCGGCTGCGGATGGACGACCTGGCCCGGCTGCGTATGCCGATGGTCAAGGTTGCCCCCTTCGTCGTTGCCGTGGACCACCAGCCCGGCGGCTTGCTGGACAGCGCCCGGCTGGCGCAGCGCCTCGTGCCGAAAGCGGCGCAGCTGGACATGTTCGGGTGAAGTCCGTCGTCCTGGCGCACGAGGTCGATTGGGGCGCCTGGCGCGCCGCCGCCCGCGCGCTGGCGGTGGCGGACGTGGCACCCGAGGACGTGGTCTGGTCCGTCCGCAATGCCAGCGACCTGTTCGCCGAACCGGAGGACGAGGTTCCGGCCTCGACTGGCACCTTCACCGTCCCGCGTGCGCTGGTGTCCCTGGCCGAGACGGTGATCCAAGCGCACGATCCCGAGCGGTTCGCCCTGCTGTATCGCCTGATCTGGCGCGCCCATCGCGGCGAGAAGCATCTGTTGGAGATGACCACGGACTCCGAGGTGCAGCGCGCGCAGCGGCTGGCCCAGTCGGTGCGGCGGGACACCCACAAAATGCAAGCCTTCGTGCGATTCCGTGAGGTCACGGAGCCGGAGGGCACGCGTTACGTGAGCTGGTTCGAGCCCGAGCACTATATCGTCGAGGCCAACGCGCCGTTCTTCACCCGGCGCTTCGCAACCATGGTCTGGTCCATCCTGACCCCGTATCGCAGCGCGCATTGGGACGGCGAGGCGCTGCGGTTCGACGTGGGTGCGTCGCCTGCCGACGTGCCGGATGATGACCGGCTCGAGGCCTATTGGCGCGCCTACTACAGCAGCATCTTCAACCCCGCCCGGCTCAAGATCGGCGCGATGCGGTCGGAGATGCCCCAGAAATACTGGCGGAACCTACCCGAGGCTGCCGCGATTCCTGAACTGATCCGCACGGCATCGGGCCGGGTGGACAGCATGGTGGAGCAGCCCGTGTTCTCAGCCCCTCGTCCCGCCCGAGTAGCCGCACCCGCCATGGCCGAGGGCGGCACCCCGTTGCAGCAGGCAGCGCGGGAGGCGGCAGAGTGCCGGCGCTGTCCGCTCTGGGAGCCTGCGACGCAGGTGGTGTTCGGCGAGGGCCCGCCCTACGCCCGTATCATGCTGGTCGGCGAGCAGCCAGGCGATCAGGAGGATCTGGCCGGGCGCCCGTTCGTCGGTCCCGCCGGGCAGTTGCTGGACCGCGCGATGGCCGAGGCCGGGCTGGACCGGCAGTCGGTCTATGTCACCAATGCGGTCAAGCACTTCAAGTTCGTGCCTCGCGGCAAGCGGCGCATCCATGAGAAGCCTGGTACCGGCGAGATCAATGCTTGCCGTTTCTGGCTCGACCTGGAGCGGACCGAGTTGAAGCCGGCGCTGACGGTCATGCTGGGCGTGACGGCGGCGCGCGCAGTATTAGGCCGCGCCGTCACCATCTCACGCGAGCGGGGACAACCCATGCCGCTGCCCGACTCGGCGGGAGGCAACACGATCGGGTTCATCACGGTGCATCCGTCCTATCTGTTGCGCCTGCCGGACGAGGACGCTAAGGCGCGAGAGTATGCTGCATTCGTCGAAGACCTCCGCCGCATCGTAGCGCTTGCGGCATAGGGCAACCGGGTGGCGGCCACGGCGTTTTCCGGGCAATCGTAACAGCCCAGGTCCTCTCGTTGGAGGGGGGCATTGACAGGTCACGGCTGAGTACGAGTCAACGTGTCAATGGCACCGCCCGATGACACAGGCTCCGGAGACGACGTATCGGCCGCGATTGG
>JAABUK010004398.1_pt1 | contig 22922 bp, 20 predicted proteins | sample 5559141 | NCBI WGS metagenome assembly JAABUK01 (sample SAMN10711869, study PRJNA513367) | rock metagenome | isolation source: Antarctica rocks | place: Antarctica: Victoria Land, Pudding Butte nord | collected 2016-01-03
CGGCGCCGGGCACGTGGACGAGGCGCTGCACGAAGATGCCCGGCGTCACGATGTGATCGCCGTCAAGCTCGCCGGCCGGCACCAGCTCCTCGACCTGCGCCACCGTCAGGTGGGCGGCGGTGGCCATCACCGGGTTGAAGTTGCGCGCGGTCATCCGGTAAACCAAGTTGCCCTCGGTGTCGCCGCGCCAGGCATGGACGATGGCGAGGTCGGCAAACAGGCCCCGCTCCATGATGTGGGGCTTGCCGTCGAACACCTGCTCCGGCTTGCCCTCGGCGATGGCGGTGCCGACGCCAGTGCGGGTGAAGAACGCCGGTATTCCCGCGCCGCCGGCGCGGATGCGCTCGGCCAGGGTCCCCTGCGGGTTGAACTCAATCTCCAGCTCGCTTGCGAGATACTGGCGCATGAACTCCTTGTTCTCGCCGACATAGGAGGAGATCATCTTGCGGACCTGCCGCGTTTCCAGCAGCAGACCCAGGCCTGCCCCGTCCACGCCGGCGTTGTTGCTGATGATGGTCAGGTCCTTGACGCCGCTGTCGCGTATGGCGGCAATCAGCACGCCGGGGATGCCGCACAGGCCGAAGCCACCGGACATGATGGTCATGCCATCCCGCAGCGCGCCTGCGAGTGCCGCCGCTGCGTCGGGATATACCTTTTTAACTGCCATGCCGTTCTCCTTCTCGCCGGGGTGGGACAAGGGAACGCCAGGCGTCCGGCCTGCGCAAGCTGCTGCGCCGGCCGTTCCTTCTCCCCCCTCGGTGGACCTTGCCCGGGACCTTGCCTGCCTGGGCGGCCCATTCTTGATGGTTGATCCCGTATGATAGCACGGCCCATAGCGCCGCGCACCGGCCGCGGCAAGAGTCGAGGACCCGCCATACTCACGCTGATTGCGCCTCCGTGCCGCCGTCCGCCGCCGTGAGTAAGTGGAGCACGGCCTCCACACGCATCGCCTTGTGACGCGCACGCACGGCCGGGTCCAACAGGTCGCAGCTGCAACTGGAGACGGCGGACCCGTATGGGCCTGGTCCGCAGCCACGTCCTTGTCAGCTCGGGCGGCGCCGTGCGCCTGGTCCTGGACGCATCCGAAAGCCACGGCACCGGGACCGGCCGTTTCGTCCTGTTCACCGCCGGGGCAGGCATTCACCATGTCGCCCTGTTCACAGCAAACCTCCGGCGCAGCGCGGTGGCGCTGGACGCGCGAGGGGCCTTGCTGCTGCCCATGACGGACACCTACTACGACGACTTTGCGACACGCTGGAACCTAAACGATGCCGCCATCAAAATGCTGCAGGAACATGGGCTGATGTATGACAGCGACGGCACGGACGAGTTCTGGCATCTGTATACCGATGCGTTCCAAGAGCGGTTCTTCTTCGAGGTCGTGCAGCGCAGGGGCGGCTATGCCGGTTTCGGCGCCGCGAACGCTCCGGTGCGCGCCGCCGCCCAGGCGCGTCAGCACCGCGCCGACGCCGGTTTCCTATGACCGCTATCGAGGACGGACGACGATGTCAGACGAGTTTATCCAGCGCGACCGCAGCCAGCACCCGCCGGCCTTCACGCCGGACTACAGGAGCACTGTGCTGCGCTCGCCGCGGCGGGCGATGTTCTCCCTGCAGAACTCGCTGTCCGAGGTCACCGGGCCGCGCTTCGGCCGGGACGCCTTGGGGCCGTTGGACCATGACCTGATCCGCAACTACGCGCAGGGCGGCGAGCCCATCGGCGAGCGCACGGTCGTGCATGGCTGGGTGCGCGACGAGAACGGGCGGGGCGTGCCGGACACGCTCTTGGAAGTGTGGCAGGCCAATGCCGGCGGGCGCTACCGGCATGTGAACGACACCTATCTTGCGCCGATTGACCCAAATTTCGGCGGCTGCGGGCGGATGATCACCGACGCGGACGGGCACTATGCCTTCCGCACGGTGAAGCCCGGTGCCTACCCGTTCCGCAACTTCCTCAATTCGTGGCGGCCGGCGCACATCCACTTCTCACTGTTCGGCTCGGCCTTCGCGCAGCGGCTGATCACCCAGATGTACTTCGAAGGCGACCCGTTGATTCCGCGTGACCAGATCCTTTCCACCATCCCGGACGAGGCGGCGCGGATGCGGCTGGTGGCGGCGCTGGACTTCGACGCCGCGGTGCCGCTGGACAGCCTGGCCTACCGGTTCGACATCGTGCTGCGGGGTCAGCGGTCCACGGTGTTCGAGAACAAGCTGCAAGGGAACTAAGGGGCATGGTCGCCTTCATCGAGCCAGCCGGCACGGCCCGGCTGCGCGAAACGCCGAGCCAAACGGCCGGACCCTACGTCCACATCGGGCTGATCCCGTCGCAGGCGGGGCTGGACATCTTCGGCCAGGACCTGGGCCGCGTGCTGGCCACGCCGGATGCTGCCGGGGAGCGCATCCTGATCGAGGGCCGGATCTTCGACGGCGCCAGCGCCCCCTGCAACGACGTGCTGGTGGAGGTCTGGCAGGCCAACGCCGCCGGGCGCTACGACCACCCGGCGGACCAGCAGGACCGGCCATTGGACCCCGCCTTCCACGGCTGGGGCCGGACCGGGACGGACTTCCGCACGGGGGTTTGGAGCTTCGAGACGGTGAAGCCCGGCGCGGTGTCCGGGCGGCACGGGCAGCCGATGGCGCCGCATGTCAGCCTGTGGCTGGCGTCGCGCGGCATGAACATCGGGCTGTCCACCCGCATGTACTTCCCGGACGAGGCCGAGGCGAACGCCGCCGATCCGGTGCTGGCCATCGTCGGCCACCCCCGGCGCGACACCCTGGTCGCAAGGCAGGAGGAGCGGGACGGGATGCCGGCCTATGTGTTCGACATCCACCTACAGGGCGACCGGGAAACCGTGTTCTTCGACATCTAAGCAGGCTTGCGCGGCCTGTCACATGCATCGCCGTCAGCGGAGCCAAGCCGCGCAAGCCTGCTTAGCTTTTCATCTTTGCGCAAACCTCCAGTGGTTTGCTTAGGGGCCTATGATGAAGCCAGTCACCATTGCCGTCGCCATCACCGGCTCCGTCCCGCGCAAGGCGGACAACCCGGCGGTTCCAGTGACCGTGGCCGAGCAAATCGAGTCCACGCACGAGGCGTTCGAGGCTGGGGCCACCCTGGTCCACATCCATGTCCGCAACCCCGACGAAACTCCCTCGTCCGACCCCGAGCTGTTCCGCCAGGTGCAGGAAGGGGTGATGAAGCACTGCCCCGGCATAATCGTGCAGTTCTCGACGGGGGGACGCGGGCGGGATCAGGCGGCGCGGGGCAACAGCTTGGTGCACCGGCCCGATATGGCGTCGCTGTCCACCGGATCGGTCAACTTCCCGACCATCGTCTATGAGAACGCGCCGGCGCTGGTCGTGGACCTTGCGACGCGCATGAAGGACCACGGCGTCCTGCCGGAGATCGAGGTGTTCGACCTCAGCCACCTGCATGGCGCACGCCGGCTGGTGGACGCCGGGCTGATGAACGAGGCGCCGCACGTGCAGTTCGTGATGGGCGTGAAGAACGCGATGCCGGCGGAGGAGCACCTGCTCGACATCCTGCTGACCGAAAGCCGGCGGCTGCTGCCGCGCGCCACCTGGACCGCGGCCGGGATCGGCGCGAACCAGGCGCGGGTGATGGACTGGGCGCTCGCCCGGGGCGCCGATGCGGTGCGGACGGGGCTGGAGGACAACGTGCGCGCCAGCAAGGAGCGCCTGGCGTCCAGCAATGCCGAGCTGGTCCGCATGGCCGCCGAGACCGTCCATCGCCACGGCCGCACCGTGGCAACCCCGGCGGAGGCACGGGCGGCGCTGGGGCTACGGCCCGCGGCATGACGTTCTCGCCGCTGGACTCGGCCCTGCTGGGGCCGTTGTTCACGACGGCGGACATGGCGGCCTGCTTTTCGGACACGGCACGCCTGGCCGCCATGATCGAGGCAGAGGCGGCGCTGGCGCGGGCGGAGGCTGGGTTGGGGCTGGCGCCGGAGGGGTTGGCGGCAGCGGTCTCGGCGGTGGATGCGGGGACGTTGGACGTGGCAGCGCTCGGCGGCGAGACGGCGGTGTCCGGGGTGCCGACGATCCCGTTCATCGCCGCGATGCAGCCTCGGCTGCCGCCGGACCTGGCGCAGTCGTTCCACAAGGGCACCACCACGCAGGATATCCTGGACACTGCGCTGGTGCTGCAGATGCGCCGGGCACTGGCGTTGCTGGCGGCGGAGCTGGATGCGGTGCTGGCCGGGTTGTCGGCGATGGCAAAGGCGCACCGGGACACGCCCTGCGTCGGACGGACCTACGGCCAGCACGCGGCGCCGATCACGTTCGGCTACAAGGCTGCGGCCTGGCTGACCGGCGTCGCGGATGCCGCGGCGGCGCTGCCGGCCCTGCGCGCGAGGGTGCTGGCCGCATCGTTCGGCGGTCCCGTCGGCACCCTAGCCTCCCTGTGCCGGGACGGCCCGGCGGTGCAGGAAGCGTTTGCCCGCGAGTTGGGGTTGGCCAGCACGCCGCTGGCCTGGCATGCGCTGCGTGGGCGCATGGCGGAGGCGGGCGCTTGGCTGCTGCATGTGCTGGGCGCGCTGGCGAAGATTGCGACGGATGTGGCGAGCCTGGCCTCGACGGATGTGGGCGAGGTGGCCGAACCCTACGTGCCCGGGCGCGGCGGGTCCTCCGCCATGCCGCACAAGCGCAACCCGGTGTCGTCCACCGTCATCCTGGCCGCCCATGCCGCGGCCCAGGGTCATCTCGTGACGCTGTTCGGCGGCATGGCCGCGGCGCATGAGCGTCCGGCCGGGGCGTGGCATGCGGAGTGGCACGCATTGCCGCCGCTGTTCGGCCTGGCGGCTGGGGCGCTGCGGGAGGCGCGGGCGCTGGCGGAGGGCTTGCAGGTGGACGCCGCGCGCATGGCGGCGAACATCGGCCTGACGCGTGGCCTGCTGTTCGCGGACACGGCGGCGGCGCGGCTGTCCCCCCGGCTCGGGCGGGCGGCGGCGCATAAGTTGGTCGAGCACGCGGCTGATGAGGCGCGGCGCACCGGCGCGACGCTGCAGGCGGTGCTGGCCGGCGGGCCGGGCGCCGGGCCGGAGCTGGATGCCGCGTTCGACCTCGCGCCCGCTGTGACGGCCGCCGGGCTGTGGGTGGACCGGGCGGTGCGGCACGCCGAAGCCGCGCGCGCCGGGCTGGCGGGGCAGCGGGGGCCGGCATGACGGAAACGCTTTGGATCGCGCTGGGCGGGGCACTAGGCAGCGTCGGGCGGTATTGGATCGGGTGGTGGGCTGCGCCTTACAGCCGGGACCTGCCGTGGGGCACGGTGGGCATCAACGTGGCGGGGTCGTTCCTGATCGGATGCTTCGGCACGCTAACCCTGCAAGGCGGGCGCTACCCGGCGCCGGATTGGCTGCGGCTGTTCGTCATGGTCGGGTTCTGCGGAGGGTTCACGACATTCTCGTCATTCAGCCTGCAAACGCTGGACCTGCTGCGTGCCGGGGCGTGGGGCCGCGGCCTGGCGAACGTAGCGCTATCGGTGCTGCTATGCCTAGGGGCGGTTGCGGCGGGGCACGCACTCGCGGCGCAGGCCGGTGGAAATGGACGAGGCAACGCCCAGGCTGCGGTGGAGGAGAACCCGTCGTAGCTGCGCAGGAACTCGGTCCAGAACGGCTCGGCCTCGCTGTAGCCGACCGTCATGCCGCGATGGCTTCGTCGTCAGCTTCCGCAGGAACAGGGCGTCAAACCCCCTCCAGCAACGCGCAAAGGGCAATCTTGCCATCGGTCATCATGGTAATGCATCGAGTTCAGGCCGTATCCCGACAACCTAACCCTACCCAAGATCGCCGCAATGGCCACTGACTGGCCCGCCGTCGGCTTCGGCAAGCTGTGCATTGTTGATTGCCGAGAACAATCCCGCGGCAAACCGGATCGCGACGGATCTGCACGACGCATTCGGCTTCAATGTGTTGGACACCAGGCCGCTTGCACAAGGCTGGCAGTGCGCGCGCCAAGCTGGCCTGCTGCATTCCCCTGGACATGGCTGGGCAGCACCGGGCGCTCGACGCCGCAACCCGTGGCGGAGAGTTGCCGCATGGCTCGTGGCGGCACTGAAGGGATAATCTGAAAAAGAACGATCTATATTCTACGAGCTGGTTGCGTTCCTTCGCGAGGATCTCCCACGCGTCGGCCGAGGACCTGATTGTAGAGTGCCACGGCTTGCTCGCCTACGGTCTGTGCAGAGAACGCCTTGGCGCGCTCGTATCCCTTAATAGCCCATCGCGTGGCGGCTGCGGGGTCGGAGAGGATTTGCGCCACGGCTGCGGCGATGGCGGCTTCGTCGGCCGGATTGACGGTTGCCGCGGCACCGCCGGCAATCTCGTTCATCGGGTCCACATTGGAGGTGATAACGGGTGTGCCAAAGCCGAAGCCTTCGACGATAGGCAGGCAGAAACCTTCCATAAGGCTGGTGGCAATCACGCAGGAGGCCTCGGCGTAGGTCTTCGCCATCGCCTGGTCACTGATGCGGGGCAGGAATCGGACACCTTGGGCTTCCCCCACGCCCCAGACGGCTTCGCCATCCGGTGTGCCAACGACGTCCATCGTGATGTCCGTGCCGACGATGGAGCGCACAGCCGCAAAGGCTGCCAGTACGCGCGCGGTGTTGCGGTGCTCCGCGTGGCCGCCGCGGTGCAGGATGCGTCGTGACTGGGCTAGGCGTTCGCCGACTGGCTTGACCGTGCCTTGATACGACGACACGAAGCCGTCGGCGGTGTTGAAGATGGTGACGGCCTCGACGCCGCGCGCCGCCAGGGCGCGCCGCGTGGTCTCGCTGACGGCCACGACGGCGTCACGCGCAGAGCGGCCCGGGCGGCTTGAGCCGCGCCGGAACACGGTCTTGGTGTATTTCGAGGCGATAAAGTCCTTCGGACGCAACATGCTCCTGTGCTCATCAAGGAAGAGCAGGTCGTGTACGGTCGTGACGGTTGGGATGCCGCCGGGTCGCAAGGCCCGGGTATTCGCCGGGAAATGAATGGCGTCCGCGTGCAGTTGCTTGGCCAGGCGCGGGATGGCGATCTGCTCCCACAGCACGAAGTTGGCATCGGCCAGGCTGTGCCAGCGCACGGATTGCAACTGTGGCAGGCTGGCTGGATCAATGCGGTCCGGTACGGCAACCACAATGTCGAGGTCCGTGCCGGTGGTTCCTAGGGCGCGGCAGAATTCTACGACGTGACGACCGAAACCGTACGGCTTTTGGTAGAAGAACCCATCAATCAGGATCCGTGGCATCAGCTCTGTCTCCTTGCAGATCCTGGTTTTGTCAGGACCTGCGTGCGGGCTTGCCGTTGTCGTCGTTACGACTGTGTTGCAAACGGCGGGTTTGTCGAATTGTTTGTTCGCGGTGGTGGTTGTCAGACCATTTCGGCTGTTCGGGTGGCGTTTGCCTCTGACACCTTGGCTGGGCGTCTGAATTGTTTGCGCATGCGTCAGGCATCGCGAATCATGGTTCGGCCGGCGGGCGTGCAAGCAAGTGCGGCGACAAATGATCCATAGGACGCGATGGCGGGTAGCGTCGTCGTCGGATGCCAGCCGGGAACGCGGTCCAGCCATTGCTATCCACCAGTCCTACGCATGCTGACGACCTCTGCGGGAGATTGCGGCGCTGCTCAGCTTTGAAGCCCCGCCCCTTCGGCGGCCCGGCCCTTCTCGGCCCAGCGGCCGTCATAGACGTCGTGCGGCCTCTAGCCGAATGGCTGGCCAACCTGATCTGGGCAAAGTGTCAGCATCCAATGACAAGAGTAGCACGACATCACCGGAGAGCACGATCCATGCCAAGTCCCGTTACCGCAGCCGCTCGCACGCTTCTCGAGGGTGGTGTCGACCTGGTTGCGGCCTTCAACCGGAAGCGCCTGCCCAAGACCGGCAGTCCCTACCTCGTTGGCATTCATACGCCCATGCCGTCGGAGCTGACGCTGAGGGACCTTGCCGTGACTGGATCAATCCCGACGGGGCTCAGCGGTCAATATCTCAAGATGGGCGCGAACCCGGTGAATCCCGATCATGCCGGCCATCATTGGTTCCTGGGTGACGGCATGGTGCACGGGATCGCCATCAAGGACGGAAAAGCCCTGTGGTATCGCAATCGCTGGATCCGCTCACGCCTTGCCGCGGCGGCGCTCGGCCAGCCCGCCGCACCCGGACCGCGCCGCGGACGCAATGACACCGTGAACACCAACGTAGTCCGTATTGGCGGCCGCATCTTCGCCTTGGTGGAAGCAGGCAGCTTTCCCGTCGAGCTGTCCGAAACCCTGGAGGAGCAAAGCTACAACCCGTTCGACGGGACGCTCGGCGGCTCGTTCACGGGGCACCCGCATTTGGATCCGCTCACCGGCGAGCAGCACGCAATCGCCTATGACGGCAGCATCTGGGATGCCGTTCGCCACGTCGTCGTCTCGGCAGCCGGCAAGGTGATCCGCGATGTGCCGGTTGCGGTCGAGCACGGCCCCTGCATCCACGATTGCGCCTTCACCGCGCGGTTCGCCATCGTCCTCGATCTTCCGGTCACGTTCTCGATGCGCTCCGTGCTCGGCGGTCATCAGTTCCCATTCCGCTGGAACCCGGCCCATCACGCCCGCATCGGCCTGCTGCCCCGGCACGGCGAGGCCGCGGAGATCATCTGGTGCGATGTGGAGCCGTGCTTCGTCTTCCACGTGGCCAACGCCTACGATGACGAGGACGGCCGGGTCATCCTCGACGTCATCGCATACGCTACGATGTTCGCCTCGGGCGCCAGCGGCCTGGACGCACTGGGCCAGCTCGAGCGTTGGACCGTGGACCCTGCGGCGCGCCACGTCAGCCGGCGGGTCATTGACGCCACGCCGCAGGAGTTTCCCCGCATTGACGAGCGCCGCTCCGGCCAGAGCTACCGCCATCTTTACACGGTCTCCGTACCCCCTGACGGCAACCCGCAGCTCACCGGCGCCACGCGGCTTTACAAGCATGACCTCGAAACCGGCGGCCGACAGGTGCACGAGTTCGGCAGTGGGCATCTGCCCGGCGAGTTCGTGTTCGTACCGACCGCCGCCGGCGCGAAGGAGGACGAGGGCTGGCTCGTCGGCCTCGTCATCAACACGGCAGACGAAACCACCCATCTTGCAATCCTCGATGCCCGAGCCTTCGAGGCGCCGCCGGTCGCCACGGTCCGGCTGCCGCACAGGATACCGCCGGGCTTCCACGGGAACTGGTTCCCAGCCCGGTAGCTGCATGACGGTGCGAACCAGGCGCATTCCTTCATCCAGCGTCATCCGGAGCACGCCGTGACCGCCAGGCCGGCTGCCCCCGGCAAGGCAGACGGCCCATTCAGGCCGAGACCCTGACTGGCAGTAATGCGTCCTTCACTATCTGCTTACCTGCCGTCCGCCCAGAACAGGTTCCCGCCCGGCCAGGAAGGGTTTACCTGGATAGCATGTCCCAAGTCCGAAAACTGCGCCGCCCACTGGTGCTGGCCTCCGTCATGGCCGCCATGTTCATGATCGCAATCGAGGCGACCATCGTCTCGACCGCCATGCCGCAGATCGCGGGCCAGCTTGGCGATCTGCATTTGTATTCCTGGGTGTTCTCGTCCTTCCTGCTGACCCAGACCGCCACCACCGTCGTGTTCGGCAAGCTGGCCGACCTGTATGGCCGCAAGCCCGTCCTGCTCGTCGGCATCGCCATTTTCCTGGTGGGTTCCGCCCTGTGCGGCTTCGCCTGGTCCATCCCCTCGCTGATCGCGTTCCGCCTGCTCCAGGGCGTCGGAGCGGGCGCGATCCAGCCGGTGGCGCTGACCGTCGTCGGCGACCTCTATACGGTGCAGGAGCGCGCCAAGATCCAGGGCTACCTCGCCAGCGTCTGGGGCGTGTCCTCCGTGGCCGGGCCGCTCGCGGGCGGGCTGATCATCCAGCACCTCAACTGGTCCTGGATTTTCTGGATCAACCTGCCGATCGGCCTTGCCGCAGCGGCCAGCTTCACCGCTTTCCTGCATGAGGACATCAAGGCCCAGAAGCGGAGCGTGGACGTGGCCGGGGCGGCCCTGTTCACGGTGGCGGTCGCGTCGCTGATGGTGGCCCTGACGCAGCTTGGCACCTCCGACACGCCAACGGCGCTCGGGGCCGCCTGCGTCTTCGTCGTGAGCACGGCCCTATTCGTCTGGCAGGAGCGGCGTGCCCGGGAGCCGATGATTGCCTTCGCCCTATGGGCGCGCCGCCCGGTGGCCACGGCCAATGCCGCGACGCTGCTGAGCGGCATGGCGGTGATCGGGCTTACGACCTTCCTGCCGATGTATGTCCAAGGCGTGCTGAGCCAGTCGGCGCTGGTGGCCGGCTTCGCCCTGACCATGATGGTGCTGGGCTGGCCGGTCGGCGCTACGCTCGCGGCCAGGAATTTCGCCCGCTTCGGCCTGCGCAGCACGCTCCTGTTCGGCGCGGCCCTGCTGCCGGTAGGCGCGCTGGCCTTCGTGATCCTGGGTCCCGGGACGTCGCCGGTGGTGGCGGGGCTGGGCTCAGTCGTCATGGGGTTGGGTATGGGCTTCCTCAGCACCTCGGCCATCGTTATCATCCAGGACAGCGTCGGCTGGGCCGAGCGCGGGTCGGCCACGGCGTCGAACATCTTCTCGCGCAACCTCGGCAGCACCTTGGGCGCCGCGGTCCTGGGCGCCGTGCTGAACGCCAGCCTGGCGCACCGGGTCAACGGGGTTGCCGCGGTGACGCCGGACCAGCTTCGCCAGTTGCTCGACCGCCCCGGCAGCGTCGTTGGCGACGCAGTGGTCCGGGCGGCACTGGGCCAGTCGCTCCACCTCACTTTCTGGGCAGTATTCTTGACTGCGGTGCTGACGCTGCTGCTGGCCACACTGGTGCCCGCGGTCGCCATCACGAAACCGGTGGAAACGGCGGCTGCGGAGTGATGCACGCCCGAACGCCATAGGGCTGTCCCGCCCGTGCGGGATGCTTGGGACGTGGCCTTCCTCACGGTTGACCCGGTTCTCGCCACAACGATCGAGTTCACCACACCCTATGTGCTGATCGAAGGAAGCTACTTGGTGCCTCCAGGCTCCAGGCTGGGCAGCATCGGCGCAGTGGACCAGCCAAGCATCCGCATCTGCGTGGCGACGAACAGTGCCTACGACCTGTTCCTGACCCGGGCGCTGCATCACGCCAGGCTCGTCCGGTTCGCAAGTGGCGGAGAGGCCGAAGCCGCATCCCTGCGCGGCGGCTTCGATGCCCTCGCGGGGGTGAAGCAGCCCCTGGCGGCGCTGGTGCGGACCCATCCGGAGCTGCGGCTGCTTCCTGGCCGCTTCATGGCGATCCAGCAGGCGATGGCAGTGCCAAGAAGCCGGGCCACGGGGGCGCTATACCTTCGCAGCTTCGTGGAAGCGGCAAAGGCGTCAGGCTTCGTCCGCGCCGCACTCGACGCAACGGATCAGCATGACGCCGAGGTCGCCCCGGCCGAATGAAGCCAGGCTCCACCCCTCAGGACGGGTCCGGTCACTGCCCGGCACCCCCCGGCGGCAGGGTCGCGAGGAACTGGCCCAGCCGCTCGGCATAGAACTTCGCCATGATCAGCGTGCCATGCCCGCGGGTTTCCGGACTCTCCGGCACCAGGTCATACTGCCCATGCGGCAGCCGGGCCACCGCACGCTCGACGATCCCGGACTCCGGAGGGTTGCGCTCGTCGTCGGCCGAGTTGATCACCAAGACCGGCCGGGTGATCCGCTCCAGACCCGGCGCCCCGTCGTAGTCGTGCGACGAATCCCACTGATACACCCAGTCGTTCGCGTCTGGCAGAGGCGCCGCGAGCAGGCGCGCCACGATCGCATCCGCTGCTGCCGCTGTCGGCGCCTGCCCCTGCCAGCCGAGGTTGCCGCCGGCGGTGGCCACGCCGAAGTTCGCGATGGCATACGGCAGCGAGCGCGGCGGAGTGGTATAGCTGCCGCCGGCATAGGTCGGGTCGTTGCGGATCGTCTCTACCATGAGCCGCCGCATCATCCAGTTCCGGCTCGCCATGGCGGAGGGCTGCGACGCCATCGGCACGAAGCCGTCGGCGAAATCCGGATGCTGCTCAGCCCAAAGCCAGCTCTGCATCCCGCCCATCGAGTAGCCCAGGACCAGCCGCAGGTGCTGCAGCCGCAGCCCCTCGGTCACCAGCCGATACTGCGCCGCCACCGTATCGTCGTAGTTGTAGGCGGGGAACTTGGCGCGCAGCCCCTCGGAGGGCTTGGTGGACCCGCCGGCACCGACCGAATCCGGCAGGATGACGTAGTATTTCGACACGTCCAGCGGCTGGCCCGGCCCGAATAGCGCCCCGGCGAAGGACGGCGCCAGCATCGCCGCGCCCGACTGCGCCGTGCCGTGCAGGATCAGCACCGGCTCCCCGGACGGGCTGCCAATGGTGCGATAGTGCATCCGCAGCTCCGGCAGCGCCTCGCCCGTGTGGAAGCGGAAATCATGCAGGACGAAGTCGGCTTCCTGCACCGGCGGGAGGTCAGCCGCCTCCGCTGCGGCGATCAGCGATGCGGCAGCGAGTGCGCCGAGTATGATCCTCATCGTGGTTCTTCCCCTCATGCGGCCTTTGCGGCCTTGTGTTTATCTCAGCACCTCCGGCCGTCGCCCGTCCACTGGCGCGACCGCGGCGCGCCACTTCCAGCACGATGCCCAGGCGGAGCCTATGAGGCTGGACAGCCTAGTGGTTCCCGCCCGTTTGCATGCACGGGGATTGTTGCATTGCTGCCCGACTTCCTGCTGTTTATGGGGCAGGCCGGGTTCCCGTCCTGGTGGGCCTCCGCGGATGCCTGGCTGCTCACGGTTGCGGCGGTGCTGGTGGTGCCAGCGCTGGTGGCTTTTGGCTATGTGTCGTTCCGGTCGCGGGTGAACGGCGTCTATTTCTCGATCATTACCCAGACGCTGACCTACACGGCGATGCTGCTTATGTTCCGCAATAACACCGAGTTCGGCGGTAATAACGGGATGACGGGGTTCCGCGGCATGGCGGGGTTGGGGGCGGGCAGCACGGCCTATGTCGTCCTGCTGGCCACGCTGTCCACCGCCGCCGTGCTGCTGGCGCTGCTGGGCAGACGGGCGCTGCTAGCCACCCAGTCCGGGCGGTTGCTGACCGCCATACGCGGCGACGAGCCGCGGCTGCGCTTCCTGGATTACGAGACGCTGTGGATCAAGCTCGCGGCCTGGTGCCTGTCCGCCTCGGCCGCCGCAGTGGCGGGCGCGCTGCATGTGCTGCAGGTCGGCATCATCAACCCCAGCCTGCTGGACCCCACCCTGTCGCTGGAGGTCGCAGTCTGGATCGCCATCGGTGGCCGGGGCGGAATCGGATATGTGCCGCAGGGGCGGGACATCTTCCCCGGGCTGTCGGTCGGGGAGAACCTGCAAGTGGCCGCCAAGGCGCAGGGCGTGCGCGACGGCGCGGTGCTGGACGAGGTGTGCGCCCTGTTCCCCGTGCTGCGGACGATGTGGCGACGGCGCGGCGACGACCTGTCCGGCGGCCAGCACCAGCAGGCTCGGCCGCGCCCTGATAGGCAGGCCGAGCCTGCTGGTGCTGGACGAGCCGACGGAGGGCGTGCAGCCCAACATCGTCAGCGCGATCGAGGCGGCGGTCGCCTCGCTCAAGGGCCGCATCGCGATCCTGCTGGTCGAGCAGTACTACGACTTCGCCCGCAGCCTGGCCGACCGCTACGTCGTGCTGGAGCGCGGCGCCGTCGCGGCGCAGGGCGCCGGGGCGGACATGGACCGGGACAACATCAGCCGATACCTTTCGATCTGACGCGGAGAAGGACAGCCCATGCCGACCCACCACGAAATCCCGGCGACGCCCGACAAGATGGTCCTTGGTTACCTGGACGCGGCCAGCCCGCCGGTGCTGGAGGTGGACTCCGGCGACACCGTGAAGCTGTATTCCTTCCCAGCCGGCGGGAAGGAGTTCCTGCCCGAGGCGTCGCGTGTCCCCGCCGACTACCTGGCCGCGCTGAACACCCTGCCGGCTGGCCCCGGGCCGCACTTCATCACCGGCCCGGTCTATGTCCGCGGCGCCCAGCCCGGCGACACCCTGCAGGTGGACATCCTGGACGCCCAGCCCACGATGGACTGGGGCTTCGTCGCCATCCTGCCGCTGCTTGGGACCTTGCCGGACGAGTTCACCGACTACGAGACCATACACCCCGCCATAGACCGCGCCCGCAACGTCTGCATCCTGCCCTGGGGGACCGAGCTGCCGCTGGACCCGTTCTTCGGCATCATCGGCGTGGCGCCGCCCAAGGCTTGGGGCCGCTGCGGATCGCCGGTGCCGCGCGCCTTCGGCGGCAACATGGACAACAAGGAGCTGAAGCCCGGCACGACGCTGTATCTGCCGGTGTTCAACGAGGGCGCGCTGTTCATGGCCGGCGACGGCCACGGCGTGCAGGGCGATGGCGAGGTGTGCATCACCGCCCTGGAAACCGGCGTGGCCAGCACCTTCCGCCTGACGGTCCGCAAGGACATGCCAGTGGACTTCCCGTTCGCCGAGACGCCGACGCACCTGATGTCCATCGGACTCGACGAGGACCTGGACGACGCCGCCAAGCAGGCGGTGCGGGAGATGGTCAAGCACGTTTGCCGGCGCACCAACCTATCGCGCAACCAGGCCTACATGCTGTGCTCGCTGATCGGCGACCTGCGGGTGACGCAGACGGTGGACGGCAACAAGGGCGTTCACATGCTGCTCGCCAAGTCCTACCTTTGACAACCGGGAGAATGATTATGCGCAAGACCAGTGTTGCTGCCGCCCTACTGCTGCTTGCGGGACCTGCCCTGGGGCAGTCCAAGGAGCCGATCCGGATCGGCGTCCCGATCGGCCTCAGCGGCGCCAACAGCGTCGTGGCGCCATCCGTCGTGCAGGCGTCCGAGCTTGCCGTGTCCGAAATCAATGCGAAGGGCGGCGTGCTGGGCCGTCCGCTGGTGCTGGAGGTCGCCGACGACGGCAGCGGCGCGGCAGGGGCGCAGCGGGCGTTCGACAGCTTGGTGTTCCAGAAGAAGGTGGACGTGCTGATCTCGATGGAGACCAGCGCCGCCCGCAACGCCGGGCTGCCGATCGTGACCCGGGGGAAGACGCCCTTCATCTACACTTCGTCCTACGAGGGGCATTCCTGCAACCGCTACATGTATTCCAACGCCTGGGTGCCGGAGCAGCAGGAGGCGCCGGTGATTGACTTCTTCTTGAAAGACAAGGGCGCCAAGACGTTCTTCCTGATCGGCAGCGACTACGCTTTCGGCCGCGGGATGCTGGCCTATGCCAAGACCTACATCGAGTCCAAGGGCGGCAAGGTGGTCGGCGACGAGTATCAGCCGATGGACGCCGGGGACTGGACGGCCATCATCAGCAAGGTCCGTGCTGCCAACCCGGACGCGCTGATCCTGTCCACGGCCGGCGGCGTGCCGAACGTGACGCTGACCAAGCAGTACAAGGCCGCGGGCATCACCGCGCTGGTCGGCAACCTGGGCGTGGACGAGGGCACGGCAAAGACGATGGGCCAGGACGCGACCGGCATCTACATCTCGGGGTCGTATTACACCAGCGTGGATACCCCGGCCAACAAGACCTTCCTAGACGCCATGCGCGCGAAGTTCGGCAGCGCGCTGCTGACGCCCAACGACCTGTCGGTGCCGCAATACGAGGCGATCTACCTGTATAAGGCGGCGGTCGAAAAGGCGGGCGGGACCGCGGCGGACGGCGTCGTCAAGGCGCTGGCCGAGGTGACGTTCGACGGGCCGCGCGGCCGCAACCAGATGAACCGGGAGCGCCATGCGGCGCTGACGATGTATCTCGGCCAGGTCGAGGCGGATGGCAGCGTGAAGATCCTGCAGACCGCGAAGGACGTGGACCCAGGCGAGCAATGCCCGAACCTAAAGTAGTCCGGTTCGGGCGCGCCGCGGCATGAACCTGCTGCTGGACATCGTGACCACGGCGGCGATCCTTTACGCCGTGGCGCTCGGCCTGCTGATCGTGTTCGGCGTCATGGGCATCATCTCCTTCGCCCATGGCGCCATGCTGACGGTGGGCGGCTATGCCGCGCTACTGGTCACGCAGGCCGGCGCCAACCCTTGGCTCAGCCTGCCGGCGGCGGCCCTGGCCGGGATGCTGGCCGGGGCCGCGATGGAGTGGGCGGTGCTGCGGCCGCTGTATCGCCGGCCGCTGGATGCGATCCTGGCGACCTGGGGGCTGGGCATCGTCATCGGCCAGGTCATCACCCTGGTGTTCGGGCGCCAGGTGCAGTTCGCGCAAAGCCCGCTCTCGGGCGCTGCGACAGTGCTGGGGGCGGAGTATTCGCAATACCGGCTGCTGCTGGTGCTGGTTGCCGCAGTGCTCGGAGGGGTGATCGCGCTGGTGCTGCACGGCACCCGGCTCGGCCTGGTGACCCGCGCGGTGATCGCCAACGAGAACCTGGCACAGTCGCTGGGCGTGAACAGCGCACGGGTGCGGTTCGCAAGCTTCAGCCTGGGGTCGGCGCTCGCCTCGCTGGCCGGGGCGCTGGTCGTGCCGTTGTCGAGCGTTGACCCCAACATGGGGGTCCCCTGGCTGGTGGCGGCCTTCATGCTGGTGCTGCTGTCCGGGTCGTCGCTGGTCAGCATGGCGGCGGCGGCCCTAGTGCTGGGAGCGGCGCAGGTCCTGGTCTCCACCTACCTCAACGCCGTGCTGGGCGGCATGACCATCGCCATCCTGGCCGCCATCATCCTCCGTATCCGGCCGACTGGCTTCGCCCGTGCGTGACGCGGACGGGACGGAGCCTCGCCCGGCGCGGCGCTGGCTCCCCGCGGCGCTCATCCTGGCCGGGACGGCGGCTGTTCTGGCCGCGCCGTTCGTGCTCGACACCTACAGCGTGAACGTGCTGACCCGTTCCCTGCTGCTGGCCGTCGCGGCGGTCACGGTGGACCTGCTGTGGGGCTACACCGGCATCCTGAGCTTTGCCCAGGCGGCATTCCTGGCCATCGGCGCCTATGCGCTGGCGCTGGTGTCGTCCAGGATCGGGTTCAATCCGGGCACCGGGCTGCTGGCGCTGCTGCTCGGGATGGGGGTGGCCGGGGTGGCGGCGCTGCTGGTGGGCTGGCTGGCGTTCTCATACGGCGCGTCGCCGCTGTATGTCTCGACCATCACCCTCGTGTTCCCCATCGTCTTCGTCCAGCTCATCTTCGCCGGCGGCAACGTCACGGGGTCGAGCAGCGGGCTGTCCGGCTTCGACGTGCCTGACCTGGATACCGAGAGCTGGTTCCGCGGTGCCGGGCTGCTGCTGGTCGTAGTGACCGCGCTGGCGGCGACAGTGGTCCGCAGCGACTTCGGCCGGGTTCTGGTCGCCATGCGGGAGAACGAAGTCCGGTGCCAGTATCTCGGCATCCCCACGGCCCGGCTGAAAGTATCGCTGTTCGTCGCCTGCGCGCTGGTGTGCGCGGCCGCTGGCTGGGTTTATGCCGGTGCGACGGCCGTAGTGGCGCCGGAGCTGGGCAACTTCGTGTCCGGGACTGAGCTGGTGATCTATACCGCGCTGGGCGGACGGGCGACGCTGGCCGGGCCGATCCTCGGAGCCGTCTCGATTGACGCCATCAGCAACTACCTGAACGGCGCCTTACCCTTTCTTTGGGCGCTGATCGTCGGGCTGGTGTTCGTAGTGGTCATCGTGGCGCTGCCCGGCGGCCTGCTGTCCCTGCTCCCCCTGCACCGGCTGCGCCGTGCGCCCCCGGCCCCCCGCCTGGTGGGGGCGCCGCCCAGCGTCTGGCACGGCGAGAACCTGGTGCTGCAGGTGGAGGCGCTGGGCAAGCATTTCGGCAGCCTGCAAGTGCTGCAGGACGTGTCGTTCACCGCGAGGGCCGGTGACCTGCTCAGCCTGATCGGCCCAAACGGCGCCGGCAAGACGACGCTCATGCGGTGCATCGCCGATGGGCGGGAGCGCAGCGCGGGCGGGGTCCAGGTGGGCGGGCGCAGCATCGGGCGGATGCCGCCGCACCGCTGCACCGCGCTGGGCGTCGGCCGCAAGTTCCAGACGGCGTCGGTGTTCGAGACAATGACGGTCGCCGATTGCCTGCTGGTCGCCCGAAGCCGCATCGCCCGGCCCTCCCTGATCCGGCGCACCCCCACCATCGCCCTGCCCGCCTCCGCGCTGGAGGTGGTGCATGCGACCGGGCTGGCGGACCGCTTGTCCGTCGAGACCCGGCACCTGTCCCACGGCGAGAAGCAGTCGCTCGAGTTGGCGATGGTACTGGCCCTGGAGCCGGCGCTGCTGCTGCTGGACGAGCCGACGGCCGGGCTGACGGCGCCGGAACGGCAGCGCATCGGCACGTTGCTGGCCGACCTGTCGCGCCGGCACCGCCTGTGCATCGTGCTGGTGGAGCATGACCTGGACTTCGTGCGACGCATCTCGTCCCGTGTGATCGTGCTGCACCAGGGCGGCATCGTGCTGGATGGCGGCGTGGAGGAGGCGGTGCAGTCCGAGACCGTGCGGACTATCTACGCCGGGGCCGCGCATGCCTGACCTGCTGCGGGTGCCAGACCTGCTGCGGGTAGCAGGCGTCACTGCCGGGTATGGCGGCACGATGGTGCTGCGCGACGTGTCGCTGGAGGTGGGGCCGGGCGAGATCGTGGCGCTGCTCGGGCGGAACGGCGTCGGCAAGACTACGCTGCTGCGCACCGTCGCCGGCTTCGTCACGCCGCGGACCGGGGGCGTGTTCCTGGACGGCCAGCCCTTGGCCGGGACCCCGCCCTACCGCGTCGCCCAGCGCCAGGTCTGCTACGTCGCGCAGGAGCAGGCGCTGTTCGCCGACATGACTGTGGGCGAGAACCTGCGCCTGGGCGTCCCGCACGACCGGCTGTTCCGCGAGCGCCTGCCGCTGATCGAGCCGCACTTCCCCGTGCTGCTGCGCCGTCTCGGCCAGAAGGCCGGCACCCTGTCGGGCGGGGAGCAGAAGATGCTGCTGATCTCCCGCGCCATCCTAGGGCGGCCCCGGCTGATGCTGCTGGACGAGATTTCCGAGGGCCTGCAACCCTCCGTCGTGGACCGCCTGGCTGGCGTGCTGGCGGCGGAGCGGCAGGCGCATGGGACGGCGATGCTGCTGGTGGAGCAGAACGTCGCCTTCGCGCTGGCCGTCGCCGACCGCTTCGCCGTGCTGACGTCGGGGGTGGTGGTGGAACGGGGCGGAGCCGCGGACGCGGGCGCGGCGGCGCAGATCGAACGGCATATGACGGTGTAGGACAATGAAGCTCAACACATTCTCCATCGTGGCGCGGTGCCCGCGCACGGGCCGGATTGGTGGGGCGGTCAGCACGGCGGTGCCGGCGGTGGGGGCGATCTGTCCCTTTGTGCAGCCGGACGCGGGCGCGGTTGCCAGCCAGTCCTGGGCCAATCCCTACCTCGCGCTGGATGCCCTAGCCCTGATGGCCAGGGGCGCGGCGGCGCAGGAGGCGCTGGACCAGGTCCTGTCGGGCGACGGCGGGCGGGCGCTGCGCCAGGTCGGGGTGGTTGACGCCGCGGGGCGCTCCGCCGCCTGGACGGGTGACGATTGCACCCCCTGGTGCGGGCACCGCACCGGGGCGGGCTATGCCGTGCAAGGCAACATGCTGGCTGGCGAGGCGGTGGTGGCCGGCATGGAGGCGGCGTTCCTCGACGCGGCGGATAGCGGGCTGGAGGAGCGGCTGATGCGCGCGCTGGAGGCCGGGCAGGCCGCCGGCGGCGACAAGCGGGGCAAGCAGTCTGCGGCGCTCAAGATCTACGGCCGGGAAGCGTATCCCTGGCTCGACCTGCGCGTGGATGAGCACCCGGCGCCGGTCGCCGAACTGCGCCGGGTACTCGGCGTCGCGATGCTGCAGTTGCGGCCGTTCGTGGATGCGATGCCGACGCGGGAGGGTGTAGCCGCCGCCATGCCGGACGAGGTCACGGCGATGCTGGCCCTGTCTCCGCCCCGGCGGCCCGGCGGCGGCGGGTCCGAACCTTAACCGCCCTTACTGGCGGCGCCGGCGCTTTGCCGCGGCCAGGCCGGCAACCGGTTATCGGCGCTGGACGATGCCACCAAGCAGGCAATGCGGGAAATGGCTAAGACGTTTGCCGGCCCGCACCTATCGCACAACCAGATGCGGCGGCGAGCAAGGCCAGGGCCGCTCCTGCGAGAATGGGGTTCATGTAGCTGCTCCGTCACATGGCATCGGAGGGGACCGCTGCACAGCGGCCCGGCCAATGCCGTTCTCCGGTCCGCACCTTGGCTGGCGGCATCTCATACCAGTCGCTATTTGCTTTGACCCTTCTGCAAGCACGCTGTCATGGCGAAGCGCTCAGCACCGTGACAATCCAGGGGCCATAAGGACTGTGCTGGCGGCCCCTGGATCGCCACGCCGCAAGCGGCTCGCGATGACGAAAACGGTCAGAGCGAGAGGCGGGTGGTATCACACGACATTCCTGCCGCCGCCAAGGTCCCGGCCTGGAGCCGTATCAGCCGGGGATCAGGGCCGCTGGCGCCTTCGCAGGCGCACGCAGTCCGGCCGCTGCCGGCACCGCCAGCGCGCACAGGGCGGCCATGGCCCAGAAGGCGGCCGCGCCGAAGCTCCCATACAGCGGGCCGGACGCCAGCGTCAGCAGCGCCGTCATGGCGCCGACCGCTACGGTGCCGTAGGCGGCCTGCGCTGTCGCGGCGAGCGGCGGCGGGACGATGGCGGCCAGCATCTCCATGCAGGCCAGGTGCAACAACGCGAAGGTCAGGCCGTGCAGCGGCTCCACCAGGGCCATCGCGGGGACCGCGGCCGTGACGGCGGTGACGCCCCAGCGCACCATCCCGGCGCCGGCGGCCAGCAGCGCCGCGCCGCGCGGGCCGATGCGGCGCAGGAGCGGAGGTCCGATCAGCGCGAACACCACCACCTCCGCCAGCACAGCCTCCGACCACAGCAGCCCGGCAGTGCGTGGGCCGATGCCGGCCGCGGTCCAGCGCAGCACCTCGAATCCATCATGCAGGGCATGGCTGCCCTGGATGAGCGCTGCGACCAGCATGAGGCGAAGGAAGCCAGGCAGCCGCAGCAGCGCCAGCGGGCTGCCGGCCGGTCCAGGCGGCGCAGGCTCGGCCACTGCATCGGGCACGGCGAGCGCCGCCACGGCGGCAACGGCCAGCAGCCCAGCGTTCAGCCACAGGATGCTGGGCAGCCCCGTCATCGCCACTGCCTGTCCCGCGACGTTCGACCCCAGGATGAAGGCGGCCGACCCGGCGCCGCGTATCCAGCCGTAGCGGCCGGGCACTGCCTCCACCGACAGCGCGTCCGCCAGGGGCACCATGGGCGCGAGCAGCGACGCGTGGAGGACGGAAACCGCCAATAGGGTCGGCAGACCGCCAGGCAGCAGGTAGCCCAGCGCAACCGCGGCGGCGGCGGCCGTCAACAGCGCCAGCACCTGCCGGCGCATGCCCAGCCGGTCGGCCACGCGGCACCCTGCCGGGCCGGCTAGCAGGCGGACTGCGGTCCCGCAGGCCAGGACCGTGCCGATGCCGGACGGTTGCAAGCCGCGCTCCTGCAGCAGGCTGGGCAGGAACGGCGACGCCGCGCCGAAGGCTGCGAACAGCGTGCCATACAGCAGCACGAAGCGCGGCAGCGGCGCCACGGGCATCTAGGTGGCAGCCAGGCGCACCGGGTCTCCGACCCGGAGGACGCCGGGGCGGTGGACGGCGCAGTAGGTGCCGATGCGGTTGCCGAAGCGCTGCACGACGGTGCGCAGCACGGCCGGGTCCTTGGCGGCGGTTGCGGCGTCAATGGCCACCATCGCGCAGCGCGGGATAGCCCAGTCCAGGCTCAACCCCGCCGCGTCCGGGCCGTCGCCGAACAGCAGGGTCCGACCACACCAATCGGCGTCGGTGCTGGCCGGGTCGTCTGGTTGGATGATGACGTTCGCGCGGAAGCGGCAAATGCCGACCGGGGCGCCATGCGCCCGTCCGACGACGTCGGCGGTCGTGGTCGCGAGGACCGAGACGGGCATGGCGTCATAAGCGCCGTGCCCGGTCTGGATCAGGTGCAGCGGATGCCCGGCAGCCTCGCCCAGGCGGCCGGACAGGGCCGGGTCCGCCACGTCGAACGTCGTGCCGTCCGGCGCCGTCACCTGCACGCGGGCGCGGCGCGGGTCGTCCGGGTCGGCGTAGCGCGCCCGGTGCAGCACGAGCATGGGCAGGTCCCGGCCGGTAAGCCAAGGAAAGGCGGAGGTATTGTCTGCCTTCACGAAGGCATATTGCCGGTCGCCGTGCAGGCCGGTCCAGAACAGCTCGGCGGCGTCCAGGGGTTCGGCTTGCATGGACTTCACGGGGTAACGGTTCAGGGCTACGACGGTGCCGATGGGTTCAGGGATCATTGGGCCGGTAGTCTTGCAGAGCGGCGGTGGGCTGGCCAGACAAGGGTGCGTTCTCACTTGCCCCAGGGACACGGAGCAATGCTCGTTGCCGGGCTGCCTTCTGTCGTGCCAGTGTACGGGTCCAAACACCGGGGTGTGCCGTGCAAAACAATGTCGGCCATACAAGATTCTTCGCCCACACCGGCCCGCATGACGTGACCGAGATCGCCCACCTGGTAGGTGCGCCTGTGCCGGAGCGGTGCGTCACCTTGCGCGGCGTGGCTGGCCTGCATGGCGCCGGGCCAGAGGACCTATCCTTCATCGGCCATGCCCGGCACGTGCCGGCGCTGGTGGCGACCCGGGCCGGGGCCGTGATCGTGGCGCCGGATCTGCTGGGCCAAGTGCCGCCTGACACCATCGCGCTGGTGACGCGCAACCCCAATCTCGGCTGGGCGCGGGCGGCCGAGCTGTTCCACCCCGCGGCACAGGCCCGGGCCGGCGTCCATGCGGCGGCCCATGTCCACGCCGATGCAGTCATCCATCCCACGGCGGAGGTCGGGCCGATGGCGGTGGTGGAGGCTTGGGCGGAGGTTGGCGCCGGATGCATG
>JAABUK010004399.1_pt1 | contig 22915 bp, 35 predicted proteins | sample 5559141 | NCBI WGS metagenome assembly JAABUK01 (sample SAMN10711869, study PRJNA513367) | rock metagenome | isolation source: Antarctica rocks | place: Antarctica: Victoria Land, Pudding Butte nord | collected 2016-01-03
CTCTCATACTTGAGGCTCAGTTCCTTTGTGATTTGAATATGCGCGTAGCCTGTGACAAGAGGTGCTCATTCAGTTCAACAAGGGAGCTGCTTGCCGAACAGATCCGCAACAATCCCGGACTCACGCTGATCACGTTGCGTTTTCACCTCACCGGCTGGCAAACATTTCCAGCTGACAGGTATGCTGGATTTGGCTTGAGAGCTGCCTGGCTCAATTAGGTCAACAACAACTCACGTCGTGGTGGTACTCCAATTGCACGTTACCCTTTTCAGGTGCATATTTTGCTAAGCTGGACACAGACAGCCATGGCAAGGGGATATGTTGACCCTGCCTTCCCCAATCCTATGGGCCCTCACGATGCTTCAGTGATCATTTACGGATATGTCCCTTCTTTGGCTTTAGCAGTAATAGGCGCAGTGACATTTGGCATCTCGACTGCCCTGCACCTGGGGCAAAGCTTGCGGTACAAGACTTGGTACTTTGCTATCATTGTTGTTGGGGTTGCCATGGAGGTTGTTGGCTATGTCTTTCGTGCGCTATCCAGTCAGAAGGATCCCTACAGCATCATATACTTTGTGGTGCAGTATTTTTTTATAGTGTGTGCTCCAGTCTTTTTTTCAGCTGCAATTTATGTAGTGTTGTCCAGGTTTATCAACAAGGCAGGCAGAGCATATGCACCATTTCCACCAAGGCTCGTTGTCATTGTATTTGTGACTCTAGACGTCTTCACAACAGGAATTCAGATTGCTGGTGCTGCACTGATTGGTACCGCTGAAAGCAATCAGAAGTCTCCCAATACAGCAAACAACATCTTGCTTGCTGGTCTAGCCATTCAAGTGTCTTCTTTTGCTGTGTTTTTTGCGATATTGTGTGCCAGTATATGGCGTGTCAGCCAACAAAAGGATAAGACTGTTTGGGCAGCATCTGCGTCTGCGCAAACTTTGCTGCTAGCACTTGTTATCACGTCTGCTCTGGTTGAATTGCGAACCATCTTCAGGCTGATAGAAACAGCCCAGGGTGTCTTCGGGTTTCTGTCTAGCCATGAAGCTTTCTTTGGATGCTTGGAGTACCTGCCAATAGTGTTAGCTGTCAGCACATGGAATGTTCTGCATCCCGGCTATTTGGCACCAAAGGATGATGCAAATTACCCAGCTGGCTCACACACTGGAAACAGTACTGCACCAATATTGGCACATGCTGCAATTGTGTAGTAAGCAGCAGCTTTCTGAAATGAGCCCATGAGCATGCAAAGTCTGTGTCTGCCAGTGGTGCGTTGGATATGCGAAGCACATGACATGTTGAGATGGTTGAGGTACGCCAATGCAGATCTTTGCATCATTGATTAGATTGAGCAATGATGCACATCCACCTAGAATGCATTTGTGTGACAATGCAAATTTGTGTGACGACTGCCAGTCAAGGCCTATGAACGGCAATGACGTATTGCTTGAACAGCGTAATGGTTAGGAGCTTGACAAGGTCCAGACAGACCAAGTTACTGACAAAAGAAGGATAAATCGTTTAGTTCCCACACAGACACCGGTTCGATCTTCAATGCAAGTTTACAGACAATCCGGATTCGTTTGCGAGGTGGACCATCATTTCACGCAGTGATGATGTCCCCATACAAGGACTTCTCCAACAAGCTTGTGTACTCTGGGTCATGCAGAACCCAAACAAGTCTTGCAATGGAGCTGTTTAAATCTGCTGTTAGATTCATTTTTGTTTCTGGTTTGATGAAGCCTTCTGATGAGACAGACGCTCCCAGACACACTGTCATGTAGTCACCAAAACAACCTCTTTGGACAGAAAGCTTAATGTATGCACCAAGCTTGTGGTGTGTAAGAATGTGCGATTGTAACCGATGAGTAAATCACAATACTATACAGTAACTACGCTACTAACAAGTCCATTGCCCACACTTGGGGATACAGTGAAACTGCAGATCTGGTCCTAACTAAGCCTAGAATATGTGCTGGTGCAAACTTTTAAGCCTGAGGTCTGCACCATATGGAGTACGTGACATCTGGCATGCTTCAGATCTTGGTGTTGACCTGCATAAGCAAGACCCAGTAAAAGACAGCTGCAGCAGTTGTACATACCAGGTGCAAGTGTGCACGTTAGGCATAGCACATAATTGACATGCTACCTTCACACTCCAGCCTTGTACTTGCCCTTCATGTTGAACTTCTCCTCCAAAATGGATGCTGTTGGGTCCACCTCAAAGCTAGGATTTGTGATGCCTGGCTTCTCCCATCGGTGCTGCGTCTCAATGATACGTACTGTATATACAGCAACAGGTTGTCAGAACATGAGCGCTGTGAAGCTCACTCAATAGCATGTCACGAACAGTGCACAGAGCAAGCATTGACCAACATTGCGCTGCCTAGAAAGAGACAACTGCAGATCAAATGTAACGCCAGACAGAAACAAGCCTAGTGCACATCTCTGCCCATCATAGGTATAATCTTATGTCAAAAGGACTTGAGAATGTTCCAAACTTGTGACAACAGAGCTAAAACCATTCCAAATGGGCCATTTGACGACGCTTCATCAAGACCATTTGACTAAGGAGTACCTGTGCCAGAGCCTGAGCGCATGACGATAGAATTGCTGGAGGCGCCGCCAGCAAAGTAGCGCACGCCCTTCAACAAGTCTCCATCTGACACGCCTGTGGCAGCAAAGAACACCTGCTCTCCAGCGCACAAGTCATCTGTGTACAAAACCTGCAGCAAGCACAAAGCAAAGTTTGAGCTTGCATGCTGCATGCAACAGGATGTTGTCGCTGCATTCCTTGTGTTTAATGGGCAGAACAGTGGGAAGCCATTTGCAGATTACCGCATTGCCCAAGACCGCTGACAGCACGCTGCAAGCAGTCTATAGCATGTTGGAGCCAAATGCAAGATGCCCACTGTAGGCTGAGCACACCTTACTGATGTCATACCCAGCTTCCTCTGCCTTTTGTCTCTCCTCATCACTGCGTGGCCACAGCCGTCCTTGCATTGTACCTCCCATGCACTTGAGCGCTGCTGCAGCAATGACACCTGCACAACAGTGGAAACATCATCAGCAGGAAGTACCAGCTTGCTGCATACATATAAAGCTGCAAGTGCACATGCAAAGCTGTTCTGGGCAGAAGTGGGCATGACAGAGATCTGGGCATGCAGGTGGCCAACAAGAAATTGGTACCCAACAGCTGTAATTTCTGCGCCATGCAACTGTTCTAGCAAACATCATCAAGCATTCAGCCATTGGAGAGCAGCACACAGCAAGCATCACATGACTTGACTTGACTTGATTTGACTTGATTTGACATGACTTGACATGACATGACTTGACATTACATGACTTGACATGACATGACTTGACATTACATGACTTGACATGACATGACTTGACCCCATATGCAGCTGAAATCCATGTGACTTGATTTTGGACCTTCTGGGGTTCCACCAATGCCAAAGAGCACATCCACAGGGGCACCAAGCTTGGCTACTTCAATGGCACCCCCAACATCACCATCAGAGATGAGCTTGATCCTGGCTCCAGCCTCCCTCACCTCCTTGATGATCTGCTCATGACGGGGCCGGTCCAAGACCAGAACTGTCACATCACTGCAAGCAAAAGGTATTGCTGAGGTGTGTTGCTGAACAGTCAAGGTGCAGCAACATCTGCTTAGGTGGCTGTGACACCCTGCACAGGAGATGCCTTCACATCCAATGAAGTCTCACACATGATTTAGGTTTGATGGCAAATATTATGTTGGCTCAGTGTGGCTGACCAACTCCTGGTGCTTGTACTCGTGACAGGTTCTGCATCAAGTATGGCTATAGACAGCTGCAATCTGCCAGCTTTGACCAGAATTCAAAACCTAGGAAGGTAGCATGTAGCCTCTTTGCACTGACTTACCCAATAGGCTTTTTCAGTGCTTTGGCGACAACTGCCAGATTCTCGGCAATGCTCTTGTTCAAGCTGACAGACTTGGGATCGACAGCAGGGCCAACAGCCAGCTTCTCCATGTACATGCATGGGCCAGGGTCAAACAGAGCACCGCGCTCAGCCAGCGCAATCACACAGACTGCTCCATTGCGGCCCTGCACCAAAACGGCTCAGATGTGAAGCTCTGCGCTTGCAAGCAGGCTATGTAGCAGCACTCATGCTGACCCCAAGCAGAATGCAAAGGTATATGTCTGCTGGCATTGAAAGGCATCCTGTCTGAGAATAGCATGTGCAATTGTTGTAGATCTGTAACCAGGCGCATAAACTCACCAATGCGATGGAAGTTGTGCCATCAAGAGGATCCACTGCAATGTCAACTTGAGGCTCCAGGGTGCCATTGCCAATTTGCTCGCCACAGTACAACATTGGTGCCTGTAAGGAAAGGCAATCGTCTGAGATGGTTGGTTAATGTAGCATCTGCTGTCTGATAGCAAGACATTTCAGTGCTATTGCAAAGAACAGTTGCAGTTTCTGTACCTCATCCTTCTCTCCTTCACCAATAACAATGACTCCATCCATGTTGACAGTATTCAGAACCTTCCTCATCATGTCAACAGCAGCCTGCATTCACAGCAACACCTGTAACACTTGCTGAGCCAGGTGTCAAGGCGCTCTGCATGCAAGGTTCTGCTTAGTCACCTGATCTGCTGCATTCTTGTCTCCTTTGCCATACCATTTGCCACCTGCCAAAGCTGCTGCCTCTGTCACACGCACCAGCTCAAGGGCAAGGTTTCTTTGAACATTTTGGTAGTCTGGCCCTTGCTTTTTGTCTGCGGACGAGTAGAGCGACGATTTCAGCATCGCACACCATGACAGACCAGGGCATGGACAGCATCAAGCTTTCAGTGCAGTGATCAGTGCAACAATACTTTGAATCAGCTCACTTGTTTGACGCTTTCCAGCGCCGTTGCCGTTGCCATTACTGCCGTTACCAGCGGCAGCTGTTGTTGCGCGTCTTTGAGACCGAGGCAATGCGGCTCGCCCTGGAAAGCGAACCGTTGTATTGGATGTATGGAGGGACGTCACTCCCATGCTGACAAAGAGCACCAGCCCTGCGATTTTGCTACACAATAAACTGTCGAAAGGTCAAGGCTCTGCAAACACGTCCGAACCCTGATGCACACTTACAGGAAACTTTGTTCTGTGTCACGCTCGCATCTCTGGTCGCTGTGTCATCGATTGTGTGGTTTATAATGCTGACTTGGCGGGCACACATGTCCACGCTGGCATAGCACGTAATGAGCTGCCAATGCCCTGTCAGAGCATACCACAACTTTTAGACACACAGTCTGAGGGCTTTTTACTCTGCTGATATAGGTGTAATGAACTTCAGCTCTCCTTTGGATTCTATTGCCTGCTGCTTGATGCTCGTGGCCGGCAGACCTATCAGCCACCAAAACTTTATAGCTTTCAGCTGCAGCTCAGCCAGACGCGATCTGTAACAATTTTGCACCGAAACCGACTCACAATGCATGTCCCCGAGCCCCTGCTCACACATGATCCCTCGCGATCACACTTCAGAAGTTATTTTATACCACGACTTCTGCCAGCAGGGTAATATGGCAAAAGCGCCGACGATTGCTCAGCAGGCCTTCTGGCTAAGTGTAAAGCCCTAGAAATGGCCACCACATGCGGGCTGGCATGCAAAAATGGCATTAAAGCTCAGTGATTGTGCGCATGCATGACATACATGCTATCTGGAATAGGGCCTGCTGCTCATGCAGATGAGGGGACCACCGATAGGCATCACAAAAGACAATGACGATGCTCAATTGACAACTCAATTGCCAGGATGCAGGGTTGAGGTTACCAATCTCAGCAGTAGTGATTACAGTAACATGGTCTTTGGGCTGGCGCTTCAAACCAATTTATCAAAAGCAATGAATCATGCAGATCCAATAGGTTGCTCTGATTGCATGACAGAATCTGATACTGTACACTATCGTCCAATACGCCTCTTTTTGTTGAATGCTGTAGGACAGGTCTCGTCTTGGTCAGGTGTGTCAGGCTCCTCACCAACCAGCTGCTTCAGCAGTCGCTGATGAGCAGCCTCAGCATGGCTGCGCTTTCTCTGTGAAGCTGAAAATGAGGTGGTGGTGTTGCTGCAATCTGATGCAATAATTGGTTGTGTCTGGTGAGCCATTGCAAGAGCTGCAGTGTGCAGCATTAGTGATGCATGGCTATGAGGCAGCTGGTGGTGGTGCTGATTGGTGTTAGTTTGACCCTGCACACCAGCTGCAGGCGCTGCTGACATTGGACTAGTCTGCTGCTGCACTCTGTTTGGCTGCACAAGATTGACTGCAGTGGGTCTAAATGCTTCAGCTCCTTGAATCCTGCCTGCTGCACTGCCGCCATGCTCGTGCTTTTGTGCATCATGTAATCCCTGGAGGTACTTGAACCTGACAAAAGCCAACTGGTCTTGCAAGAGGCCAGGCGAGAGGCTGGTCTTGCAAGCTGCGTAGTGACTCCTGCTGCAATGGCTGCTGAAAAGACGGGTGATCATACAGGAACGGTAGTGACGCTCCCGTTGGCCCTGACGAATAGCCTGCTGGCAAAGTTGCTGAGATGCACCCCTTCTCCAGTTCCTCTGCCAAGCTCAGCAGTAGGCCCAACGTCTGAGGGCTGCACTCGCTCACAATGATTGGCAGCCATGGCGTTCCAAGCAGTGGAGGGATCTGTAGCAAGGGTTGAGTAGGTGGTCAAACGGGACTTTGCTCGAAGTTTGCTGTCAGGGTTCACAGGGTGCGATGAATTTGCTCAAAAACAGGCCTCTTTCTCACCAGGCGGGGCCCCGAGCGAGGTCAAGAAATCAAAGGCATCTGGGGCTTCTTGTATTGCATGAAGGAGTACTGGTTGAAACAGGTCTTGCAGAGGGTCGTCCCAGGTCTCAATCTGGGTGATGTGACTGCCTCTGGCCTCACTCTGCTGTCTAGCTGACAGCCTCTCTCCAGCCCAAGTAAATACTGTGGTGTTCATGCTGTTTCCTCGTTGGTACTGACCGCGGTCTGTGCAATGCAATCAATAATCACCACTGGTTCACCACAAAAGTTTTGGTGACAAGTTTCACTGCGGCCACTGCTGTACTCAAGCTGGAGTTGAGCGCTTGAGCGCTGAGCAATACAATTGAGTGCCCTTTTTACAGCATCATTAGAGGTCAGCACTTTTCGTTATTTGGCCCAAACTACCAACAGCGGGACATTAGGCTCTTTTTCGAACAGAACTCCCACCAGCTTGGTTTTGTTGCACACCACATACACCTGTGCTTTCAAGCCAGGATGTCTGATGAGTCACTACTGGCTCCACACCCCAGACTGTAAGTTATAAAATGAAAGAAAAATGAGTACCTAAAACATATTGATCACCCACTACACATATGCACAAGGGCTTCTAATTGCAGGCGGATGCGACAAAACGCTGCTGTGACCCGCAATCACTTGTGATGCAGGGCATGGTGTCGATGCAGAGCGTTCCATGACATGGCGACTTGATGTGCTGACTGCAAATGTCTGCAGAGGCTGTCAACGTGACATTCCGCCACAGCCTTGCTCAACTGTTCTGCTCCTTCCAGCACCTTCACCCGACAAACTTGTATGTTTCTGCGATAGAGTGTTGCAGCATTGACGCGCAATGTTGAGCTGCATTTGCTGCGGACCTCTTCCGCTGGAAGGCGGAATCCCTGGGCATATCAACTTTCAAGAGGAGAAAGCTCGACAACCGAACTCAAAAACCGCGGATAAGCCAGATCTTACGCTGCCGGAGCAGGTACATGAATCATCTTATTGCAAACGATTAGGCCTGAACCGCTTTTTCCGGCAAGCAGCTGGAGCACTTGCTGCTGTAGAGGGCGCGAAGGGTGCAAGCCAGTGTTGCAATGAACCAAGGGCGACTTATCCTGTCAGGTAATGACTTCCACAATGTGAATCTGCAGCTGTGCAGGCTTCCTGTAAGCTCTTGAGGCTAAGCGTGCAGCTTTGGTCATTTTCTAGGTGTGCTAACTCGTGCCAATGCTGTAACTACCAATAAAAGAGTCTACCAAAAGGTGAGCTGCACGTTGTTAGCCCTCAGCATAGCCAGCACAGTCTGTCTGACGTTCTCAGCTCCTCTTGCTTACATCGTACAAGATTGCAGGACACTATTCAGAGGGAGGTTGACAGGTATAAGCAATCACACATCCGATGCGGCACAGCTTATGGGGAATTAGACCACCCTAGCTATGACAGCGTCACATTCAGAGATCTGCACATGGCCACTGTTAGTCATCAGGTAATGCGTGCATCGCAATTCGCATCTTTGTTACAGTGGTCAAGCCGGTTCAGACGCATCTTGCATGCATGCTTCCTCCTGTTCCACACTGCAGCTATTGGCATCTGTGGGCGCTGTTGTAGCAAAGGCATTGCCTGATCAAGCGCTCTGCAGGCTGTCCTACCGCAGGCTGTGCTGGAACGAAGACCACCATGGCTTGTACAAAAGAGTGCTTGACCACCACCAGTGTGTCTACAAGTCCCACAGCTCACACGACTCAATCACATCTGCAGTGCTCTTGACCTGGCAGCAACTTAGTGCCTTTGCCCAGGTCACCTGCCAGCTGCAATGCTGTACTGTACGCGTGAGAAGAACACCCAGAGTAGCAGCAGAGCTCCATATCATTCATGATAGCTCTGTGACATCCATAGGTGTTGCAAGTTTGGTGGCATGGAGACGACCTGCATGGTTTAGTTGAGGTGTTAGACACTCCAGCAGGGCGTCTGGTGCGAGGATTGTACTGCCAGGGCTTCATGTTTGGAGCCTCCTCGCGCGGCTGGAGCTGCACAGTGCCGCAAGAGGAGTACTCAGTCATTGGTGATGACTTTCAGCTGTTTGCGTAAGTCACCAAGCTTGACATCAAAGTGGCACACGCATGGACTTGGCACAAGCACAGGCTGATGGGCACTCTAATACACTTTAGGCAACACCTGCATGCTTACAAGCTTACTCAGCACGTGCTGCACATGCTGTTTGCATCTGTGAGAAGCATGATCTGTCATGGGAGCCAGCACTGTATTCTACGCTATTTTTGAAACAGCTGGGGTGTGTTGGAAGCTACATTGTTGGTATAATGTGTTGGGTAATTGTGTATTGTCCCTCTCGTGCAGGTTTGACCTGCTGCTTAGACCTGCCACGACATCTTATCTTTTCCCGGTGCGAGAGCAGTTCCAGTCAGCCGTGTCCCCAGACCGAACTGTCATTGCAGCAGCAAATCAAGGCAGTCAAGGTATGCAACTGCTATCTCATGTCAAAGGTGCACAGATGTTTGGCTTGCATTGCTGTCAACAAAATCATGAGATAGATGTTCTGGGCTCTGCTACTCTTTCGGCGTGCTTTCCCAGCCGGCATGTATTTGAGACATTTGGGTTTCAGGCTGCTGTTAGCTTGTGATGTACACCAAGCATGCATGCCAGACCTGCAAGTAATGACCCAATTGAATAAAAGTATCTACCGCTCAATTGCATGCAGCCAGACATGACATGCTGTTCATGTCTGGCTCTTTACTAGTCATGGGCTAGCTCACATATCCAGGTGTCAGAAACAAACCACAAATTTTTGTGTGTCTGCATATTCAACTGCCTCTGAGCTGACTCCAGGCGCATTTGTTGGCGCATTTCTTTGAATCTCGTTTCACTTGGCTGTCCACTGTTTGGCGCTGTCACAAGGACTCTGTGCGGCAATGTTCTGTGTGTGCTTGCAGGCGTTGTGGCGTGTTATCCAAGCCTTCAGATGCATGCCATGCGAGATGCCAGAGGCCTCCACTCTGACCTCAAGAAGACTGCCTCACTTGAGCTCCTGCACCAGCAGCAAGTGGAAGCAGAAGAGCGACAGAGCAGCTTGGCAGCGCCTGACAGCGGGCTCGGATCAAACCTTACCACTGCCGTCAAGGGTCGCTTCTTAGGCAGGAAGAACAGTGGCGGTGGGTGTTGTATATACAACCTAGCTGTCTCTGGTCGTTCCTCAAGCATCTGGCTTCACTGCATGGCATGCGTTCATGGCTGTGTGATATAGGCATGTCCTGCTGTTGACACAGACTCTGGCACGGCACATGCAAGCGCAGTGGCAGACTACTGTACATATGTCGCGTGCACTGCTGACATACTAGTTATGGGATGCACAACTGCAGGCATGGTTGCAAATGCATCTTCAGGTTATGTTGCAGCCAGCAGGTGTGACATGTTTGTTGCTTGGCTGTCTATAGGCAAGGAAGCTTTGCTGCCTAGGCATCAGCGTACTAGCAGTCAGGGCATTCCAAATCTTGACAGGCAGTCTTCTGGCATCAAGGCAGTGCACTCAAGACATAGCTCACCTACTAGAGGCTTGGTTGGCCTCAAAAGCCCCATCAGGGACACACAACACCGGCTGCAGAAAACCCAGAAGTTGCTGGATGTGCTTCAGTTTGGTCAGCTGCATGAGCAAGTCTCAGGACAGCAGAAAGGTCACATAGAGCGGTTTCTGGTTGATGTGTTGGCAGCGCAAGACTACAGGAATCGAGCTCCAACTGATGTCAGGCAGATTCTTCCCCTGAGGAAAGTTCCTGAGCTGCAATCTTTGCTGCCTCCGGAGAGGAGACACAGAGCGAAGCCTGGCAGCAAAGCCCATAGGCATCAGGACAGTAATGCAGTTGGATATGTACCCCTGATGGAAACAGTATCTTCTGTGGCGTCAGTAGGCTTGATGGATGAGTCACAGCTGCAGGAAACAGCCCCAGTTTTGCGATTGTCTGCTGACTTGTTGAGAACCCAAGTTGATGCTGCGCCATCAGGTGATTGCTCTCAGCCGCAGCCTATTACAATGTGAACGTAAGGCGCTTAGACCTTTGAAGTATGGCCTGGATATGCACAGGTAGCCTTTGTGCTGTAGTAAGGTAATACCCTAAACTTGCTTCATAATCACTAATTTGTACTCGGTGTCAGCTCAGCATTTGTCAGCAGAATGCATTGCGTCTTGTGTATTATAAAGCTTTAACTTAATTTGAAGCTGCTCATATGTGTAATTTGTCAGCAGAATGCATTGCGTCTTGTGTGTTATAAAGCTTTAACTTAATTTGAAGCTGCTCATATGTGTAAATACTGCAATCTAGACTAGCTTAGCACATCTACTCTACTTCAAAGGGAGCCAGCTGACTGTAGTAAACACTTCAATAGTCATATGTTCTACCTAGCTGGCAATACATGCTCAGACGCATGACTGCGGTGTTTGTTGTTTCTGCTTGGCAAATAGCCTATTCCAGCCATCCTGCCATGAAGTGTAAGGGCTTTCCAGAGGCTCAAAGTCAGATGCAGCAAAGTCAGCCTCATGCATTGCCTTCTTCAGTCTGTCACCATACATCTTGTCCCAGGGGTCGGTCCAGCTTTGGTACTGCTCATACTGCCCCATCTCAGCAGGCGTAGGACTTAGGGATTGATGCCCTGACTGCTCAGGTGTGGGCTGCATGTTGGTACCGTGCGCACCTGCTGCTGCTGATGATGTCTGCCTACCCATACCATCACCAACATTGTCTAGGCATGAGACTTCATCAAGACCCTCATCACAACCATCAGCATCTATATCAATCTGATGTGCTTCTGTGAATGAGCAGTCAACAGCTGGCTGTGCCTCTTCATCGCGTCTTGCTGCACGGTCCAGCTTGAGCTGGTCTTGCTCTGCGAACCAGTCTTTCAGAGGGGCTACAGCATATTGTGGGAGAGGGTCATGGCTGTAAGGGCAAGCTGTCCCCCGCCGGCAGATGCCATGCAGCACCAGCTGCTTGCAGGGGTCCACCTTCTCATCATGGCTGTATTGACACGCCTCACCCTGCAAGGTATGAAGCCTGTTTGTGTGTGCAAGCGTGGAGTGCAGCAGAAGACTGTGAAAGCCTTTGTGTGCTTGAGGTGTTAGTATGACAGCAGGTGAATCGCCAGCAAGCCTGCAGCATGGGGATCAGCTGCACACTCTCTCATGCAACAAAAGCAGACTTGAATTACAAGAAAGCCGAGTTGACAGCATGTTGGGAGTTGCTTATGCAAGGCTGAAAGCAGTACATTTTCTGTACATTTGCTGTGAAAAAGGCCAGCATGACATGAGGGATGTACCTTGCCACATTTGCCTTGCTGAAAGAATCGACAGGTGATGAAGCTGGTTACTGGCATGCCTGTGTGAGGGAAGGGACAGCTCTCGCCTTTGCTACACTTTCCAAACAGGAAGTACCTGCAGTTGCAGAGGTGAGCCCTGTCAGCGATACAGACAAAAGTGCAGGATGTTTTAAAGCGCTAGTGACGAATGCAGCTGCTGCAGCAGCAGCAGAATTCAGCAGGGACTGAGTCGTAGGGCAACAGCAAGGTGCCATACACAGACTGCCAGCAAGAACAGCTCACTCAAGACCAAGCTGCTGTGACGTTATCCTGCAGTCTGTGTTTATACAGCAGGCGTTCAGGCTTTGACAAACTGCAACTTAAGGCGATACGATGCACCAGGTGAAGCCAAACAGGTTGAGAGCAGTGGCTTACTTGCAAACTGGTCTGACTGTCTCGGAACTTGGCACCACTTTGGGAGCAAAAGCTGACTGCTGCAGGCCGTGTTGGAATTGCTGCCTGGCTTCTTCTTCTCTGGCTCGCTTCGCCTGACGCTGCCTGACGCGCTTGCCTGCGCGTTCTCCTCGCTTGCGCTTCTCTTTTGTTGCTGGATGTGTTTCTGCTTCTCCTACTGCCTGCTGCTGCTGACCTTGGTCGAGACCATCAGTTGTGCTTGACTCTGGGATAGCAGCATCTGCTAGTTCTCCTTCCTCAAAATCATCTTCAGGTACATGCTGGCTTAAAGAGGAAGCCTGACCTGGAGCAGATAATGCCTGCTCTTGAGCCGCAGCAAATATTGGTGGTGTAGTATTATGTGTTTCTTGAGCTGTCTGAATCCCATCCAAGGGCTGACTGCTGGCTACTGCTGAGCTGTTCGCAAGATCAGTTGGTAGGGGTGACCTATGAGCTGTAGCCAATTGCACAGGAAAATGGCGTACATTAGAGGCAGAAATGTTCGGATCTCGAGGGGAAAGAGCTGGCTGCACCTGCATGCAGCGTTCTATCATATACTCATAGGCAGAGTCAGTCCTTGACCTTGTAAAGGCAAACCAAGGTCTGAGGAACGGGGTATCTTGCATACCTGTCCAGATTGATCGTCCAGTAGGTGTGACTGTGTTGGCAAGGCACTCACATTGGGCAGCGACTGCCAAGCAGCAAGCTGAAGCATACAAGCCGACAGCAAAGGACATGCAGGAAGTGAGCCGTCGGTGCTGCGTCGATAGTTCGCAAAAGCGACTCAGCTTCAGTTCGTATATGTGACCACCGTATATGTGACCACCGCAGCCGCAGCGCCTTTGCGGGAATGCGGGACGGAGAGTCCAACAACAGTTCTGCTGTGTGCTGTGCTGGTCGCTTGTTCCTTCTTCTTTGTCTTCGATCCACAACCAAAACGCATTACATACATTTTACAGTTCTTTGATCTATGACCAATACGCATTGTATACAGTTACAATTTGCAACTGTTCTCAATTAAGAAACGTTTAGGACACTTTGAGGCATCTTGTGCACGTCACCTCAATGGCTCTCCATGCTTTGACGAGAAAGTATGCATGGCTATACATGCAATTGCAAGACAAAGCATAGCTAGGCAAGCTTGGTCTTGCATCTACACTTGAACTGAAACTCACGGTTGATTTGTCAACCTGATGATGCAGAGATGACTCGCTGGCTCATTGGCCTCCAGAGTACCTCCTCCAGGTAGACAAATTGCAAAAGACAATAGAGTTTGGAACATCCTGTCAGCATCAAAAAAGTTACATTGTATGTTATGTCAACAGTAGCCATTTATCCACCTGAGATGGTCACACTAAAAAGAAAAGAAAAGACTACGCCTCTCGACGTCAAATGAGAAGGCAAGTATTGTACCGGGCTGCCCATGATGGTCATACTACCAGTGCTCACAGGCGCGCATGTCACAAGGCCATGTCCTGCCCTCAATGCTGGGTATAAGGCAAGGGGCTGACATGAAACAAACAGCAAAAGCTGATGTCTCTTCATCAAATCTCAGCATGCCTCTCTTGCTGCCAAAATTATCATACTGGCTCTATGGCCTCACAAGGCAACGCAATGTGGATTATGAAGGCAACTGACACCTTGCAGAGTACAAGTTCAGGAACAGCATACAAACAAAAAATTGCACGGGAGACTAACACCACATGCAGACCAACACCAACCAGTTGTAGACTCTGACACATCATGCCGGTCTTACAGTCCTGGAGTAGCAATTGTACACGACAAAGATCTAAACACCGTGTCACCGCTTACTCTGCAACTGTTGCAGCTGTTGCTGATGTAAAGCTGCAGGCCAGTCATTCAGATGACGAAGGAGCAGGCCACTGTTTTGCAGCCTGTGCATCGCTAAGGGGAAGGGCTCTCTCAAGCAGGCAGGTCTGCATCGGGGGTGGCAGCTTCCCAGTGGTGGTAGTTAGACAGCACGCCATCCAGCATTGGCTGAGCATCTTGAAACAGCTCTGCCATTGCCTTGATTAGAGGAATGCCCACAATGCTGAAAAAGCCCAGCTGCACAAGACAGCAGCCATTCTTAGCCAAGACTTGCGCCCCAGGGCTGCTTGGTCCACACAACTTGGCCCACACAACTTGGCAACTTGTCCCTGACAAGACATGTACACACATATATATATATATATATATATATATTATTTTGCGTGCATACAATAGTCTTAGGCTGCGCAAATGCTGCATCTTGTATTGTTCACAGCTGTGCAGCAGTACACTGCAGCAGAGTTTGCAAAAACTGGTTCAAATGCCGTTGCTGCATGCATCAAGCTTGAAAATATGCAAGCACCACCATAGATGGATTAAGGTCTGGCTGTGTTAACTATCAGTGTGGATGCAATATGTGTGTGAGGTTGGAGGAGTCCACACAGTGACTTCAAAACTTTGACCTGGCCGCCTAGACTGTGTGCTGGTGGGTGGAGCTTTGTACCTGGGAGCGGGTCATACCCCCCTGGTTAGAGCGGTCCATGAGGGGGGAGACGGGGAGGCCGCAGGTGCGCTCCTTGTCCCCCTGGCGGAAGAACTCCTCCTCCAGCTGGTAGGCCCACCTCTTGTGTGTGCGCGCAGCCGCCGCCAGGTGCCCAATGTCAGCACACTTCAGCACCATCTGCATGCATGCAACATGGCCTCAGGACACTGCACCCTTCTGGTAGGTGTCTTCAGGCATAGGAAGAAGATGTCAGCACACTTCAGCACCATCTGCATGCATGCAACAGCATGCAAGTGTCAAGAGTCAAAGGCTATGCGTTCAAGAATATTTTCCGAGCACAGGTGGAATACGTCCAACACACAGATTACACCCTATGGCCCCATAGACATGACATGCCGAAGACTGCAAAAATCTGTTTGAAATCAGTATGAGATCTGTATGAAAATATCTGTATGCGTCAGAACTGCTGCCCGATCTCCAGAAAGCCAGGTTGGTTGCCATGTGTCAGCACATGCATAAGTGCCCTGACATGTGCATAGCGCAGGCTAACATGTACGCCAGAAAACATGCCTGGTGGACAAGTGTTTTGTCCTCTGCCTTCACACTTTCCCAGTCCACTGCAGGTGCAGCAGTGGTCTGACTGTCTGATGGGCCTGACTCTACTTTGGCGGGAAGAGGCTTGAAGACAGCCTGAACATGTCAGAGTCTTTGTGTGGACATTGCATTAGCCAAACAGCAGGTTGAAGGGCATGAAAAGCTTAGTACCAGCACGATTAGTACAGTGCTCCAGGGTTGTTGCCCGGTCACTGCTGTCTGAAAACAATCTGCTCAGCAATTTTATGACGGCTGTTAAGTTGCAGCTGTTAATATCACAGCTTGAAAAGCGTAACGAGCACTGCAATCGCTTTTCATGCGTAACCCATGATGTTACGCACGTCACACGGCTTGCGCTATGTGCATATGCAGCTGGTAGCACATTTATTCAGCGGCAAACAACAGCATGGTTGACGAAGACTGCTGAAAGGATGCAATGACACCACTCTTCAACTCAACGACATGGTGTACAAGTTGCAGTGATGGGTAGTCATAGTTGGCGACTCACTTGAAACCTGGACACAATATCAAAGTGCTTCTTCATGTCTGTACCCAGCACCTGGTTTACAGACATAAACCTGGCAGCTGTGTGGTGCTCTGCCTTCAAAACGTCCATCTGCACATCACCTGGCAATCTAAAGCAGCAACAGACGAACTGTTTGTGTTGAATGTTTGCACTAAAACAGGCAGTTGAGAGGTGACGACGTGTTGTACTGCAACACACCAGGTGCTCATGTGCCTGTCATGATGCCATGTGGATGATGAGCAAGGACAGGCAGCGTCATCTTGATGTGGGCACAGGTCAGTCTGTTCACACACTCAGCTCACTTTTCACATGCGGCATGTCTTCAGAGTACACTGGTCATCAGTAGCACTGAAACTGTCTAGAATACACTGATCACCAGCAGGTACCGCTGTCAAAAGCTGCTTTTGTGGGGACGCCAGCTGCCTGAGATATCACACATGCCTATATTGCTGATATTAGTGCCTGTGAAGGGCAGCTTTGACTGTTTGCTGATCAGGGAAGAAGAAAAGGAAAATGGCACAACAGCTGCAGGGCAAACATCCAATAGCGTGTCTGTAAAATTGAGCTTGACACACTGAGTGCACAGGTGGTAGTCTTCCTTTATTTGATTTCAGTGGTTTCACTCTGAATACAGCCAGTGCAGGACTTGTGAAGTGGCTAGATCATGTGCACACTGCATCAGCTGGTAGAGGTGCCATCAGATGGCACTGCAGCGCACACACTTACTGTCAGACACACATGTTCAAGGCTTGTGCAGCTACGCCTTACAAATGCAAATGGTACCTGTTGTGGTATGGGTTTGCTGGATTGTAGCCAGCTTCTATGCGGTGCAGATAACGAACACATTTGGCCACATCAATTCTCCCAGCGTCAACGCCACCAGACTGCTTCAGGAAATGGAAGGTCAGCAGCGAAAGGGTGTTCCCGGGCGTAGCTGCTGCAAACTCAAATATGTCAAACTGCCAATTGTTGCCAGCATCCTGCATGTGCAACACAGCACAGATTTTGCGGGGTTGTCAGCAACATGTGTCATACAGAGATATGCAGTCGTCATGCTTCACTTCACAATAATGCTGCATGCGTCATGAGCTGCACTCAACCTGTACGCAGGATATGCTGCACATGCATTTGATGTAATCCACGTTGAAGTTCTGCCCAATATTCATAAGTATGCTGCCAAGAAAGACATATGATACATGCCTGGGACATGTACCAGGAAGTCTGCTTGCCTGCAAGAAGCGCTCTATAACTGGGGTGACAGCAGCAGGAATGAGCACAGGTGTGCCTGACTGTAACGCTGCCTGGCTGCTCTGCTTGACAGGCTGAGGTGCCTTGCTTGCGACACTATCCTCTGGGTCGGACAGCCGTCTGCCCTGCAGCAGTTTCACAATGTGTAAAGCCAGTTTTGTGGCTGACAACACCTATGATCCAGGCATTTCACCGGGCTTTACAACTCAGTGTATCCTTGGGGACATGTATCTGAGATCCAAACTGTAAAGGAAAGCCAGTTTTGTGGCTGACATCAGTTCCAATATTACTTGGCTCAAGGCGCTATGACTTCAGGCTGGACTGCACAGGCTGCAGGAAGCTCAACGGTTTGCAATCAAATGTACAGGGTTGTATACCAGCAGGGATTGGAAAGTCAGGCTTGTTCACTTCAACAATATAAACTGACTGCAGCACATTGCACTGGGCAGCCCGGTGTAATACTTGGCTTCTCATGAAATAGTCTTTTCTTTTCTTTTCTTTTCTTTTCTTTTCTTTTCTTTTCTTTTCTTTTCCTTTCCTTTCTTTTCTTTTCTTTTCTTTTCTTTTCTTTTCTTTTCTTTTCTTTTCTTTTCTTTTCTTTTCTTTTCTTTTCTTTTCTTCTTTTCTTTTCTTTTCTTTTTCATTCCAACATACTTGCTGTGGAGAATTTTATGACTGGGCAGCTACAGCTGTGACAGCATGAAGGCTGAGAGCACACGTGAGGGCAGCCAGCTGCAGCCATGGCAAGCTGCCTGCATTTCTTTGGCCGGATGTCAGCTACAACACTACTGTTACTGTGGTATTGAGACAGTATATACTGGACAATGGTCAGCTAAGGTGTCCCAGGATGGGTTTTCTGAAACAACTCCAGACAATGATTGCAAAATGAAGTTTCTCACCTGCAGCAGCTGTAGCATAGACTGGCCCACTTCTGAATCCATGGTCATGTGCTTCAGCAGCTGGTTCTCCAGCTCAATTGGTTGCCTCAAGTTGGTGTCAGACTCACTTAGCACATGATACAAGTCCAGAGCCCTCTGTGTTGAAGGTGTTGACCCCTGGATAACAAGGCCTGTTTCGTTCTGTACATCATAGCACTTGACTTTACTGCAAAAGCTGCCTTGTGTGTAAGGGCCCAATCAAGTCATTGCTCTGGTCTGCCGATAAAACACAAGTCACCTTAGCAATGCAGTTTTAGGAGGTCCTTGTGCAACTCACTTTGAGTTGAACATACATCACTGCTGAGTAGAGGAGTCACTTCAACTCAAGTTTGTACACACGTATTGCTGTCCTCAATTGCCCTAAGATATCAGCAGCGATCTGCGGAACTCGCAGTCATCTTGGTATCTGGCAAGAGGGCTCACCTTGATGACATCTTGCAGGAAAGCTAGTGTCTTGTCAATGGGTGTGTCTGCATCAAAGGCGGTCCTGGCCACAAACTTGTCAGACAAGACTGCTTCAAGACGCTGGGCAAGGCTCTCAGCCTGCTGCTGCAGCTGCAGCCTCTCTTGCTCCATGGCTGCTGAGTCCTCCTCCAGCTCCTGGTTGTGCCTGTGTGGCCGCAGACAACAGGTCTTGCAAAGACCTTGAATGATGTGAAGGCATGTGAAGACATTCATTTCAGTGTCATGCAGGATGTCGGCTCTGCTCTTCCTGATTATGGGTTTAAAGTTGGTGCATGCTGTTGGGCTGACAGCTGGCCAGAATGCAATCCATGACCTGGCATGCATCATCATCCAGGCCTGCCCAGCAACTTCACCAGCTATTGACGGATGTGGCACTCACATGAGCCTGGAATATGACATGCAGTAAACAGCTTTCATGAAGGAAAATGCTTGGCCTGCTGGTGATGCTCACCTCTGCAACGCCTCCTGACTTGCCTCCAGCTGCATCTCTAGCTGCTTCTCATTGGTGATGTTCCACCTCTTGACCAGCACTGCTGGTGAGCCACCAATTGGGTCCTGCACCGCACCGTACCTGTCTTGGCCTGTTTGCTGCATGTGCTGAATTCCACTTGCTGCCAGAGCTGTATGACAGGACGCTTGCAACAAGGTTGAGGCAGCCTTGGGTGCAACCACTGCGCTGCAGTCTAGCTATGCTGTCTATTGCACAATGATCCAGAGAGCAAGACTGTGCTGTGGATCAGCTGCTGTGCAGATTCGGCAAGGTCCAGTTGTACCAGAAGCACATGACAATGTGGTGGTGGTGGGGGCAATGTTCATGAGCATGTGACAACTGAAACGCACAGCGGACTTGTAGCCTGCACTGTCGCCGCCAATCAGCCATGACACAAAAGAGGACTCCATGAGAACATGTCCAGACAGCAGAATGGACGGAAGGAAAAAACAGTGTGGAATGCGAACATATTCAGACTAAAACGCAGACTGAAGGCACCGCAAACAGTTGTGATGTGTGCGCATGTAGAGCAAACACAAGAGGTGCTGATCACTGAATGTCTGGGAAGGGTGGTGTGTACCCACAAAGGATATTGAAAAGACAACGCCAAAGTGAAAGCGCGCACATCACTTTGAGCAAAGGAATGCCTAATTATTGAGGCAATATATGTGCCGCAGATGACATGCATGCAGAGACAGCACAAGGAATATAGGATGTGGGCTTACACTCATGGGCCACATTTCAAAGGTGGCCCACTTGATTCTACCATCCTTCTTGCTCCTGTAGGGTTGCACATGACGGTGACTCTTCAGTTCAAGACTGAACACAGCTGTCATCGCATCTTCATAATGCATCAGAGCCTCCTCCTGCCCCCCTGTCAACCCAGAGTCGATGTCAGAGTTGCATGAGCAGCAGATTTTGGTGAGTATGTGCGTACATGCGACACAGGACACTACATTGACCTGTATTGTGCAGCAGTTATGGCAGCAATTATGTAGCATGGGCGCCTCTGGACGCCATGCTGGTTCTTGAATGCCATTGATGACACAACAAAGTGAGAGAACAAAAAGTGTGGCAAATGCGTGGACTGAGAACAGGAGCTAAATGCTGGTTAGCTCAGCACCGGTTATGTCCAGGCGTATGTGCAGGATCAAACCTCACCTGGATACATGCCATGCAGAAACAAGTGCTTGAAGCTATTGTCTTGAGGGTCGAAGGGGATCCCAGTAGCTGCAGGGAAGCAGGGAATTTGTGACAAGCAACTCATATAACTGTATGAGACATAAGCACTGCATGACTCAGCACAATTCACCAAGTATTCATTGTTGCAGCCCCTGGGCGGCCCGATATAATACTTGGCTTCTCATTTAATTGACGCCAAAAGGCGCAGTTTTTTCTTTTTTTCCTTTTCGTTGTTGCAGCAGCTGAGGCATGCAACCAACGTTGTTGCAGCAGCTGAGGCATGCAACCAACGTTGTTGCAGCAGCTGAGGCATGCAACCAACTCTATCAAACTGTCTTTCTGCACAATGCCATGTATGAAGACATGCAGTGTAGCCTAGAAGCAAGACTATGCAGACATTGACCTGCGTGAACGCTCTCTATTTTGGTTCCAGCAGCCTTGTTGGCACAGAGAACCTTGCCGCTCCTGCTGAACAACACTGCGTGAATTGGACTCCTGTCCAGCATGGCTGCAAGGCGCTGATCTCTGTGCCTGCATTCCTCCATGTCGGCCATGTGCAAAATGGCAGCTTCCGTATGGCCAGGAGATGTCTCCACGAGGATTGGCTGAAGCAGCCAATGTTTGATTGGGTGTTGGTTAGACCAGATGATTCCATTGGTGATCAGTGATGACACGTTAATCGCAGACATCCCATTGGCCAAGACAGACCTAGGCAGGATGTGCAGCTGCCTTTGCAAGCGCTGCGCTCATGATGGGGCACATAATTGTATTATTCCTCAAGCTCACCTTACTCTCAAGTTTTGCCATGCATACAGGAGAAAATTCCGAAATGCCACAGAACAGTGGGGACATGAGTATCCTCAGATCAATCCTGACTTCTGTTGTCTTTTTGCTCTGCAAGCACCACCAAAATTTGTTGTTTTAGCAGGGATAGGGAGCCTGTACGCTGGTTGTAGGCTTATACGTTTGGAATGTAGGCCTGTGCCTTATGAAAAGATGAATGGCAAACGTCACCGTGGCAACCCTTGACAGCCACGCTCTTCTAGTTTTCTGAAAGTCCTCAGGAAAAGTGCTCATGTGTCGGTCGTGATCTTCCTGCGACCTTGGCAACCCGAACTTCTTCATACAGTCCTGATTCTCGAACACAACTTTGTGCCGGCTTCGCAAGCCTCCCGGACTGCGATGCAACTTCAGTCAGAAGGCTTGGTATTAGATTAATTGGCATCAGCAATCAAGCCAACGCTGAAGCACACATACCTGTGTGGACTGTCATATACAGACGATGCTATCACCACCGTAGGTTTGCATATCTCGTGCAAGATTTCAAGCTCTTTCAATGTCCAGACTCTTTCGCTAGAGGCGCTCGCTGCTCTCAGCTCATCTTGTTCTTTGCTGGGTACGTGTGCGAATCGAGCAGTCATCGTATCTCGCACTTGGGCTATTCAAGATACGCTGAACATGAATGAAGTTGAGTTTGCCATACCACATTCTGTCCACCGTACCATGATTGCTTCACAAGGGCTATTTCAGAGTGAATGAGACAAGTCCTGTCCAGGAAGGAAAGTACAAGAAGAAGAAGAAAGATCTTACAAGCTGCTGCCAGCCAATACCTGGGTATAAAAGATAATGCGACGACTCTCCCCCCCCCATTTGAGCAATGAGAAACATGAAGGTATCAGCAGAGTCAGACCATGAGGTTACCAGTGGAAGCTTGCTCTTTGAGGGAAGAGCAAAATCAAACTTAATAAAATATTTACTAGTCCTGCACATGTGTTGCTGTACACATACGTATGTACCGCTGTTGCCCAGTTCATCAACTGCCAATAGTCATGTTCTTCTGACAATACAGGCAATTGTTGCAAGTCATGTGAGATTGATGTTGAACTTCATGCATGGTAGATCAGCAACTAGAACTTGCACACACTGAAAGGTGAGATTTCCAGAACAGTTGGAAGAGATTTCTGGTGCAGGTGATGTTTGGTCACCGGTCGACCTTGTGGATGCACTACTGCAAACACAGTGTTGCTCAAGTTGCAGCGGGTCTTGCACGTTGAGTGAAACAAGCATCAATTGACATGAGGGTTGAAGTCAAGGAGGCAACAGGGCTGCTAGCCATATGCTCAGTGAGTGCACATCCACCAGACTCTCAAGTATACCACTATCATTGACCAACTGTGACCATGGGAAAAGCATGCACAACACAGGAAGTCTCAAGCTGACTATGTATCTCTAGGGTGGGTTCTGTTACATCAGTGCTATGCAGCACAGGGCCAAACAAGGATCGAATGGAGCACTGTTCGTGCAGCTTACATCCTTTTGTCCAGAGAGAGAGAGAGAGAGATTACAATGCTTTAGCCAGCCAGCAAGTCTGATCACATATAGAAGAAGACGAAGGTCAAATGTGGAAAACATCAAGACAGTCTAGAACGAACTTGAAAACCTGCATAT
>JAABUK010004400.1_pt1 | contig 22914 bp, 27 predicted proteins | sample 5559141 | NCBI WGS metagenome assembly JAABUK01 (sample SAMN10711869, study PRJNA513367) | rock metagenome | isolation source: Antarctica rocks | place: Antarctica: Victoria Land, Pudding Butte nord | collected 2016-01-03
GGCTGCAGGTGCTCGCAAAGCTTCACACAACTTTGTGTTGTATCAAGCAGCTGCTGCTCTGTACTGTGTAGGTTACAGTGTAAACCATTTCGTGACATGTCTAGCATCCCAATCATATACATACCACTACCCAAATCCACTATGCATGGCACATAATCCCAGATAATTCAAGGATAGCAGCAGCTGCAGGGCTATGCCATAGGGTTGCACAGTGACTCATTTGCAAGATTCAAAGCTCCAGGCACCTTGAGAACTGCTGCCCGCTGCAGGCAAATTATTGATCTAATAGATGCACATAGTATGCATATACTGTGCAACCAACATCAAACTTTGCCCAGTGCAATGTCCCTTAGTCAACACCCGTCTACTGCTGACTCCTGCTGGTGACTCTCTGCACACCAGTTCCTTGTATCTGTCATCTGTACAGTGTCCAGCATGCACCATCCCGCTGTACTTAATCACAGCTCTGTTTTCAGATGATCCCACTGCTGCCTTGCACATTGCTGATAGCATATAAGACAGTGGGCACCTTTGACAGCATGCTTCTTGACAAGCTGCAACTCTGCTGTCTGCCTCACATTGTCTGCCCTTGCCAGTTTGCCCCTGAGTGCAAATGTTTTGGGGAACAACTGATGCTAGACAGTGACAGCTATCATGGAAATGGCATCATGATGTCAGCTGTCTTTGTGAATGCGCAAGCTCAGCTACAATAAAAAATTTGCAGGCAGATGCTTGTTCATGCTATGTTTTGCTTTGCTGGCTGCGGGGCCAAGGTCTGACTGCAATTTGTGGCATAGCACGCTGAGCTTAGTTTTGATCAGACCAGGTTGGGACAAACTCACGACCTAGAGCCAAGGTGAAAAGCAAGATGAAGAGGAGGCATATAAGTCAGTTGAAAAGCCACCTCCTCCGATTTTCATTGAGGGTCAGAAAGAGTTTGAGGTTGACCTGATCTTAGATCATAGAGTGCCTGCAAGGGGCAGAAGCATGGGTTCCTTGAATGTTGGCTTGGCTATGGGCCTAGCACTTGGGAACCTGAAGAGAACTTTCAGGCTCTGACTGGGAGCATGTGATGCTGGTTTCTCGCTCTTTGAGGAGTAGCTCCTGTCTAGGCTGATGTCAGTTTGACACCGACACAAAATTTGAAGACGACTTGCCTGGCGAGCCACCTACATTAACTGGGGCAGGTGTGCATCAACACAGTTACTGTTGCCTACACATAAGCATTGCACATACAGCACCATAATTTACTCTTACCTGAGAGAACACACGCATCAGACTACGTCAGAGGTTGCACGCTTGGTCACTCCGTAACGGCACGGGCGTCGTCGATAGGTTGAATGAAATGCATGCTGTGCTAAAACCTCATGCAGCGCAATCGACAGACAATCTGCCGCGGAGTTGGCAGCCGTGGTCGATGCAGCGTACTTGGCTTGCGAAGACAAGTTCAGTCAGTCGGGCGCATACGGGGGACCTGGTCACCGCGTAGAAATCGGCAGCTTTGCAGCTAAAACACACCACAAACGCCCACGATGCGTCACTCAAGCTGCGAACAGTCATCATGTTCATGTCCAGGAAAACTGTGTTTAGACCACCAGCAGCAGTCTCACATCGCTAACGCTACCTAGTTTGCTTTTGCAAACATGCACGTCAGCGTTCGCACACTCGAGTCGCAAGCCGTCCGGACGGTTTCAGTGGATCCTCTGGAGACCATTGGGGCCTTCAAGAAGCGTGCAGCCGCGACCCTTCCATATAACGGGGTCTGCAAGTTCATGCTAAGAGTGCGCATGGCTTCAAACTTGCGATGCACCTTGTGCAGACTAGAGACTTTGACACGCTGGTTGATTATCCAGGGTCGATACCTTTCAAAGCACACTTCCTTCGAGTCTCTGGAATTGCTCCCCTACGAGTTCCTGGTGAGTCAAATGCCCAGGCACCAGGCTGATCTCTGCTTTTGTTGTTCAACTTGGGGCCAAGTCTTGACTATGATCTCGTGCTTCAGATTGCATTCCCGTTGGCTGGCAAGCAAGTCACACCGCCAGCTGCTGCTCTTGTCAGCAGTGGTGCATGCAATGCTACCATCTGTACTCAAGGCTTGACAGGTTCCTCAATTTCCCAGTCAGCATCACAGCCAAAGGACGTAGATCAGCTTTCCACAGCTGCTGTCACACTACCTCCAGCACCATATACCCTCCTTCCAGATTATGTGTCCAGGCCACAGGTACATCCTTTCAGGCATCAAAGTATTCAACACCTTTGTCAAAAGGCCCGGTCCAGATTGAGCTGCTATTCACATGTTTGTTACCAAAAAGCTTTGCCAACTTGGATACTTCTGACAATTTTTCATCCCAGCTCAGCTCTTGTTGCTTGCAGCACATAACATGGGATGCAAATACAGACCACTGAGCAGCATTGCTATCGCATGTGATTGGTTGATTGGTTTTGGTGATGACCTATTCAGTGAAACAAGTACGATATGGGTAGTGGGATGCTGCATTTATCCCCAGTCATGTGATTGGGCTTCCATTGGTGCACATGCCGACAGATCTCCAATCTACCTGACTGTTGCACTTGGTGTTTTGGTTTTGGTCCAAATTTTGAGGTGTAGGTGCTATACCCTGCCTCAAATGCTTGATGACTGTACATCCCAAACGCCACCCTTATTGCAGGCAATGCACCCCCTGCCATCGGAGCCCATCAGAGGTGCAGCCCCCCTTCATAGTACAGGACCCAGCCTGGGCGCCTGGGCACCCCAAGGCTCTCAACAACAGATGCCAAATCCTGTGACGGCAGGAGCAGCAACATCAGTACCGACGGCACCACCTGCTTTGCAGACAGCTAGTCCTAGCCTGGCACCACATGGCCCCCTGGATACAACATGCCAGAGTCAGCAGAAACAACGAGCGCAGACCAGACAACCATCTCAGAACACACTGGCAGCTGATGTGGACCCTACCCAGTCAGCTCTATGGGCAGATCTAGCAGCAGAGCTCAGATCTGCGCCTATCTCAGCTCCTGTAGACCATCACGCTGAGGCTGTGGACCTGTTGAGGTCTGCAGCTGCATCAGACCTGCCTGCTTCAGCCTCTGGCAGTCAACAAGCAGCCAATTGGGATCAATCAGCTAAGAATGACATAAGAGCTGGAAGCGCTGCTGCTGCAGCTGCTGCTGCTGGATTGAGGGTGAAGGCAGTTGGCAAAGATGACACTCCTGCTGCAACGCCCAAGCCGCCTAGGCAGACCCGACGCAAGCTCATCAGTGGTGAAGCTGCATCTGAAGCCACAGACACAGCTCATGACAGCAACCCTGCTGCTGCAAAGACAAAGAAAAATCAGGTCAGAAAGGCTGCCAGGGCTCCAAAACCTGAGAGCAGATCCAAAGCAGCAGACTCCACCCTGGTATCAGCAGAACAGAACCCTTCTGCAGCAGAAGAGTCTGAAGCAGAGGATGTAGGGAAGGGAGATCCCAGCAGGCAAGCCAAGAATGCTGCCTTCAAAGGCTCAGGAGCACTGGGCCTCTCCAGAAGGCTCAGCTCCAGGCTGCTCACACCACAGGAGGTCAACATCATGGCTAAGCTGCCGCTGCCGCCTGTGCTAGAGAGGCTAGACAAAGTCCTGTTCCCTCCTGTGAATGGGATGTATGGGTTTCTGCTGCGACAGCATATACAGGTGGGCTGGCATATTTACATACAGTGATGCTCACTGGCAGAGCCTCCATACATCGACCTGATTGCAACTAGGTGCAAGGAGGGTCTGTTCCTGCAGAAAGATATGTTGACATCATTGCAGCAGCCCATACAGGCTTAGCGCCTGTGCAGGCAATGTCATTCCCATGTGCAAACTGATGAGCTTTGGTTGCAGATCAACATCATGTATGCACTCCAATACAAGCAGGCATGCAGCCCTGTTGCAGCGGTGTACAAACATGATTTTGCATGCAGATATTGTGATATTTCGTGGTAGCTCTGCCTACCTCTGGAGTGCTATTGAACAGCTTGCTTGTGAACAAAAACATTTGCCAAGTTCAGAAACTCCTGATCCTGATATCCATGTGTGAATTCATAACCTGGGTTTTCACTTTGCGATGGGTGTTTGTGTCAAAGTCAAGGTCCTGTGATTTACTTACATTTCCAAGACCTACAAGCCTTCAGCATCGTAATAATTAGGCATTTTAAGGCACCAAAACAACTTTTCTACTGGAAATGTGTCCAAAGCAGAACCTTGAAATTTCATTTGAGTCAATACCTTATAGTTTGGGGTGTGGAGCCAGTTGTGACTTACACAGAGAGCTACTCAGGACTGTATGTACATGACACATGTCCAATGAAGTAGACATGAACGTGTGTGGCCACAGCTTGCTGCCTGCTTCTGCAGCCCACTTCGAGGGCCATCAAATCTGCAGCAGCAAATGTCCCGGGGGGTGAAGAAGTACAGGTGGAGGATGTGCAGACCATGGCAGATCTGTGCCCTGATGTTGTCATCCTCAGAGATCCTCAACAGTGCGCCTCTTCTTCTTTGACTGTGAGCTGACAACGGCGGCTGTTGTTGTCATCTTTGCTGTGTCATCATCTTTGCTGTGTTGTCATCTTGCTGTGTTATCATCTTTGCTGTGTTGTCATCCTTGCTTTGTGGTCATCTTGCTGTGTTGTCATCTTTGCTGTGATGGCATCTTGCTGTGTTATCATCTTTGCTGTGTTGTCATCCTTGCTTTGTTGTCATCTTGCTGTGTTATCATCTTTGCTGTGTTGTCATCCTTGCTTTGTTGTCATCTTGCTGTGTTGTCATCCTTGCTTTGTTGTCATCTTGCTGTGTTGTCATCTTTGCTGTGATGTCATCTTTGCTGTGTTGTCATTTTTGCTTGTGGGGAAGCTGAGCAGCCTCTACACAAGCAGTGGCCATGTGCATGCGTCATCCAACATGTGCTGGGATACTTCAGCCAGCATCAGGGTGTACTTCTGGCATTGCTGTTTTGTCACAAAAAGCCATTCTATACCTGCAAAGCAATGGATTTGAGACATGCTTGTCAGGCAACAGTCTACCGATATAGCAGGCTCTCGTTGTTGTTTGCAAAGGCCTCAGTGTCTGGGCTGTCAAAGCATGTATCTGAGCTTGCATGTGCAATTGCGTGTTCTTGCGATCTCCATGGGTTTAACTGCAGGCCAGATGCTGTGTTGGCAGCTGTCAGCTCAGTCCTTTGGCTTACATGTGACAGTTGCAAACACCCATATACATATGCATTATATAATAAACATTACATATTGTTGAACAATAGGGTCAGGGAATGCCTCTGATGGCGTCATGCATGAGGGGCAACTGGAACAGAAGCCTGGCAAAGGGTTCTCCAGCAGGCAATCTTGCAAGTTCGGCATTCTTGTCAGTCAGCTGTGTTTGTCCACACTGTGCGTCACAGAGTGCTCGTGCATGTGCAGGATTCAGTCTCCCAACAAGTCCATCAGGCAGTGGAGGAAGTCCATTCAGACTGAGCCAGCAGTGCCTAGTCTGGTGAACCCCATAGATGCAGAAGACGCCATGCTTGCAAGGCAAACTTCAGGTCAGCTCCATGCTGTATGAAATTCCCTGCTGCATGCTGCATTGCACAAGCCTTGAACTGACAAGGGCACAGACAGTGTGAACTTGTGTGTGAGCCTGCCTGTGCTGTGCTGAGTTGATCATGTACGCAGCTAGCTGAGGCCACATTCAGATCTTGCTTGACGTGTTTAGGTTCTGTTGCTTGTGAGCTGAAGCAACAGACTGCCAGTTGGGACCAGAATTTGCGTCTTGTCATGCACAGATCCTGCGTGTTGTATTCTTTTGTTTGAAGACATACATCTATGTCCATGTGCTGACACCATGCCAGTGGGAGAGCATGTCAGGCAACATAATGGCTTTGTCTTTGTGCTGTTGTATTGTCATGTCAAACACAGTCCGTATGCAAACTGATTTGTGATTGTAAAACTGTGCTGCCTCCTTGCCGCATCAAAGAGCTAGTACAGCACCTAGACCTCAAACTATGACCCAAATCACAAAATGCAAAGGTCAGGCAGCATGCACAGACTGAAGCCCAATCATACGATTGTGGATGAAACAGTATCCCATTGCCTGTCCATACTGGGAATAACATTAAACCCAGTCAGCACATCACATGCACTGGAGATGCTGCTCAGTGGGCAATACTCACATCCCAGATATCACAACCCAACTGTAGAAATTCATCTTACTTCCGCATTATTCACTGTCCTCAGGTGAAGCCACTTTGCCAGTCAGCCAAGCGCATCCCATGGAGATAACAACAGACGGCAGTGGCACAGTGTTTGGGGGCCAGGCCCGGAGGGACCGTCTGATTGTCGAGATCATGGACCCCGGCAGGAAGACCATAGGCTCTACATCCCTTGCTGAGATGGGCGTGGATGAAGACGCTGCTATACAAGAGGTCCGTACCCTTTTGCTGTTTGTACTTGTTTGTGCTGGTTTCTAGATCTTCTCTTTTGTCTTTCTCTGCCTCTTCCTCCTGAATCTTCTTCTGCTGCCCCTTCTTCTTTTTCTCTTTCTTCTTCTGCTAATCTTCTTCTTCTGCTGCTGCTGCTTCTTCTTTTTCTCCTTGTGACACATTCCCTGGAAGAAACAGGCTGGGATGGAGGTGCTGCCATTCTAGGAGCACCAGAAGCTTGTTTCAATGTTGACAACTTGCAGAAGACCATCCTAGACTATCCAAGATCTGGACAGTTAGACTACCCAAGACCTGGACAGTCCAAAGACCTGACTATCCTAGACTATCCAAGACCTGACGATCCAAGACTATCCTAGACCTGAATGTTCAGGTGGGCATGGATGCGCGCTCATTGGCTGCAAGGCTGCCTTCCAGGGACCCTGCCGGCTCACAGGGCAGGAAGGGCCAGACTGACAAGGGCGCCAAGAATGCACAGCAGCGGCGCTTGAGAGCTTTCAGGCAGGCTCTCATCAGAGCTGTTGAGCCTTCACACCAGGCCTTCCTGCGGGAGCTACAGCAGCAGCAAACCTTGCAGCAGCAGCCTCAGCAGCAGCAGCCTGAGCAGTCCTTGCAGCAGCAGCAGCCACAGCAGCAGCAGCAGCAGCAGCAACTGCAGCAGCAGCAGCAGATTAAGCATGGTTCCTCACATGGTGAGTACAAAGACACGCTGTGGGAAGTGGGTTGCTTGATCTAGTCATCTGTATAACTCCAGCAAGGAAGACCTGGAAATGATGGTGGGATGTGCCTGTCTGGTAACAATACCCATGTGACTCACCAGTCCCATTTGGGTCCTTGGGTGTGTCTCTGGGTGTCTGAGAGCAACAGATGTATGTACTTGATTGCTTCCTTGCAGGTCCTCAGCCAGCTGCTGATGTTACCGCTGTGCGGCGTTCTCCAAGGAAACCCAGACAAGCCAATGCAGGCTCAGCCTCAGTGTTACCCACGGCTTCACAGGCAAACCAAGCCAAGCAGTTGCAGGCAAAGACAGCTGCATCAGGAGGGCTGCAGTCAACAGATGAGACAGCGAAGGGTGGCCCATTGCTGTCTCATGCTTCAGGGGGTGAAGCTGATGCTGATGCTGCAGTCGCCCCCTCAGCGACAGCTGCTCCAATGGCATCTGCAGCTGAGCAGCACCCAACAGGCTCAGAGTGGAATGTCATGGAGGTAGGCTCCTGTGCATAAGGTGTACCACTTCTTTCTGTGACAGTCCAGCGTTGTTGTGGATTGTTGACTGGTTATGAGGGCAGTGCCCTTCCCTTTTCAGGCACTGCCCTTCCCCTATCAGGCACTGCCCTTCCCCTTTCAGGCACTGCCCTTCTTCCCAGTGCCTGAAAGGGCGAGTCAGCACACAAAATGGTGACCAATGAGGAAGCTGTCAGCTGTATGCTGGGTTTTGACATGTGTGACTGGCTGAGGCTGTAGTGGAGCTGTTGCATTTTGCATCTGTCATGCTTTCTGTGTCAGCATACCAGCATGCTAGCTCTGGACATGTCCATGACCGGCTGCGCTTTGACAAACAAATCTCAGACTGTGTGGTGCCATGCTGTGCACAAGGACACAGGTGCAAGAGTGTCTTCAAATGACAGCAACTGCTGTACAGCAGCGCTTCACTGACAAAGTGCATCCTGCAGAGCAAAGCATGGCATCCGCTGTTCAACTTGGATGACCTGACTCTGGAAACCATCAAGCGCAACCTAGATGCAGCTCGTGCAGCTGAGGCAGCAAGAGAGCTCAATGAAACAGGAATTGCTGCCGGTAAGCAGCACCTGATACTTTTTTGGTGTCTGTATGTCATTTGCCAAAGCGTTGGCTGCCATGCTAGCGACGTCAATATGAGGCGTGACCCTCTCAGAGCTGTTGTTTGGATTGTTTGCCTGACTGTTTGCTGTTTCCCTCTGACTTCTTGAGTATCGTCGGACTTGCTGGACCAAGCTGTGGCATGGAACACAATCAGCACCAACCAAAGCCGTCATTGCTTGAAAGCTTGCCCTGTCTGTGTGTGCAGATGAAGCCAGGGGTGAGAAACCCCCTCCCCGGCCCCCTCAGGTGGCTCGCAAGCATGAGCCCTGCCTGGACACAACCCACATGTGCACCAACCAGTTCTTGAAGCACATCCAGCAACTGGGCTGGTATGCTGACCAGGTCAGACCTGACTGCGCAAAGCCAGAAACACATATGCCAATGCTGAACTGAGCACAGTAGTCCCACGTGCAGCTCTTGTGCACCACTGTCATCATCAAGCTTCTTTGCTGTACAGACGCTCTGTGGTGCACTGCTGTTGATTCCAGCTGCATGGCACATATGTACAGCTGACTCATGCTGCTTGCAAACAAGTCAAAGGGTGCAAGACGTCTCTGGAAGGCAGCTGTTTTATGCACCCTTACGCACTCTTTAAGCACCTGTTTAAGTCATGCAAGTGCATGGAAGCGTACAAACAACTGCACACACATATGTCCAGCAGATTGAGTATATGCAAAACCTATCTGCAAGGCAACTGCAGTACGTGATCATCCCGTCTGAGCAACTGTACACGTACGCCCCCTGCAGATTGTCTACATGAAAGACCTGTCTGCAAGGCAACTGCAGTATGTGCTCATGCATACATTCCAAAATCTGAGCAGCTGTCCACATATGTCCCCTGCAAATTGTCCACATTGAACACCTCACTGCAAGGCAGCTGCAGTATGTGCTCAAGTATATATTCCATATGCCCTGCAGATTGCCCACACGAAAGATCTCCCTGCGTGTATATGTGCTCAAGTATGTATTCCAGTTTGAGCACTGTACGTATATGCCCTGCAGATTGTCCACATTGAACACCTCACTGCAAGGCAACTGCAGTATGTGCTCAAGTATATATTCCATATGCCCTGCAGATTGCCCACACGAAAGATCTCCCTGCCAGGCAATCGCAGTATGGGCTCATGCACACATTCCAATATGAGCAGCTGTTCACATATGCCCTGCAGATTGTCCACATGGAAGACATCCCTGCCAGGCAACCCCAGTATGCGTTGCCCTCCACCCCCTTGTCAGAGCCAGTGCAAGCCGCCATCAAAGTACGAAACATCACCCAGATGTTCACCCACCAGGCCAAGGCCATTGACACCGTTTTGGCTGGCAGGAATGTCGTGGTGTCTACGTCCACAGCCAGTGGGAAATCCTTGTGCTACAACATTCCTATTTTGGAGGCCCTGGTGCAGGATAGAAGAGCGTGTGCTCTTTACATGTTCCCAACCAAGGTACCCACTTGCATCTGACCTGCAAACAACCAGACTGGAGTCACTGCATTGAAGTAGGCATGCAGGAAGAAGCACACGCCAGCGCTTCTGGTATCCCATGCTGAGCATGAATGGGATAGGTCCTTTGCACAAACTTGTTTCCCTGAGCCTCCATATGGATCATGACAACCATGTGTACAAATTGAACTTCCTTTGTACCTGCCTGTCTATGACTCTCATGTTCAGTCTCAGACTATGCCGACATATACACAAGGTCATGCACTATCCATTCCTCGTGCTTGCACACATTGCTGTTGCTACTGAGGCTCACCTGTTTACAAACAGGGTCCCAGGTCTGAGAGTGGATGCGGCTTAGACTTAGTGTGTCAGAAAGTGCTCATACTTTCACCCTGAATCGTCCAGAAAGCAGAACTGACTGCAGGCATTAGCACAGGACCAGTTGCGCGCGCTGCGCCAGATGTGCTCTGCAGCATTTGGCGATGATGCTCCTCATGTGGAGGTGTACGACGGTGACACCAGCCAAGTGAGCTTTTCAAGCTGTCAGACTATCATCACAATAAAGCATGCTGGCAAACCCCCTGGTGGTACACATTTTGTGCACCCCTATCCATCCCATCTATCCCAAATGCCACCAAAGCAGTGTGTCTTTCAGAGCATCTAGGACAATCACAAAGCTGCAGTCTGTTGACTGCATATGCCCGTGCCTGACTGCTCCACTTGAATGCTTTTTTTCAAGTGGATGGGTCCAGGTTTTGCCTTGCCCATTGTAGCCATGGGTCGTGTCAACTATGATGTCCACCACACTTTTGGTCAGTGGCAATGCACAATACATGTCAGAGTTGGCAACAACACTGAGGAGCCCGAGCACCCTCAAAAATGCTTTTGTTTGCTGATCAGCACCTTCAAAGATGCATTTTGGGTTGCATGCAGGCCGACAGAGGTGAGACCAGGGACAGAGCTCAGTTGCTGATCACCAATCCAGACATGCTGCACCGAAGCATACTGCCTGTGCACTCGCAGTTCTCACGCATCCTGGCCCACCTCAAGTACGTCGTGGTGGATGAAGGCCATGCATACAAGTAAGTCGCAAGCTGACATCTCTGTCTGTCTGTCTGTCTGTCTGTCTGTCTGCCTGCCTGCCTGCCTGCCTGCCTGCCTGCCTGCCTGCCTGCCTGCCTGCCTGCCTGCCTGCCTGCCTGTTGGTCTGTCCGTCTGTCCATCTGCCTGCCTGCTGCCTGCCTGTCTGTGTTTCTGTGTTTCTGTGAGTCCGTGTATCTGCCTGTTCACCAGCCGTCTGCATGTTCAAGCAACACCTGCGACTCTTTCTACAAGTTCAGGGGTATGCTTCCACAGCCCCCATGCACCTCACCCTTTGGGTTCCAAGCCCTGAGTCACTGCATAACTGAATCAGGACAGCACATTGCTCTGTTGTTCTGATTGGTCCCTGATTGATTGCAATACCATCAACAAGTGGGCAGCAGCCACATAGCATTGTGCACATTGCTGTCAGGTGCCTCAGACTCAGCAAGCAGCTGTCTGGTGCCTTTAACCCACATTGCCTGATGGCAGATGATGCCTGCTGTGCAGGGGAGTGTTTGGATGTCACGCTGCCTTTGTCTTGAGGAGGCTTCGCAGGCTGTGTGAGCGCTGCTACAACTCTCACCCAAGCTTTGTGGTGACCAGCGCCACTGTGGCCAACCCCAAGGAGCACGTGCAAGAACTGCTTGGTAGGCCAGTCGCTGCTCAGACAGTACTGGACAAAGTCCACATGTGGGTCATGAAAACATCGCATGTGACATGAAAGTCTGATCAGGCAAGCTTGCCATATGTTGTGGCAAGAGTGGATCAGCTAGAGGTTGTCCTTGCAGATGGCTTGCCTTATGGCTTCAAGGGCTTTGCGGTGAACAGCCCTGCCCTGAGGGGGGGCCCAGCAGCTGCTGATGCATCAACACTGAATTACAGACCTCACAGTTGACGCATATGAACTGAGAACTGGTCATTGACTCAGCTTGGTCTTGCTGTGACAGGAGTGGAGCAGGTGGAGGTGATTTCAGAGGATGGCTCCCCCCACGGGCCCAAGTGCTTTGTGCTGTGGAACCCCCCCTTGACGGTGTCCCAGCAGGCCCTCAACAAGGGCTCCAGGATGAAGATGTCCAGGACCGAAGGCCGTGCACGCCTCACGAAGGGTAGCATCAGCAAGTGAGCTGTTGCTGTTCATTTGTTCATTCATTCATTCATTCATTCAACTGTTTGTTTGTTGATTCCTTCACTCAAATGTTCATTTGTTCACTCATTTGTTCACTCACGGTCGATCATTCACTACAGCACTGCATACTGTTGAGAAGGTGGATGTGATCATGCAGACGGGCTAAGCAGGAGTATGTGCGGGAGGAAATGAGAGATGCCAACCAAGCTAGGGGTAGGGGGAGCCAGATGGGGGGTCCTGACGGGGGCCTGGCCAGTGTGAATGACACAGAGTGGCTGTCTGAGGTTCGTGCTGGCAGGAAGAAAGCTGCTGTGCTGAGAGATGCTGAAGTGCTCTTCAAGGTGATGGTGTGAATCTTGAGAGCCTATGTCAGTGATCTGTCTGTGCAGAATTTTGCTTTCAGTATCCTGATTTCATGGCCTCAAACATCCTTGGCATTCGGGTCCTGATTTCAGGGCCCTGAACGTCCTTGGGACTGTATTTTACAACATCAGCATCACAGGGCAATTCTTGCTATAAATGTATTTGCATGGGCGTCATAATGACTGGGCTGTCTGTGCCTTAGTTGTGTGGAGTTTGTATGTTTTCTGTTCTCTATATTTCAGAGCATTCAGAGTGGAGTGCTCCTCATGTTTGGCGGCAAGTTCAGTGAGGGGTTTCACTCTGACCCACAAGCCTCACATAAGCTGCCCTGTGCATCACATCACTTTCAAACTGGTCACCTCCTCACGGCGATCTGCCAGACTGGTGCTGCCCCCATTGCTGTGCCCTGCTGCCACTGCTGCTGTGCCTGCTGCCACCGCTGCTGTGCCTGCTGCATCAGGCATAGCAAAGCTGGCTCCTGTTGAGTGGTCTGAACAATCCCTGCTGTATGACTCTTGTTGTGTGACTTGTCCTATGTGAGCTCTCATATTGCTTTGCCACGTGACACCAGTCATGTGACACCAGTCATGTGATCATACCATGTGACTGCTGCAGGAAGTAGAGGGCGGCAAATCTGTTCCATTGCATCCCGCCAGAGTCCCTCCCCCTACAGCTGCAGGGTTACAGATGGCCACTGCTGATAAATCCATAGGGGCCAACGGGAGCTGTTTTGATGGGAACGGAGACAGCAGTACCAATGGGAACAAAGGGAGCAGTGCTGATGGGAACAATGGGAGCTGTGCTGACGGGGCCAATGGGAGCAGTGCTTATGGGAACAAAGGGAGCAGTGCAGATGGGAGCAAAGGGAGCAGTGCTGATGGGAACAATGGGAATAGTCTTGATGGGTGCGACGGGACAGCGGCCAATGGGAACAAAGGGAGCAGCAGTGTAACAGACAATGGGACCAGAGCTCAGAGCCAGAACAGCAGTGACGCACCTCATCCTGCTTCAGCAGTCATTGTTGGCAATATTGTGTCTACTGCAGCAGTTGCTGCTGACACAAAAAAGCAGGCAAAGCGTGCGGTGAAGTCTGAATCTGGGCGAGGTGAGCAACACAGCGCAAAGAGACAGAAGGTGCTGAGTGCGGAGTCTCAAGCTGCCATGGCTGCGATTGCTGCCACTGCTAGGCTGCCTACTCAGGTGAGACATCCATTGGAAGCTTGACTAGGTGTGACGGGCAAGCATTGTCACTGTGCTGTAATGTCTGCATTGTTGGGTGCAATAATTTGCATGTCTGTAGTGCATTTTTTGACATGCAGCACAGTATCGGGTAGCCTGGACATACACTATGTGATGAAAACACCACTGCAAACATGAAGTTGAGATACTCAGCAACATCGACCGTTTGCTCTTGGACAGACAAAGTTTGTCTGTTAGGTCTGTTCTACCAAAGCTTGAGTCAGTATCAATGAGAGGCTCAAATCCTCCAAACTGCTGCAGAAAATCCGAGCCACTCAAAGTGGGGTTCACGTTGCACTCAGGCACCTTTGCTGGCTCCCCTGCAACATCATGTTTTCTCCACGTGCTGTGCCTTACACAACAGGATTAAAGGCAGCAAAGTTCCTGCATGCGTACATGCTCACAGAACAACCTCTCTTGGCATCAACACAACAATATATTGCTGGCAGCAGTGTTATCTGTGTCTTGTTGCTGGGAGCCAGAAACATCGAGTACCTGCATGTATTCTTGTTCACAAAAAAGCACTTTTGTCACGAAAAAAACAGTTTTGGCAACAATGTTGACATCTGTCTTGTCTTGTGTAGGCACCGTCCCTGGCTCCCAGCAGCATCAAGTACCTGTATGTGTTGTTGCTCACAAGAACGTCATTTTGGCCGCAATGTTGACATCTGTCTTGTCCTGTGTAGGCACCGTCCCTGGCTCCCAGCAGCATCAAGTACCTGCATGTGTTTCTTGATCATTTTTGGCAGCAATGATGACACTTGTCTGCTCCTGTTTAGGCACCGGCCCTAGCTCCCAGCAACATCAAGTACCTGCACTCAGAGCAGCCTCAGAACCGGCCAGTCATCCGGCGCCAGCTGCCAAGCCTGACAGCCCTACCTGAGAACATCTTCCGCCCTGGGACCACTGCTGGCAGCAACCCTCATATATCTGGTCTGGCTCAAGGGGCGTTTGGCGGCAGCAAAAGGTCTGGCACTCCTTCTGTGGAATTCACTCAACTGCTCTCCATACTTTCTTACATGTAGCTGGAGGCTCCACATTTGCTACTAAACAATTTTATTCAGCAGTGGTATCTCCTGACATAAACAATTTGTCGAAGCATCGCCATTTCAGAGTCATATACAACCTTGCCAATGTTGTATCACAACTATGTATGTTCTGATTGACACAGTAACATTTCCAGGACCTGAGCTGTACAGCCTGGCCTTGCTGAGATTATGTCATGGCTTGAGGGTGCATGCAGCTTCAGTCATTATTCTGTCGACCCTCAAAAAATCGCCTGACAGCAGATCATCAGTCATGCCATGGTGCACAGACTGTATGGTCCATTGCAGAGTCAAGTTGGTGTGAGGGGGCCTGTCATCTGGCTTCAAAGCAGTATGCAAAATCTTGTTTTGGGCAAATATAGGACACTCAAATTGTCACTGTTGAGATTTGTACTCACTGATTTGTGTTGATGCTGACCGCAGGTGGCAAAGGGAAGCTGATGCAGTAGTTGATGAGGCTGAGGGCAGCTATCAACTGCCCTTGTCCTCAGATGGCCTGCAGCTCACCAGAGTCTCTCAAACAGATGCTCCTGAGACAGCTCAGAATGGTGATAATCAGGTACCAACATATACCTATATTTAAGCAGTACACTACAGTGCTTATACACCCAATACATGTTTGCACATACAGTAGAGGGCTGTCATCTGCATGCTACAGCTGAATCAAACAGGCACAGCGTGACAAATATTGTTGATGACACAGAAGTGGGCAGCATGCTGTGACTACCTTCAATACAATGCAAAATAAAGCTAACAACAACAGCGTATGTACAAGTTGTATTCATTTGTTGTTCAGAACATATGACAAACGTCCATCTGTGAATTTACAGTCAAGTCAGTATGCAGGGTACTGAGGAAGAGGTGAGGGAGCAGATCCAAGCCAGGCTACCGGGGGCAGACTGGAAGGCCCTCATTGGGGCGGCAGGTACCCCCATGGAGCAACAGCGGGTCAGCCCCATTGTGGAGCTCAGCATGCTGCTGGTGTGCTATGCCACCTCAGCCCTGTTTGAACCAGTCCAGCTGCTTTGCATGATGCGCCAAGCACGCTGCTGATGCGCCATGCCACATTAGTATTGACTGACTATGCTGTTACTGCTGTGTGCATAGTGGCCTCCAACTGAAATGTTGGTGCTTTGCAAGGTGTGACAATCTATGACACTAACAGTAAGTCAACCTGTGCAAACCAGACCAGGTAGAAAGGTCTCAGGCCCCCTAAGCAGCCAAAGCATTGAGTAGGAGCTGAGCTATGTAGATGGACAAGTCAGTAGGTTGTTCCTGTTTGATGCATGCAGGCTAGATATTATGTGCTTCCGCAGTCCGGCAGCTTGCAAGCTGCTGCAGACAAACTGCGATCATATCACCACGTCTGATATGTCTTTGCTCAGACATGTCCTGCATGTGCCTGGCTCATCACAAGCTGGAAAGCCTCAAATCATGATCATTATTGTTATTATTACATGTCTTTGATCCTGTTCTTTTGGCTTGTGGTGGAGCCAACACACACACTCACAGATTTGGTTAAATAGTGGCTATAGGGAACAAGTGGCATCTGCAAACAAGTGTACTCGTTTGTGTGTGTCAAGCCAAAAGCTTCTGACTGCAGGCGGAGTGCATACAGCATGGGTTACGCACGCTGGCGTTCTGCAAGACACGCAAGCTGTGTGAGCTGGTGACAGCGTACACACGCGAGACCCTGAAGAACACTGCTCCTCACCTGGCCAAGTCTATCTCTGTCTATCGTGCAGGCTATAGTCCACAGGTCAGCTATCCCTGCAATGCCTGCTGTGCTGAGAACCCATCCTAAAGCGGTCAGAAAACAAAGATGTGCTTTTCTCCGTGACAAATTTCATTTTATGTTGCTGTTGTTCTGAAGATACTCCAAACAATATGTTGCTGTTGTTCTGAAGATACTCCAAACAATATGGAAGTGGTGACAACTTGTGGTGCTGCGCACAGAGTGTAGCAGTTTGGGCGAGCACCTTAAAATGCCGCATATGCTACACTGCTCGCTTGGTCCCCTTATGACATACAGAGCATCATCACAGCAAAGATAGTCTGTGGATATTGTACCAGTATGTGCTTTCGAGTTGGAGATACAGCGTGTCAAAAAGCTAGGTCACATGTGCAGGACAGGAGGGAGATACAGGCTGCATTGCATGGTGGTGATTTCTGGGCTTCATTTACCAACTCTCAATATATGCCTTTCGCTTCAATTTACAGCATGGCAAAGTCTTGATTGACATGTGCAGGAAAGGAGGGAGATAGAGGCTGCATTGCATGATGGTGACTTGTGGGCTTCATTTACTGGCTCTCAATATATGCCTTTCACTTGAATTCACAGCGTGTCAAAAACTTGATTTACATGTGCAGGAAAGGAGGGAGATAGAAGCTGCACTGCATGATGGTGATCTGTGGGCTGTGGCTGCTACCAACGCCCTGGAGCTGGGGGTGGATGTTGGCAGCCTTGACGTCACCCTCCACCTCGGTTTCCCTGGTATGCTTCTTGCCTTTCCTTCCCACTGCCCTGTTGCCTTTCCTGCCTGCTGCCTCTCTGCCTTCCTTCCTACTGCCCTGTTGCCTTTCCTGCCTGCTGCCTCGCTACCTTTCCTTCCTACTGCCCTGTTGCCTTTCCTGCCTGCTGCCTCGCTACCTTTCCTTCCTACTGTTCTGCCACCTTTCTTGCCTTAATGTCACCCTCCACCTTGGCTTCCCTGGTATGCTTTTTGCCTTTCCTTCCTACCGCTCTGTTGCCATTGTTGCCTATTGTTCTGCCCGCTTTCTTGCCTCGACATCACCCTCCACCTGGGCTTCCCTGCTATGCTTCTTGCCTTTCCTTCCAGCTGACTTTGTTGCCGATTGTTCTGCCCCCTTTCTTGCCTTGACATCACTGTCCACTCGGGCTTCCCCGGTGTGCTTGTTGCTGTTCCTTCCTTCCCAGTGCCCTGTTGCCTTTGTTGCCCACTGTTCTGCCACCTTTCTTGCCTTGGTGTTACCCTCTACTTGGGCTTCCCTGGTATGCTTCTTGCCTTCCCTTCCTTCTGCTCTGTTGCCTTGAATCTCTACCGTTCCGTCCCTTGTTTGACTTGCCACCTTGCTTGCCCTGACGCTACCCTCATCTTGGGCCCTGCCTCTCCTTTGTTTGTCCTGCTGCCTTTGTGTTTTGCTGTTCTGTGGATGTTGCTCTGACTGTTCTGCTGCCTTTTTTGCCTGATACCCTGTCTATGTTTCCTATTGTTCAGTCCACTGTTCTGCCACCGTTCTTGTTACTGATTGTCTGCCTTGACTGCTTGCTGCTTTCTGCCTAGTATTGCTCGCCTGTCAGGGACTGCATGTGTGTGCCTTACTAAGAGATATCTGATGCACTTGAGATCCCTGTAATGCTTCTTGCCCATGCCAATGCTTGTACAGCTTTTCTTCCTGTTTTGTGGCAGTGTGGCGGAAGTTGTCTGTACAACAGTAGCTTTTCAGCATGGCTTCTCTGGTATACTTGTTGCACTTGTTTCCACGCTTTACCAGCTATGCCAGGCTTAATTAACTTTACTACACCTGCCTTGCTTTGTCCTTGCTGTTTCAGGTGTGCTTGTTGCCTCCTCATCTTTCTGCTGAAACGACAGACAGCAACTTCGTTGCATGCCCACAGCATCCTGGCGTCGTCGACTATGTGTGCATGCAGGATCTGTGGCGTCTCTATGGCAGCAAGCTGGCAGGGCAGGGCGCAGGGAACAGCCCTCCACCTCCATCTACATTGCGTTTGACGGCCCACTTGACCAGTACTTCATGAAGCAGCCTGACAAGCTCTTTGGCCGAGCCATTGAGCGAGCACAGGTCAGCTGCATGTAGACCAGGCTGTGAATTTGCAGAAAAGAAAAGAAAAGAAAAAACAATGCCATTGGCCATCCACCATAGAGAAGCTTGCAATGATCTCAAATTGGGCCCAAGCTTCCCTTGGCTGTGAAGTTGCACCCAACTCAAATCTGCCCGGGCTTGTCATGCCTAACTTGTAGAAGCTGTGTGAGCTTTGCTTGATGATGCTCACAGCTTCCTGTCATGTGTTTCAATTGCTCCCAGGCATCAAGGCCTGATCTTTGAAAGCTTGGCTTCTGGGTCACCTGCCCAGGTCATTTCCCAAGCACTCTGTGCAACTCTAGATGCTGAGAGTGTTGCCAGTATGCCTGCCACAAACCATGCAGTACAACAAGCCCACTGTGCAAAACATCCTCAGCATTACAACCTGCTGAAACAGTCTGCATGCTGCTCTAGCTTAGCTCTTCAGCAATGCAAGGCTTCTTTACAACCTGGCTAGTACGATACTAAAGGCTGGCACAGGTTCAAATCGATCAATCCATCCATCCATCCATCCATCAATCAATCAATCAATCAATCAATCAATCAATCAATCAATCAATCAATCAATCAGTCAATCAATCAATATATATATATGAAAAAGCGTATGACTGGTACCAGCTGGAGGGGCAAGAACCAGCTTGTTGTTGTGCAGGTGGACGCCAACAATGCACAACTGCTGGAGCAGCATGTGTGCTGTGCATGCTCTGAGCTGCCGGTGACTCTGGAAGAGGACCAGCAGTACTTTGGTCCTGGGCTGTTGGCAGCCATGGACTCCCTTGTTGCCCAGAGTGAGCCCTCTTTTGCATGGTCTTCAGCTCTTTTGCATGGTCTTCAGCTCTCTTACGTGGTGTTCAGCCTCTTCTGCGTGGTCTTCAGCCTCTTCTGCATGGTCTTTTACACAGTGTTCAGCCTCATTTGCCCAGAGTGAGCCCTCTTTTGCATGGTCTTCAGCCTCTTTTGCATGGTGCTCGGCCTCTTTTGCTTGTTCCTCAGCCTCTTTTGCACGGTCTGCAGCCTCTTCTGCATGGTCTTTTACACAGTGTTCAGCCTCATTTGCACGGTATGCAGCCTCTTCTCCGTGGTCTTTGGCCTCCATTGCATGGTCTTCAGCCTCTTCTGCGTGGTCTTCAGCCTCTTCCACGAGGTGTTCAGCCTCTTTTGCACGGTGTTCAGCTTCTTTTGCATGGCCTTCAACCTCTTTTACATGGTCTTCAGCAGGCATAAAATGGTCTAGTTGGCAGCTATGGACTCCCTATTGCCAAGAGAGAATCCTCTTCTGCATGGTCTTCACAGGGCATTTATGTACATCCAACATGCAAATGAGCTGCCCAACTCCTATGAGCTGATGCCCTCATACAAGCACCACAGGATCCCTGTCTTTCTGTGTCGTTTACAAGCTAACTATCTGCTGAAATTGCTGGTGTCTCAGACATGACTTCTTACAACTTGTCTCATTGCTGCATGCAGACCTTGTAAGCCGGCATCCTCACACCACCAACACACGGGCGTTATTCTATACTGGTCCTTTGGAGGTCCCTGCTGCTGCTATCAGTCTGAGAGCCATTGACCCGGAGCGGTATGCCATTGTCAATGAAGAAGATGGGGATGTGATTGAGGAGATTGAAGAGAGCAAAGCCTTTTATGAAGTATATGATGGGGCTGTGTACATGTTCCAGGTAGGCGCTTACCTCAGTATTTTGTCTACACTTGAAATACACATAAACCTCCTCTGAAGGGAATGCGTCAGCTGTGAACACAACAGCTGGCGCATGTGGCACACATACACATATTTGGATGACTGAGTGAACTCAGCAGCCATTTGCTCATCATGGCGTCTAGGATCGTGGGTGGTGCCCAGAGTTTTTCTCAATTTTAATACCTCACGCACTTCTAAACGCCTGTCATTACTGCACACATGTTGTGTATGCTTGCTCAGTCTCAAACGGGCATTTGTCCTGCGCCAGCTTAGTCACACAGGCCATTCTCTACACACCATACAGTCAATCAACTTTATCACACAATGGCAATGCAGACAAGCACAACTCATTGTCTGCCCTCGCCTGCACAAGCATACACCATCTTCAAAGCTTTGGCCAGCCGCACCTCAAACTTTCATTCACACTTTTCGTCACTACACTTGCTGCCATCATCAGTGTTGTTGTTGTCATTGTCATGAACACACCAGTGCAATCATACCATGTCTGTTACAATGTGCAATCTGTCACAACATATTTACACACAGCTAGGTCTAAGCTGAGACTGTCAGTACACGTATTGCCATCATCACTGTGACTGTTGTCGTTGTCATCAACATACCGGCGCAACCATTCCATACAATGTACAGTCTATCACAGTACACCTGGGCAGCCTGCAATAGTACTTGGCTTCTCATCAGATTGACGGCGAAAGGCGTAGTCTTTTGTTTTCTTTTCTTTTCCAATGTACAGTCCGCAACAGTACCCACAACACATTGTCAAAAGCATGACTTCTAGCATACAAAAACACCGTTCAAACATCTAGACTTACAATTTTCAAAGATGCCTTAAACAAAGCGTCAACAAAAACTGAAACAAATTCACAAAATACAGAGAACTAATCTCAGCTGGGGCTGGGGTGCTGCAGGGGCGCACCTACCTCTGCAAGAAGCTGGATCTGGGCAGTAAGGTAGCCATGGTGAGACCAGCTGACCTCAAGTACTACACCAAGACAAGGGACTTCACAGATGTGCATGTGGTGGGCGGCCACACAGCCTACCCAGTCAGAGTAAGCCCAGAAAGAAAAGAAAAGAAAAGAAAAGACTACGCCTTTCGGCGTCAATTTAATGAGAAGCCAAGTATTATACCGGGCTGCCCAGGTAGAGTAAGCCCACAGCTAAAACATCACAAATGATAGTCCTCATTGTGTATTCCAGCAAATGCTAGGTGTGTATATGGTGCATGTCTTGTCTCGCCAGGTTTGGCTTGTACTGGGCATCAGGGTAGGGATGAAAGATGTTCAGACATTGAAACGTGGACTTTGCATGTTCAGACATCGAAAAGTGGGCATGAAAACGTCCTACCAGAAGTGTCTGGTCTGACCCACACAGCTGGAGCATTCCTTCAACCAACGCTGTTCTGTGCCTAGGCAGGCCCTGCAGCCCTACTGACAGGCCTTTAATAAAATACTTTTCTGCTGCAGTACTGTTCTGCTGCACAATAGTTTTCCAATATCACACAGTGAACAAGCACTGCTTTCTACCCAGCATGGCCCTGACGCCCTGGTAGAAATGAGTGATGCTGAATATTGCCCTGACCAAGCACTGAATTAATGCACAAGATTGTCCTTGCAGGTTTGTTGCCCTTTATTGATCATTGACAGCAACTGGAGAATTGGTTGACAGCAATAGCATCTGTGCTTCAGCGCAGTCTTGCTTTTGGCTTGTACCCATTGCTAATCATATCTTGCAAGACTGCATCTGCCTAACCCTAGGCGAAGACATGTATTCAAAGAATGGATGAACGGGGAATTAAATGTAAATGTGATGGGCCGCCATACTACACGCGCGCACAGCCTCTGTGGCTTTAGGGGATCGAGGTTTTGCTGGGAATCCTAGGGCGCACATGGAACCCACTGGAAGCGAAAGGATGGAGTATGGCAAACAATGATCAACGACTTGATGACTGAATGAGTGAATGACTGGTGCAGGTAGGCAATGAGCAGTATCCAAGCACAACAGCCTGCTGTGATGCCGCAATAGTGACGGTCCGCTGGCTGGGCTTCCACCGTATCTGGCAGGGCAGCGGTGAAGTCTTTGACAGCATAGACCTCTTCCTGCCAGATGTCCAGTTTGGCACCCAAGTGAGACCTGCCCAATAACACAACAACCATGATGATGATGACTATAATAACAACACAATGGCAATGATAAGACGTTTCTGAGTTTGCACTATAGAGTTGACATTTCTGATTTGACTTGGATGTTTTGGGATTGGAAAGAGCCTTTGCTCTTGGGGATGCTTATATTCACACCTTCACGCCTGTGCCGTAGAGCAAGTCTAGACTCAGAAGCGCCTAGGGACCAGTATCAGGCATTCCTACCTCAGGTAGATAATAGCTTAGAGAGAAGCCGGAAAGATGGCACCTTGCAGACATGTAGTTGGGGGACGTACATCAGGGCAATGTTAGCATTTGTATGGGTTCAGGAGCACTCAGCTTGATTTTTGCACACTGTACACATGATGGGCATCCACCCCAGGACCCAGAAAATGTAGGCAGTTTGGCTTTTAGTACATGGACAACACATGGACTTTTCCCCTGTGCTTGTGAGTCATGGACCAGTCTGCAGCAGAGCAGTGCGCCTGATGTCAGATCCAGGAGTAGGCCATCAGCGGCAAAGTCATTGCTGAGCAGTCTGCACACGTGTGAGCTCACTTGGTGCTAGTGAGTCATGACCTAGCACCAACTGAGCTCACTGGGCTGTCTTGGCAGAAACGGCTGGGGAGAGTTA
>JAABUK010004402.1_pt1 | contig 22910 bp, 24 predicted proteins | sample 5559141 | NCBI WGS metagenome assembly JAABUK01 (sample SAMN10711869, study PRJNA513367) | rock metagenome | isolation source: Antarctica rocks | place: Antarctica: Victoria Land, Pudding Butte nord | collected 2016-01-03
TTTCAATCTCAGCTTCGCTGATTTTGAACTGAAGAGTGGGCATTTTTTGTTGTTTGGTAATTACAAAATTGCCCCTCTTTTTCTTAATTAAAAAATTCACTGTTTTGTCCCTTGCGGAGTATAATAAAACCTTTTAGCAGTAGGCAAGAATTGATTGATCAAGAAAAATTCACTTATTATTTTCCTGTTAATGGTCATTATTAATTTCAGATCTCAGGATGGCATTTCCTTCAGGGGTAAAAATCACTACAGCTTTATTGTTTTGAGGGTTACCAACAGAATCATTATAAACGAAATTAAGGGTGTACCTGATTGGGTGAATGATTACCGAATCAGTCCATGTTTGTAAAGTGTCTTCCCTAAAGTTAGTGATGCTGTAGGCATGGAATCCACGTAGTTGTCTTCTGATCTCATCTTTGGCTATAATTTGTCTTTTATCCCGCTCAAAAGAATGCGTTTCACAGGCGGCAAGTGCTAACAGAAATATCAAAGGCAAATATTTCATGGGTCTTGTTTAGTTTAGGTAAGATATATTTCTTAAACAATTTACAGATTGTTTCATACCTGGCAAGAAGTTCTTTTTTAAATTATCATTTAGTTTATTCCACTTAACGGTTAATGTATTATTTGATTTATATCAAGAATAACCAGTATTGGAGGTGTTTACATTTATGTTGTGAAAGCCAATCTGTGAAAAACCATTTTTAAAAGTAAATTTGTAAAAACATGAAAGTTATGGCAGCGCCTTCGTTAGATAAAGAATTATATAAATATTGGTCCATGCTTACTCCATATCAAAAGGAGTCTCTACTTAATATAATTAAATCATTTGTTAATCCTAATGAAGTAATAGAACGTATAAGTATTGAGCAATACAATCAGGAGCTAGAAATTGCAGAAAAAGAAATTGAGAATGAGGATTATTTATCGCATGAAGATGTTTTAAAAGAAATTCAAAAATGGTAGATGGGATTAATGAAATTGTTTGGACAAAACGTTCTTTGAAAAATTACCAGATGATATTTGATTATATCAGTAAGGATTCTTTGCAAAATGCCAATAAGGTGATCAATGACATAGTGAAATCAATAGAAAAGGCTCAAACCAATGCCTTTATTTATAATGTGGATAAATACAAAATAAATAACGATGGCAATTATCGCGCATTTGAAAAGCATCATTATAGAGTAGTTTATAAGATTATCAAGAACACCTTATACGTTTTAAGGGTTAGACACACAAAACAAGAACCGTTTCAATACTGATGAATAGATGAATTGCTATATTCTGTTGTATGACTGTTTGAGAATTAACACCTAATCTTTTAATATAATCATCTTTTATGCACATTACAACAACGTCTCATCGTTAAGTGCATCAACCCATTAATATCTCTTCTTTTATTCTTATTTTGTGCGTTGAAACATTTAAGGATTAATTAATCATCATGAAGAAATTCCTGGTTCTGATTCTAACATTACTCTGTACTAATTCTTTTTCCCAGATGAATACTGATCTAGCCCGGCAACATTGGGTAGACAGCGTTTTTAGTACTTTGTCTGAGGATCAGCGTATTGCCCAGTTAATGGTAGTTCGCGTATCTGCAAGAAGCGATAAAGGTGTGATCTGGTACGATAAAGAAGTTACTGAAAATATTAAAAAATACAATATCGGGGCACTGTGCCTTTTCCAGGGCAACCCGGTAAAACAAGCTGAATTCATAAATTATTTTCAAAGCATTGCCAAAACCCCTTTAATGGTATGCGTTGATGGTGAATGGGGACTGGGAATGCGCTTCGATAGTGTTGCTAACTTTCCTTTTCAACTTACAATGGGTGCTATGCAGGACGCAAGTCTTGTATATAAAGTAGGAACCGCCATTGGCGAGCAATGCAAACGTATAGGCATACATGTTAATTATGCTCCCGTAGTTGACATTAACAATAATCCTGATAACCCGGTAATTAACTTTCGTTCTTTCGGAGAAGATAAGTATAAGGTTGGATTGTACGGCGTTCAGGTAATGAAGGGAATGCAGGATGTTGGTGTAATGGCTTGTGCGAAGCATTTCCCGGGTCATGGTGATGTTTCAGTGGATTCTCATCTGGATCTTCCTGTTATTAACAAAACCCGGGGTAGTTTAGATTCACTGGAATTATATCCCTTTCGTGAAATGTTTAAAGCGGGTGTAGGCAGTGTAATGATTGCCCATTTATCTATACCTGCCATTGATTCGGATGCCCACCGGCCAAGTTCTCTATCTTACAATAACATTACCAAACTAATGAAGAATGAGCTGGGTTACCAGGGACTGTCATTTACAGATGCATTGGAAATGCAGGGTGTTAAAAAATATTTTCCTAATGGTGATGCTTCCGTAGAATCAATCATAGCAGGTAACGACATGTTGTGTTTACCTGCCGACATACCCGCCGGCATTCAAAAAATAAAGCAGGCTGTAAAAGATAAGAGGCTTACCTGGGATGATATTAATACAAGAGTGAAAAGAGTATTAATGGCAAAATACCAATATGTATTGCCTAATGTTCAACCAATAAACACAACAGATATAACCTGTGAACTTAATAATAAAGTGCCAGCCCTCCGTCGCCTGGTTGCTGATAACGCTATAACCCTGGTTCGCAATGATGACCCTGCGATATTTCCACTGGCAGTAGGTCAAAACAACAGGATAGCTTACGTAGGAATTGGAATTACCGGTGATAATGCTTTTGCTACCCGTATGAAGACCGATTACAAGGCTGATGTATATTATTTCAATTACCAGAATAACGCCAGCCGTATTCTTACTATAATGGATAGTCTTAAAAAAAAGTATGATGCTGTTGTAGTGGGTGTTCATAATTATACAAGATACCCGGTCAACAATTTTGGTATTTCACAGCAGGCTATTCAACTGTTACATCAAATTCAACAGGAGACTAAAAGCCTTACTTTCTTTTTTGGAAATCCTTATGCTATTAAAAATTTTTGCAATGCAGGTAATGTTGTTGCATGTTATGAAGATGATGAGATATTTCAAAATGCCGCAGCAGATATACTGGAGGGCTTACAACAGCCTAAAGGTAAATTGCCGGTAACAGTTTGTGAAAAGTTTGCATTTGGTACCGGCATTGTCAGGAGCAATTCTCTACAATTTGAAAAGCCAGCTACCCTGGGCTTTAACGAAACAAAACTTAATGAAATAGATTCCCTGGCTAATGATGCTATACTTAAGCGGGCTACACCAGGCTGTGTTGTATTGGTAGTTAAAGATGGAAAGATAGCTTATGAAAAATCATTCGGGTACTATACATACGACAGTGTGGAGCTTGTTAATAATGAGAGCATCTTCGACATGGCATCAGTAACCAAAATATTTGCTACTACACTAGCGGTAATGAAGTTGAAAGATGAAGGCAAACTTAATATTGAAAAAAAGCTGGGCGATTATTTAAGCTGGGTTAAAGGGACTAACAAAGAAAACCTTCCTCTTAAAGAAATTCTTTTACACCAGGCAGGATTAAATGCTTTCATCCCCTTCTATAAAGAAACAATCGATACTTCAAAAGGCGGACTAGCTTATTATACAATTTATTCAGAGAAGCCGGTTCATAGTCATTCAATAAGAGTTGCTGAAGGCATGTATATACGTAATGACTGGCAGGATACTATGTTTCATCGCATTTTGCAAAGTAGACTGGGCCCGGAGGGACATTATGTATATAGCGATAATGATTTTATCTTCCTTGGTAAAATAGTAGAAGCCATCTCTGGTAAAACGCTTGACCGGTATGTAAAAGATGAATTCTATGATAAACTTAAACTTACTTCTACAGGCTTCAAGCCAAGAGACCGTTTTCCGTTAAGCCGGATTATTCCTACCGAGCACGAAATTAGCTTCAGGAGCCAGTTATTAAGAGGGGATGTTCACGATCCGGGTGCGGCTATGTTCGGAGGGGTGGCTGGTCATGCAGGATTATTCAGTACGGCATATGATCTAGCTGTAATTGCGCAGATGCTATTGGATCATGGTAGTTTTAACGGACAGCAATTTATTCAAAAGCAAACTCTGGATTTGTTTACTGCATACCAGAGTAACTTCAGCAGGCGGGGATATGGTTTCGACAAACCTGAGAAAGATAATGCAACCCGTAAAGATCCGTATCCATGTTTATCTGCCTCACCACTTACTTTTGGGCACACGGGGTATACAGGCACCTGTATCTGGATAGATCCTACATACAATCTTGTATTTATTTTTCTGTCAAACCGGGTTAATCCTTTTGGTGGTACTAATCTAAAACTAAGTACTATGAATGTGCGTAGCAATATCCAGGAAACTATTTATAAAGCGTTAGGATTGTAATGGCTTTTAGCCTTCAGCTGTCAGCTATCAGCAAGGATTTAAACAATAATAATCATCATGATAGATAATTTAATTTTATGACCCATGAACTTCCCTGCTCCTAAACTTATATAACCATCATTTTTTCTACCTTTGACCAAGGTTTGAAGTTAATACTAACTTTAAACCTTGAACATTAAACTTAAAACTACACTTTATGCCCGGTTATGAACTTTTTGGTGAGGAAGAGAGAAAAGAAGTAAACGATGTATTGGAAACAGGTATTCTGATGCGTTATGGATTTGATGGGCCCAGGAAAGGCATCTGGAAAGCAAAAGAACTGGAAACTGCTATTTGCGAAACCTTTGGTTGTAATTATGCACAACTTACTGCTAATGGAACTGCTGCATTAACCACGGCTATGGCAGCTCTGAATATCGGTGCAGGTGATGAAGTAATCATGCCTGTTTTTACTTTCGTAGCAAGTTTTGAAGCAGTTCTTTCAGTTGGCGCTATACCCGTTTTAGTAAACATAGATGAAAGTTTAACACTCAATCCTGAAGCAGTACTTGCTGCCATCACTCCCCGTACAAAATGTGTTATGCCGGTACACATGTGCGGCAGCATGGCTGATATGGACGCCCATGTTACAATATGTAAAGAACACAATTTAATTTTACTGGAGGATGCCTGCCAAAGTATTGGTGCAAGCTATAAAGGAAAAATGGTAGGCACTATTGGTCATGCCGGTACATTTTCTTTTGATTTTGTTAAAACAATAACATGTGGTGAAGGTGGTGTTGTAATGACAAATTCAGAAGATATTTACTTGAAGTGTGATGGCTATACAGATCATGGTCACAATCATAAAGGTATTGACCGAGGTGCTGATCTGCATCCTTTTATTGGCTATAATTTCAGAATTTCGGAATTACATGCGGCTGTAGGATTGGCACAGATCAGAAAATTAAATCAGTTCCTGACAATACAGCGTCGTAATAATAAGTTACTCCGAAGCTTACTGGAACAAATACCTGAAGTAAGTTTTCGCCTGATTCCTGATGAAAATGGAGATAGCTGTTCATTTTTAAGCTGGTTTCTTCCTTCTGCAGAATTAACCACAGCCTTTGTGGAAGAGATGAAAGCTCAGGGAATACTATCCGGGAATTTTTACTGGTATAACAATAACTGGCACTATATCAGTAAATGGGATCATCTGAAAAATGCGGTGTCTTTAAATAAACAAACTGATGACGTTGTAAAGTCTCTGAGGTCTAATCTTAATCAGTCTTTTCAGGAAAGCGATGCCATTATGAGCCGCTGCATCTCTACGGCAATAAGCCTGGCATGGACTGAAGATCAGATAAAAGATAAAGGAAACAAGATGGTAGATGTAATTAAGAAAGTACTACAGCATCAGTCTGTAACCGCATAAAGGTATTACTACGTCATACATGCTATCAGCTGTCAGCTATCAGCTGTCAGGAGGAAACTTTTTACACATTGATCTGCTGACTGCCAAAAGTTTATGGCTGATAGCAATTCCATAAGTATGAACTTACTATTAATTTTTGCTATCAGCAGTCAGGTATCAGCCAAACTCTTCCTGGCGTTTTATCCTGATATCTGACTGCTGATAGCAAAGTCATTTCCCTTCCAGCTTATTGCAATACTCCAATGATCCTAATCTGAATCGGAGCGGGATTCTAGTGGTTTTTTCAAACTGTAATTCTTTTTGACAAAAGAATCCAAAATGCTGTGTGTAAAAATCAGGAACAATTATATTGCTGCCCGGAAATTTTTGTTTTGCCGGCTTATTCAAAAGGTTAATCTTGCTTTTTACAGGGTTGCTAAGTAAAAAAGGTTTACTCGTTAGAATATTGATCTTCAATAATTGAGGAGTGGTGAATGGCATGATTGTCACCTGGGAAGAACTTTTTTCCAGGATCAAAACCATTAGTGCAACAATAAATTTAATTCTCCGTTTCATTTTCTCATGCCGATTTGTATGTAAATTACGGCTTGATTTTTGTAGATCGCGGCTTTTTTAAAATTTTTGAATGAAAGGTGAATAAATATTTTAGCGGACATGTCACTGAGTCAAAGTTTACAGCAAAGACTATTACAAAAGCTATCACCACAACAGATTCAGTTAATGAAATTGTTGCAGGTGCCTACGGCTAATCTTGAAGAGCGAATAAAAGAAGAATTAGAAGAAAATCCTGCCCTTGAACAAAGTGAAGATGATCATGATGATAATTTCGATGATCCAAAAGAAAATATGGAATCAGGTGAAGATGATCATGAAATGGATGGAGGTGAAGATGAATATGGAAATCTTGATATAAGTGATTATGTAGCCGAAGGAGATGATGAAGTAGGCGATTATAAGCTTCGCGATGATAATTATCCTGAAATCGATGATAATAAAGTTATACCCTACCGCGTAGAAACTACTTTTCATGATGTACTGGCAGACCAGTTAGGCATGCTAAAACTAGATGAACGTACCATGAAAGTGGCAGAGCAAATAGTGGGTAGTATAGATGACGACGGTTACCTCAGAAGAGAGACAACTTCTATCCAGGATGATCTAGCCTTTCGGCAGAATGTAGAAGTATCGGAAGCAGAAATTGAAGACCTGATTCATAAAATACAGCAGTTTGATCCCCCAGGTGTATGCGCACGCAATCTTCAGGAGTGTTTACTGTTACAGTTACATCGGAAGTTAAAAGAAGGAAAAGCTGTTGAAATGGCTATAGAGGTTCTTTCTAAATACTTTGATGAATTTACAAAAAAACATTACGATAAAATTCAGCGCGGGCTGGGATTGACCGATGAGAAACTTAAAGATGTTATCAACCAGATAATAAAGCTCAATCCCAAACCGGGTGGTAACATAGGCGAGGTGAACAAAGGCGAAAGCTATGTGATACCTGATTTTTTTGTACTGAATAATGGTGGCAAGCTTGAAATAACCCTTAACTCAAAAAATGCTCCTGACCTGCGTATAAGCGAAGGCTATCGCGATATGTTGAGGGATTATGACAGGGGAAGCAAAAAAGATAAACGACAAAAGGAAGCAGTGATTTTTATAAAGCAAAAAATTGATGCAGCTAAGTGGTTTATCGATGCTATCAAACAACGCCAGCATACTTTGTTAAGTACCATGGAAACTATATTGGACTATCAATATGAATTTTTTCTTACAGGCGATGAAACAACGATGCGGCCAATGATCCTTAAAGATATTGCTGAGAGAACGGGTTTGGATATATCAACAGTCAGCCGCGTAGCAAACAGCAAGTTTGTGCAGACAGAATTTGGCACTTACCGGCTTAAATTTTTCTTCTCTGAGTCATTAAGTACAGATAGTGGTGAGGAAGTATCAACAAGAGAAGTAAAAAAGATATTAAGCAATATGGTGGAGGCAGAGAGTAAGAAGAAGCCCCTGAGCGATGAACGCTTAACCGAATTATTACAGGAAAAAGGATATAATATTGCACGAAGAACGGTAGCCAAGTATCGTGAGCAATTAAATATACCGGTTGCCAGGCTTAGAAAAGAACTTTAAAAGCATCAATGAATAAAGACATAACTCACCACGGTGGTAATGATAGTTTTGACGCGCCTTATCCTCAGGTGCCTGAACTACAACGGTTGAAACAACAACAACCTGTAACCATTAGACTATTTGCTAACATTTTCTCTATAGTCTTCCATCCATTATTTATTCCCGGATATATTGCTGCTTTTCTATTATTTGTTCATCCTTACATATTTTCGGGGTTTAATTTAAAACTTAGAATACTAAGGTTCATTTCAGTTGTACTGCTTACTGCCTTTTTCCCGGCTTTTGTGGTATTATTGTTAAAACAGTTAAAGTTTATTCCAAGCATTTTTCTTCGAACTCAAAAGGACAGGATCATTCCTTACATCGCTTCGATGTTTTTTTTCTTTTGGATATTTTATGTTTCCAGGAACTTACCCGATAGTCCACCTGCTTTTGTATTGATGCTTCTGGGGGTTTTTATAGCATCAATCGCGGCATTAATGGCAAATATTTATTTTAAAGTAAGTATGCATGCGATAGCAATGGGAGGCATGGTTTGTTTCTTTATAGTACTCTCTATGCAGGGAATTTTTTCAATAGGTATATACCTGTCAGCAGCCATTTTTATTGCAGGATTAGTTTGTACCTCCAGGCTTTTAGTTTCAGATCATTATCCGTTTGAAGTATATGCAGGATTTTTGCTGGGTATAATAAGCCAGGCAATTGCAACATGGTTTATTTAGTGGATAACGCTATTGACTGTTTAAGTTCAGCTATTCAATATTCTTGATTGTTTAAGGTACTTTTGGGTAGGATGATAAATAAAAAGACAACTGCCATTTTTAATAGTATTTATCACCATAAGAGACTCTTGCGATGGAACAGCCGGGCATCCATAACTTCTTCCACAAAAATTATTTGATCTTACAAAATTATCACCGACATAGTCAGATCCATGTACTACTATATTTCTTGTATTAGCTTTATCATTAAAGCCTTTTTCAAGTCCGTCTATTTTTAATGATAAACCGTGACCACCAAAATAAGTACTGCGGGTAACATAAAAGCCCAGGCTGCTTTTCAGTGAATTAGGATTATTGGAAAAGGAGTTCGCATATTCAGAACCGGAATTTTTTCCATGTGCTACATAAGTATTAAGCATTAACTTTTTATTCTCTATATCAATAACATATAAGCGCTTATTTTTTGAAGACTGGCTAAAATCACAAATAGATAAAATATCCTTATTGTATAATATGCCTTTCTGCTGTAAATAATTAAATCCTTTAAGTGCGTACTCAAGGGCTTTAATGTTTAGTCCTTTTGTATCAAGATGAAGAGAATCATTTAGCATTGTTGCTTCTGCTACAGCTGAGGCTGATGATGAAAGGCTTGCAGAGGATGGGGCCGCTAAAACTAATCTGGATGTAACAGAACGAGTTGTTCTACCGTTAATTAAAAAAGGAAGGGAAACTAATAAAGTAACAAAACAAACTGTTTTTACCGGGGAAATAATTCTTCTCATTTAATTATTTGTTTTCAAATCTAATAATATAACATAGTGAAAAAAAGTAAAGCTATAATATTTACTATGCTTGCTAATTGTTGGATAGGAACGTGTAATAAGCATTTATGTTGAACTGAATTTCTCAAGAATTAGTTAAAGAGCCTGACAGAATAATGGTTTATGTTTTATTTCGTTGATCAACAATACATAAGCAAATGCATCCTGTTGTGTAAGATTGTAATTTATAGCAAACATCATAACTTTTCTTTCAGGCTTGTTTTACGGATGCTTTTTGAGAAAATTCCAGCGTATATATCTTTAACAGCAGCAAAAATAAAGAAATAAGTAACGGTCCAAAAATAAGTCCTATAAAACCAAATAAATTTAATCCGGCAAGAACTCCTAGAACTGTTACAAGAGGATGAATATCACCTATCTTTTTTGAAAGCGTTATTCTAAAAACATTATCTACCAGTCCTATTACACCAAACCCATAAACAAGCATTAGAATGCCTCTCCAGTTTTCTCCCTGCGCAAAAAATATTATACCAAGTGGAACATAAGCTATTGCTGCTCCTACAATTGGTAACATGGCAGTAACACAGGTAACTACAAACCAGAACACAGGTTGATCAACTCCTAAAATAAAGTATCCTATCAATCCAACAACACCTTGAAGAAAAGCTATTAGCGGAATGCCGATAGCATTGGATAAAACAATATTATTGATTTCCGTTCCAACTTTGTTGGTATTTTCCTCATTCATTGGAACAGTATCAGAAATTACCCGCTCCATTTTTCTACCATTAACCAACATAAAATACATGATGAAGTACATCATGGCTATTGAAGTAAGCGTATTAAACGTTGCGCCCACTACAGACGGGATATTTGTAGCCAGGAAGCTACTCAGGGCACTGAGATTTTTGTCACTGTATAATTCAATACCTGTTCTAGTTTCAATGGTATGTATAAACGGTTTTATTTTTGCAATCACTTCTGAGGAATGCTGAATTGCAAAGCTTATCCTGGGTGACATTAAATTTACTACCATCCATATTGGAACCATTATCACTATAAAAGAAGTTAGCATCATCACACAAGCTGCGGCTCCTGGTTTCCATTTTCGTACATAAACCATTCTGAACATCCACTTGCGCATCAGCACATAAAAAGTTAATGCACCAAGGAAAGCAGGTATAAAATTTTTTAGCTCAGTAAATAAAATAAAGCCAAGTAATATAAGGATAACAATAAAGGATATCTGTCGAAGTTTAGAGGCATCGATATAATTACTCATAATCACAAGTTAAGAGATTACACTAAAAAAATCCAGTCTGTTGATTACAATTTAAATTTTTATTGATTTCCATTTTCCTTTGCGGAAAATAATAATCCCTGCAGTAGTAATTAAAGCTTCTGCAATAATAATAGCAAAGAACACACCTGTTGGCCCTAGGTTAAAAGTTATTGCCAGCAAATATGCTAGTGGAATTTGGAATGCCCAGAAACCAAATAGATTTATCCATGTAGGTGTCCTGGAATCACCTGCTCCGTTAAATGAACTGGTAACTACCATTCCCACCCCAAAGAAAATATAACCGAAGCTGATAATACGAAGTGCTTTTGATGCTATAATTTCCACTTCTTTATCATTATTCATAAAGCGAATTATGTGTTCTGAGAAGAAAAGAACAATAATCGAAACAAAAATCATAAAGATGGCATTATATCTGGCTGTACTCCATACTGATTGCTCTGCACGATCCGGTTTTCCGGCACCTAGGTTTTGTCCTACAAGTGTTGCAGCGGCATTACTCATGCCCCATGCAGGCAGTATAAAAAACATTATGATGCGTATTGCAACGGTGTAACCCGCTATAGCTGCACTTCCAAACCGTGCAATTATTGTAGCCAATATAATCCAGCTTGCTGATGCGATCAGGAATTGAAATGTAGCTGTCCAGGAAATTGATAACAATGATTTAATAATATTTGTATCAGGCACCAGGTGTTGCCAGCGAATCTTGATAATTCTTTTACCACTGAATAAATGAAACAACTGGTAACAAACACCGGTGCCGCGCCCTAAAGCTGTAGCCATTGCTGCACCAGTTAATCCAAAACCGTGCAGGGGGCCTATTCCATAAATCAATAATGGACAAAAAATGATATTACATATGTTAGCAAGCCATAATGAACGCATGGCGATAGTTGCATCTCCTGCCCCACGAAATATTCCATTTATTAAAAATAGCAGGATGATAACAATATTGCTACCAAACATTATCCTGGTGTAGGAAATACCAACGGTTACAATTTCTGAAGAAGCACCCATTAGTTGCATAATCTCCTGCGCATAAAATACTCCTGCAACGCTAATAAGCAAACTTATATTAACTGAGATCAAAACTGCCTGCATCCCTGCCTTTCCTGCTTCTTCAGGATTTTTTTCTCCAATGCGCCGTGATACCATGGCAGTGGCAGCCATGCTTAAACCTATTGCGATTGAATATACGATTGCTAATACTGACTCTATAAGCCCAACAGTAGAGACGGCCTCTTTACCTAACTTCCCAACAAAAAAAATATCTACTACTGCGAAAACTGATTCCATCACCATTTCGAGAATCATGGGAATGGCCAGCATAAATAGCGCTTTGCGAATGCTGCCTTCGGTATAGTCCTGTTGTTCACCTTTTATGGCGCGCTTAAAAAAAGAAAAAAGTGATGAGAACCTCAAAGAGGTAGTTTGATTAGATGACATGAAATACTAAGTTAAAATAATACAGGTAACTGAAGAAATACGTGGTAATAAAACCGTAACCGGAAAAGAAAAGATCCTGTAATTAGAGGATCAACTTAGAACTTCATATGCTGACATTTAAGAAGTGTAAAGATTATAAAAATATAATAGGAATGCAAGTTTTTTTTCATATTATTTTATTGACCTATAGTAAACAAGCCTGAGGCTTCACTGAAATTATATAAATGAAGTTTGGTTATCTTTATAATAAGCCTTTTATGTTAAACATATGAGTACATACGAACAGGAAATTTTAATGGAATTAAATTGCTGGCAAAAACAAATGGTGCGCAAACCTTCTATTATTAACCGGCTTGCTACTACAATTCAAAATAAAATAAATGGGTGGATTCCCGAAAAAGTTCATAAGGCCATTACGGTAACTATAAAACAAATGGTAAAGGCAGTGTTATTTGGAGCAAGAATAACAACTAAAGAAACTCAAAAAGAAAACAATCTGCAAATCCGCGAGGCCATTGTAATGGAAAGAATTAATCTTTATAAAAAAACAGCAGCGGCTGAAGGTGGTATTACAGGTGCAGGCGGCATTTTATTAGGACTGGCAGATTTTCCTTTGCTGCTAAGCATTAAATTAAAACTGGTTTTTGATATAGCTTCTATCTACGGATATTCAGTAAAAGATTATAAAGAAAGGGTTTATATACTCTACATCTTTCAACTGGCTTTTTCGAGTCATGAAAAACGTGCGGAAGTATATCTCAGAATACAAAATTGGAACACAGCTTATACAAATTTACCCGATGATATAAATCAGTTTGACTGGAGAACTTTTCAGCAGGAGTACCGTGACTATATTGATCTTGCAAAAATGGCGCAGCTTATTCCTATTATCGGAGCGCCTGTAGGAGCGATAGCGAACTATCAACTTATTAAAAAATTAGGGAAGACAGCAATGAATGCATACCGCATGCGTGAAAAAGATCTTCAAAAAGGTATTAACTTTTAGTGTTATGTCAACTATGAAATTGTAAATTTTGCTATTAGCCGTCAGCTATCAGCCATCAGGAGGAAACGTAGTGGGCATTGATCTGCTGACTGCTGATAACTGATAGCAATAGCATTATTTCATGGTTGACATAACACTAGCCATAAAATATCCGCTTAGCTAATGATGCTTACGCTAATAGTTTGCGCTATATAAAAATTCTTGTACCTGAGAAACTTATCCTGAATTCATTAGGTGTACAGCCTTTCTTTTTTTTAAATATCCGATTGAAATTTGAGATATTATTAAATCCGCAATGGTATGCAATTTCTGAAATAGCTTGCGTTGTATCTGTTAACATCCGGGAGGCATGACGCAGTCTGATCTCAGTTAAACTGTCGATAAATGTATTACCAGTTTGGGATTTAAAGTAGCGACTAAAAGATACTTCTGACATGCCTGAGATTCGGGATACTTCTCCAAGGGAAACCGTTTTTTGGAAATTTTTATTCAGGTACTCGAATGTTTTTTCAACACGACGACTATTGAAGGTATACTCCTTTACATTGAAACCAGTATTTGATAAAACGCGCATATTTTTGGATGTTGAAAGATCATGCAATAGAGACATAAGTTCTAAAACAGCATCAAAACCGTGTTTTTTGTTAAGCTCTACTATCCTGGGAGATAATAGCTGAACTGTTTCCTGTGAGAATAAAATTCCCCGGGAGGATTTTTCAAACATCGAACGGATAAAACTTAACTGGTAACGATGTAAAAATTTCTCGTCGAAAAGATCTTTGTGAAATTGAATGGTAATCTGCAGTATCTCGCGGCTTTTGCAATTATTAGTAAACCACGTATGCGGCAAATTCGCGCCCACAAGTACAAGCTCATAATCATCGATCTCTTCCGTATGATCGCCTATCACTCTTTTCGCTCCTTTGGCGTTATAAATATAATTTAACTCAAATTCTTCATGATTATGCAAGGGAAAATCGAATGCGGTTTTTGTCCTTGAAAGTATTGTAAAACAATCAGATTGTGCAAGTGGTATTACCTCCGTCAAAATACTTTTTTTCATCATAATTCAGGCAAGAATAAAAATACTACTTTTAAAAAGCTGTCCTAAATATACTGATGCCATGTTAACTGCAAAATTCCGTATCAATAGTTATCAGCTTCTTGCTCGCTGTATTGTAGCGAAGGAGGGTCAGCTATCAGTCTTAGTATTACGCGAGCGCGACGGTTCCCTAAAAATAACTTTTGAATATTTGAATTCCTTTTTTTAAATGGCTAATTTACACTTAGATAAGTGAGTATAGGCTGTTTTATCTAAGGGAACCCACAGAAAATGCAGTAAAGAGCCTGCATAACCGGCAAAACAACATCCGATTTAAAAAATAAAATGATGAGAACAAAATTTGAAAAAAGATTGCAATCCCTTCAATCATCTCACAAGGAATTAGTACAAAGAGCCAATAAAAAAATGGAATCTGACAATGGCATCTATAATAGGTATTTATACCCGGTACTAACTTCTAATCATACACCAATATTCTGGCGTTATGATTTGAATTATGAAACTAATCCTTACCTGATGGAAAGGTTTGGTATAAATGCGGTACTTAATGCAGGGGCCATAAAGTTAAACGGGAAATACCTGATAATTGCCAGAGTGGAAGGCTCAGACAGGAAATCTTTTTTTGCTGTTGCGGAAAGCACCAATGGAATAGACAATTTTGAGTTTTGGGACTACCCGGTATCAATTCCTGAACTAAATGAAGCAGATGTCAGTAATTATGACATGCGGATTGTGCAACATGAAGATGGTTGGTTATACGGTATTTTTTATTCTGATAAGCGGGACCCTGATGCATCCCCGGCTGATCAGTCAGCAGTAATTGCACAATGCAGTATCGCCAGAACGAAGGATCTTAAAAACTGGGAACGCCTTCCGGATCTTAAAACGCCTTCACAACAACAAAACATTGTATTACACCCTGAATTTGTAAACGGTAAGTATGCATTTTACACCTGGCCACAAGATGGCGTTATTAAGGCAGGCCAAGGTGAGGGAATTGGTTTTGGATTAAGCGATTCTATTATTAATGCCTTTGTAAAGGAAGAAGTAATACTTGACCAGAAGCTCTATCATACGATATACAAATTAAAAAATGGATTAGGGCCGGCACCCATCAAAACACAATATGGTTGGCTTCATTTAGCTCCTGAAGTAAGAAATACTGCAGCCGGTTTGCGATATGTGTTATATATGTTTATGACCGACCTGAAAAATCTCACAAGCGTTATTTATAAACCTGGTGGTTATTTTTTAGCTGCTGAAGGAGATGAAAGAGTGGGAGATGTATCTAATGTAGTATTCAGCAATGGATGGATACATGGAGAAGATGGAACAGTAAATATATATTATGCTTCTTCAGACACCCGTTTGCATATTGCGACAACAACCCTTGATCAATTATTGGACTATGTTATGAATACAGCTCCTGATGGATTAAGTGCTGCTAAATCGGTGAGTACCCTTTACAGAATCATTGACAATAACAAAGCCTTAATGCAGTTAAGGCAATCTTCTAAAGAAAAAAGCATGAAGTAAATGTGCTATGAAGTTTATTTTTCAAAGCAATTCAACATAAGAATCAAATTCAATGCTAATCAGATTGTATTTAACAGGGCATCGATTTCCGCCGGAGTTTCCAAAATCTCAATTCCCCAACCTTTAGAAAGAAACATAACAGTAACAACCTGGCCATTATCTGAATGTTTAGCATAGTAATAAACAATATTGTTTGTATTTACATGAACGGTTGTTCCGGCTAGATTCAATTTGATAATGACTGGTTTCATAAAATCCTTTTAAATATGTTTCTGATTGTGAATATATATAATTCTATTGATATTGGCGTTTGAAAAACATGTTAAGCAAAGATTAAAATATATTGTTACTTAAAGAACTTTTCTTTTAGAAGATGTGGCAATATAATATCTAAAGATGCTTGAGGATAACAGGGACTGTAAAAATTAACCGGCAATGGTGATTTGTACAATTTAATGAAGAACACTTAGAGTAATTCTTTAATAGATTTATCTATTTGGGCAATTCTGTCATAATTAAGTCTATAGTAAACAAATTTTTTATGTCTCTCAGTTTTAACGATTCCGGCTCTACGCATAATTGCAAGATGTTGAGATGCAACGGATTGTTCAAGTCGAAGCTTGCCATATATTTCACTTACCGTCATTTTTCCATTTTCTTCCAGTAAATTAAAAATTTGCTGCCTTAACAAATGATTTAAGGCACGCAGAATTATCGCAGTTTTTTTTAAAAGAAAAAAATCGATTTTTATGTTTTTATCCATAAATAACTCGTTATGTTTTAATATGTAAACAGCAAGTAAATTTTGAACATTTGATGCGCCGATATTATACATCAAATAATTTTCTAATGGCAAAATAGCAATACGCAGTTGAACGGGTGCAATAAAATTATATATAATTTTTTGTGGTTATTGCAAATAAAGGTAGTATAATTATGTTATTGGATTAGCAGATACATTGCTTATTTTTATATATAAATTTATAGTGATATTAATTATGATTAAATCTCTTATATGTCAGTTAAGCCAATTGTGAAGCATGAAGAAAAAAGTCCCGAAATAGATTTAGAAAAAATTCAGGATGTTGTGTATTGGGCAAAAAAATGGGAAATATCCCCTCATCAGCTAATTGATGCATCACAAATTCTACAAACAAGTAATGTCAGAGAAATTGAAGCATATTTAAGGGGGAAGGGCTTTGCTATTTGATGCCTTTATTATCAGTTGATCCCTTGCTGACTGTCAGATGAGCATGATGTTCTTTAATTATAAAAATATAACACCAGGACAGGCATGAAATTTTGGTATTTTGTACTCTTAACCACATTTTTAATTTTTAGTTGTAGCCGGGCTCAATCACAGGAAGGCAAAATATATCATTTATTAATTGGAATGTATACCAGTGGCAAAAGTGAAAGTATTTATGTGTATGCATTCAATATTGACACTCAAAGTGGAAAACTTAAGCTAATTGGGCGCCAACCCAGTCTGGGAATATCTCCACGCAATTTTATGATTGATCCTACTGGTCACTTTGTTTTGGTAGCAAATGAAAAAAGTGATGATATCTTCATTTTTAAAAGAAACATACAAACAGGTCTTCTTACTGCAACCGGGAAAAAGATAGAAGTTGGTAATCCAGTATGTTTGGTAATGACTCCAAAAGATTGAACGTAAGTTTTGAACAGCAAGCCTGCAACACAAAACAATATCAGGTTAGCGAAGTGAATATATAGTTTACCTTTATTTTCTTTAAATAAAGTATATGTTCATTTTTATTGTCGGTTTTATCATTTTTCTTGCGGCGGGAGCAATCTCCAGAGCTGATGAAAGGTTTAAACGTTTAAGTAATCCTATTCGTGGAATAGGTGCGTTGATAATGCTGATTGGAGTATTGATTTCCTGTATCATACAAATAGATGCGGGTGAGATCGGCGTTAAGAAATTATTCGGTAAGGTTCAAAGAGATGTATTGGGCAGTGGGCTTCATTTTATCAATCCATTACTTCAGATACAAACGCTTGATGTTAAAACGCAGAATTACACCATGAGTGGTGTGCACGACGAGGGATCCAAAGCGGGAGATGACGCTATTAAGGTATTAACAGCCGATGGATTGGAAGTAACGATTGATCTTTCCGTATTGTACCGGCTTATCACTGATGATGCACCAAAGTTGTTACAGGAAACAGGCGCCGATTATGAAAATAAAATTGTTCGTCCGATTACCCGTACAAGAATTCGCGACAACGCTGTTTATTATGATGCGGTTGCCTTGTATTCAACCAAACGTGATGAATTTCAGCAGCGCATATTCAAAAATATTGAAGCTGATTTTCAAAAAAGGGGATTGCTTTTGGAAAATCTCCTAGTGCGGAATATTACCCTGCCACAATCTGTTCGCGCTACTATTGAACAAAAAATAAATGCAGAACAGGATGCTCAGAAAATGCAGTTTGTGCTTCAGAAAGAAAGGCAGGAGGCAGAACGTAAACGGGTGGAAGCCCAAGGTATTTCCGACTATCAGCGCATCATTAGCGAAAGCTTAACGGATAAGCAATTACAATATGAAAGCATTCAGGCGCAGTTACAAATAGCAAAATCTCAAAATGCAAAAGTGATCATTATGGGTAAAGGAAATACGCCGGTTATCCTTGATGGGAAAGGACAATAAACTTATACCTCAATTAAAATATTCAACAATCAATATTCAGTTTGAATTGACATCAACCTGTCAATTCTTTTTGAGGGATAGAAAGAAAATTATTTATTTCTTTAATAATTGAGCAAACATCAATCCTTTGCGCATATAAGTAGTATCTGTTACGTGTTCCATTTCCTCCCGGTATTCCATACCTCTGTAATCTATCCATATAATATAACACACCGGCGCAGAATGCCTGTACCGTGTTTCAATACGATCTAATGTTAATACAGACCTGTTTACCTGTATTGGTTCAAATGTACTTTTGGATACGCTGCAACTTGTTATGATAATGAATAGAGAGAGGAATAATAGTTTCATAGAAAGCCATTTTAAAATGGAGGATTTTAATTTTAATTCTAGCGGCAATGAATGTAAAACGCACATTACTATTACTTATTTCATTAGCTTTCTATAGTTGTTATTATTTTATTTATAGAATCAGGGGAGATGCACCAGTTACTTTGGATCGTGAAACAAAGCAGCAGATGCCTGCTTTGTCATTTTTCAGATTAGATCAACAGGCATACTTAAAAAGCATTTTTATAAAACAGAAATACAGCCAATACTTAAAAAGATAATATTTTTGAATGAGATTCTAGCGCAATTTGTAAACTATTATGTATTCAATAAATACTTTCAACATGCAGATCCAAATAAAACGTATGCTGTTTTTATCAACTATAATTTTATGCTGCATCTTTAGCTTGACAGCGCAGGAGCTGCATTCCCGCTGGGACGAACTTACTGCCAGCGAATGGCTAAAAGCTCTTGATAAGTCTAACCAGACCTGTATACTTCCTATCGGCATTCTTGAAAAGCATGGACCGCATGTTCCTATAGGTTCGGATCTTATCCAGGTGAGGGAATGGTCAGCCAGGGCTACAAAAAAAGAATATGCCGTTGTATTTCCAGACTTTTTTTATGGCCAGATAAATGAAGCAAAACACCAGCCCGGCGCTTTTGCTTTACCTGAAAGAATCGTATGGGATTTATTGGAAGCTACCTGTGATGAAATAGGAAGGAATGGTTTTAAGAAAATAGTAATAATCAATGGTCATGGCGGAAATCCACAATTGATAAGATATTTTATACAGACAAGGCTTGAAAAGTTCAGGAGTTATGCTGTATATTTTTTTGAACCTGGAATGGATTCAGCTTACAGTAAAAGCCTTGCAGGTATGCATAAGTCGGATCCCGCGACGGACCAGCATGCGGGTGAAAGGGAAACTTCTTCCTTGTTATACCTTCGTCCTGACCTGGTAAAGATGGATAGTGCCCGCAACGAATCTGGTACCAATCAAAGAAGGCTCGATATCCCCAATGTTTATACAGCCATTTGGTGGTATGCTGCTTACCCAAATCATTATGCCGGTGAAGGTGCACGCGCTTCAAAAGAAGAAGGAGAATTGATCACAGAGCATTATATCTCTTCTTTTGTAACAGCATTAACAGCAATAAAAGCTGATAAAAAAACTCTGGAACTTCAGAATGAATTTTTCAACCGCGTTAAGAAAGAGTAAGCTATTAGCCTTTGATCATTCAAATAGAAATACAGCGCTTGCCAACACTCGTACGCCTGAGTAAGTTGAATTTTAACCTCTTTGCATTGGTTTAATCTTCATATTAGCATTGTAATCCACAGACAATTATTCCCAACAAGGGAAATGTTTACACTCATTTTATTTATAAAATTTTCAAAGTCAATACATTATAAATTGGTTATGAAATGGATAGGATTGACTTATTCTACTTGCTGTAACCAACCCCTGAAGCCTGATGTACACCGAAGAAAGCCTTATTTCAAATTTGATCTTGAAAGATATTAATACTATTAAGTTTGCATATAAAAAGTACGGTCCCGCATTGTATGGAATTATTCACAATCATTCACCTGAAAAAGCTGACCAGGTATTTATAAAATCATTTACACGTATAGTTAATACAATTGATAAATATGATCCAGTAAAAAGCCGGCTATTTACCTGGATGTATCATATTGTAATAAATGAGATGAAGAATTAAACCCGAGTCGAAATAAGAGTGGCAAGAATGAACTTTTATAATCTTGCATTGGGGAACTAACATTTTTAAATCAATCTTTCTGTTAATGTTTTTCATGGCAACTATGTTAATCATCCGGCTCATTTAAGTTATATATTTGAGCCGAATATAAGATATAATCGGCTCATGATTTATAACTGGTAACAACCTTGCAGTACCAAGCTGAGCAATTGGGGAAGAGGTGGAAAGAAAAGGGTAAAAGGTAGTGCCCATTTAAAGTGTAATGTTTCTTAAATGTTGTGTTAAATCTGCTTCTGTTTTAATCAGCACATCCCGTACCTTATCCCCCTGGCTAGGCCCAACTATACCAGATGCCTGCAGCTGATCCATGAGCCGGCCGGCTCTGTTATAACCTAGTTTCATGCGGCGCTGCAGTAAAGAAGTGCTTCCCATTTGGTTTTGAACAATCAGTTGAGCCGCATCTTCAAACAGCGGATCCCTGTCATTCATATCAAAGTTCTTTCCTTCCATTTCTTTTTCATCTACATATTCAGGTAATAGAAATGCCTGTGGATACCCACGCTGGGCACCGATGAATGAGCTGATTTCCTCTACTTCCCGGGTATCTACAAAAGCGCACTGCACACGGGTTAATTCACCGTTGTACGAGATCAGCATATCACCCTTGCCGGTCAATTGCTCCGCGCCTACAGTGTCAAGGATGATACGAGAATCCATTTTGGAGGATACCTTAAAGGCGATACGGGCTGGAATACCAGCTTTGATGGTACCTGAGATGATATCTACAGTTGGCCGCTGTGTGGCTATGATCAGGTGAATGCCAATAGCCCTTCCTAACTCTGCCAGACGTTCTATTGGCGATTCTACATCTTTGCCTTGTTCATCAATCAGGTCAGAGAATTCACTCACTACCAGCACGAGGTAAGGCAGATATTGGTGGCCTTTCTGCGGATTTAGCTTACGCTTTAAAAACTTCTCATTATACTCCTTGATGTTACGGGTACCGGCTTCCTTCAGCAGTTCATAACGGTGATCCATTTCAATACATAATGCATTGAGGGTATGAATGGCCTTTCTGCTATCGGTAATAATAGATTCACATTCACATGGAAGCTTAGCCAGGAAATGATTTTCGATAGCCTTGTAAATGCCGAGTTCCACCTTCTTAGTATCGATCAGTACAAACTTCATCTGTGAAGGATGCTTCTTGTACAGCAGTGATACCAGTATCACATCCAAACACACTGATTTACCCTGGCCAGTGGCGCCAGCAATCAACAGATGAGGTATTTCGGCAAGGTCAACTATGAAATTCTCATTATCGATCTTTTTACCAATTGCGATCGGCAAGCTGAAACTGTTATGCAGAAACTGATCTGAAGCAAGCAAGCCTTGTATACTCACAAGGATCCTTTTCACGTTAGGGATCTCTATGCCAATGGTTCCCTTTCCAGGCATTGGCGCAATAATACGCATGCCTGATGCTACCATGCTGAGTGCAATCTCTTCCTCGAGGTTCTTTATCTTGGATATTCTAACGCCGGCAGCCGGCACGAACTCATATAAAGTTACACTAGGCCCTACAGTAGCAAATATCTTTTGGATCTCGATATTATAGACTTTCAGGGTGTTAATGATATGGTTTTTATTGGCATCCAGTTCAGCAGCATCCTGTATGATCTGTTCACTGCCATGCGTTTCAAGCAGATCAAGGGTAGGATATTTGTAATCGCGCAGGTCGAGGGTGGGCTCGTACGGATCGTTGAGTTTTGGACTCGGAATGGCTACGGCCTTTTCTTCAATCGGTGCCGGCATATAGGGTATATCTGCCAGTTCCTCTTCTTCATCCGTTTCTTTTTCCACTATCTTGAAGTCATGCAAAGGATATTTCGGTTCTTCCTTGGGCGGTACTACAATAAATCCGCCTTCCGACTTGAGCACATTCTTTTTTGCATTGCCTGCAGGTACAGTGTCACGGATAAATAGTTTCGCCGCATCACCGTCCTTTTCTTTCCCGGCAGTATCTGCAGTACCGATAGCGTCTTTAAACGGTAGCGATGCAGGTCCAGTTGAAGCATTGGTTTTTACAGGTCCCTTTTTGAAAATGGAAGAAATAATTGCTATAATACCAAAGAGAATCAAACAGGAAATAACATATTCCAGGCTATGAATCTTTATATGTAAAAGTTCTAAAATAAGGAAGATCATTTACAGTTATATTAAACAGTGATAAGTTAGCTGGATTTCACGGATCAAGCAAATAAGTACGTTGTTAACTTTGGGAAGCAGTGCCTGTATAAAGCATTAAGTCGTCTGATCCAGCGTCTGGCCAGATGTATTTTTGCGCACAAAAAATCTGGCCCCTTACTTCCGGAGTCATTGGGGAGAAAACCAATAGCC
>JAABUK010004403.1_pt1 | contig 22909 bp, 22 predicted proteins | sample 5559141 | NCBI WGS metagenome assembly JAABUK01 (sample SAMN10711869, study PRJNA513367) | rock metagenome | isolation source: Antarctica rocks | place: Antarctica: Victoria Land, Pudding Butte nord | collected 2016-01-03
TGAATGAAAGGGAGCGCAAGGACTGAGTAAGCACCGGGGGTGTTTTCCCTACCCCCGCCCCTGCCTGCAGAGTCGGCCGACTGCATCTTCGATTACAGTCATGGTACTTTGTTTGGACCGCAGTCGTAGTCGTGATGGCGGGATAGACAGAAGACAGGGAGAACAGAGTGGGGAGAGTGATGATTCCCGATTAGGAGAGCTGTTGAAGGTGGGGGATACAAGGGCGTACCGTTGCTTTGTAGTCTTGGTTCTGGGTCTGGTTCCACGGAGTTATGGCTGACTAAACGAAGTAGGTGTAGCTCAGGTCTGCGTACGGACTAATCCGGTAGCAAACCCTCACTGGAAGGACTGATTCGACACTGTACTGAAAGAAATGGACTTAAGTGGTCCCTTCTCGGAAGGATGATATCCGGCTTCGGTGACCAGGTACCGTGCATCTAGATAGAGGAGCGGAATCAAGCAAAACGCATCGTGGCACGCACGTAAGCGGCATAGACCGACGCCATAGGACTCCAGAATGCTATCACGAGGACAGAAAGAGGGGACGGAGTAGAGGTTCAGACCCTATCACCGGTAGCAACATCACCCTTACTGGGCAATCTTCTCCTCATGCTCCACTCCCACCCCGTTCGCCGCACCACCACCAACCCCAACCCCAACCGCACCATCCTCCTTCCTCCCCACCATCCCCGCCTCCTGCGCATACGTAGAATGCGGAACCCACCTGGCACTAGTCCTCGGCGTAGTCTCCTCCATCATGCGATCCACCTGCTCCAAGCTCAACCCTTTCGTCTCCGGTACACAAAAGTACGCAAAGAGCAAACACAAACAACATGTACTGCCCCAAACAAAGAAGACCTTGGGCCCCAAATTCCCCTGATCGGGATCCACCATATACGGCGTCACCACCCCAATAACACAATTCCAGAACCAGTTACTCGCCGTCGAGAGCGCCACGCCCTTGGCTCGGATCGGGAGAGGGAACAGCTCGCCGATGATGACCCAGGCAGCGGGACCCCAGGTGGAGGCAAAGGCGAAGATGTAGAGGCAGACGAATGCAATGAGGATCTTGCTTGCGGCGCTGGAGCCAGGGGCGGCGGTGCCGACGATGGCGATGATGAATTCGGAGATCAGCATAAGGAGGGCACCATAGATGAGGAGGGTGCGGCGGCCGAAGCGTTCGATAGTATAGAAGGAGAGAGGGGTGGAGCAGACGTTGACGATGTTAGTTATGATAGTTATCAGAAAGGCGTTTCGGATGCCGGATTGTTGGAAGAAGGTTGTGCCGTAGTAGACTGCGGGAGTTGACAAGATCAGACGGGCATTCAAGTTTTGAATTCTTACATTGACTTACAGATGAAGTTGACTCCAGTCCATTGTTGGAACATCTGCAGCGAGGTACCGATCAAGACGCGGCGGAAGTTGCTGGATGGTCGCAGGCCACCTCTAAACAAATCGAGCCAGCTGGTAGAGGTTATCCGCCTTTCATAGTCATAGTTGGCTTGAATCTCCGCAAGCTCGGCTAGCAAATATGGCGAGTCAGTCGGCTGACCACGGACTCTGGCTAGAGCCTTCAAAGCGGCTTCGGGTTTGCCTTTCTTGACAAGATAGCGAGGGGACTCAGGAAGCATGAACAATCCAAATGCCAGAATTCCAGCCCAGATCAGCTGGAGAGATATCGGGATGCGATAGGAATTGCGGTTAGGTAGGTGTTGCGTGCCTTGGTCGACGCAAGCAGCGATGAGCAAACCAATCGTAATGGCCCACTGGTACACAGAGACGAGCATTCCACGGACTCGCTTTGGGGAGATCTCAGAGACGTAAACGATAACGACGGCGGATACCCCGCCCACACCGAGACCAGCGACCAGTCGACCTCCGACAAGCGTATTGGCCGTGGTGGCTGCGACTTGGACGGCCACTCCAATAGCAAAGATGAGGCAGGAGACCATGATTGTGATGCGACGTCCGATCGATTCCGCCGCTTGACCGCCAATCAGCGCGCCGAAGAAGGTGCCCGCAGAGAGGATAGAGACAATGAGGGCTCTCTGAGAGGAGGTCAAGGTGTGACCAGTGGGGTTCTCTGCCGTGATGGGAACAGCATGACCCATGGTCTGCTTGACATAGGCCTGGGCTAGCGGTAAGCAGTTTCCTCAGTCTTCCAGCAGACCGTGACTTACCATGCCGAGTACACCGCTGATGTAACCAGAGTCATAGCCGAAGAGGATACCCCCGAACGATGCAAATGCGCATATGAGGTACGAGCGGATCGAGACAGGAGCTTCGATGTGGGCGACATCGGCAGTGCCACCCGTGCGGCTCGGAGAGCGAGACATCTTGAGAATGCAGCTACTTTTGGAGGCAAGCTATAGCAGTAGAAAGTGTGATGAAGGAGGTGTGGAAGGGCTGGAAGGAACAACAACAGCAATGAGTTTGTTTTTATCAGTCAAGGTGGAAGACTGGTCAGGGACTGAAGTGTTTCATGCCCTGCCACGTTCGCTCAAGAAAGCCGTGTTTTGTTTAAGGTGTCTGGGAGCGGCATGAGAGATACACAAGTAAAGACATGGAGGACGACACAATGGAACACACAGCGGAGGCTGGATATTCATATAGCTCACGAGGTCACGTGTGAGGCAAGCAAGAGCGAGTGGGAAGCCACAGGACGTTGCTGGATCACGGAGGGCAAGCAGGACCTGGCTGCCTCTTCCATCGGCATGGTTGGCCGCTTCATGTATCCGGCTGGGGCTCATGGCAGTATCAGTATGCGCCAACGCCGACAGTGACCAATGCGCTGAACATTGCTCGATGTCGCCAGTCTTGCATCACTCGTGCGGCGAGCAAGGACTAGCCGTGTCGCAGCGGGCTATCTGCATCTTGATTGCAGAACTCGACACACGTTTTGACCCTCGCCCTGGAAAGTGGCAGAGAGAAGCAAGTGGATGCTGGGTTATGGGACACTTTATTCATGGAGATGAACACAGATGTCGGATTGAACTTTGAACTCTGTAGCCGGAGACTGCCGCCGTCCACCAAAATGTCTGGCTTGGCAAGCGCGGAACTGGAAGCGGACGGCGGAAGGGCTCAAATTGCTTTCGCCTTTGCAATTAAATGGGACTAAGTGATGCTTGGACCAGTAATCCCCTTTCAGATCTCTCACCGCAATGAACCGCCAGTGCTGATATCCTCATCTGAAAACAAGGACAGAAAACGTCCCATCGACTCTTCTTCCGTGTGGTGCCCTCTTGCAATCTCCCGCCTTGGCGCTATTCATACCGTTGTATTCGGGGGCTGTGCGCCAGCATCTTTGGCACAACGCATCGAAGCTTCGAGACGCGATCTATGATGACAGCTTCCTGCGGTATCGAAGGAGCTCCAGGCCCGTTGTCGTATAAGCCGTTCATCGAAGGGGCTGTGGAAAAGAGTAGCTATACGCCTGGGAAGATTGTTATCTGGCAGAGGGAGCAGCTGAGGTGGGATCCGATTTGCAAAGAGAAGGAGGAGAGAAATTGGCAAAGCTCGTCAAAAGTGCGAGGAATAGAGGGTTGAAGGCGAGTGCTGTGCTACTCAAGAGTGCTGATGGGATATACATAATTCACACGAAGTAGTGGTGAACGATCGCCCTTGAAGTTCCCTTGCAGAAGCCTAATTACTCTTCTACCATCTTCCCTTAAAGTCCCAAGCTTCAAGTATCATGGAAATACATGGATTTCGGTGGAATCCAAAAACATCTGCTTCGTCAAGGGAAGCGTTGATTGACGTACCTATTTCGTAGGCACGACTGGTCTACCCAAGGGAGTACTTCGAGCGGTCGGCGGACATGCGTTGGGCTTGAATCTATCCATACGGTATATGTTCGGTATACACCCAGGAGATGTGATGTTTTGTGCTTCAGACATTGGATGGGTAGTCGGGCGTTCCCTACATCCTATATGCTCCTCTACTGGCCGGTGCCACCACTACGGTTCTTTTTGAAGGCAAGCCCGTTGGCACACCAGATGCAGGCACGTTCTGGCGAATACTGGAAGAACATAAGGTGAACGTGCTGAGCACGGCACCCACAACTTTCAGAGCCATAAGACGAGATGACCCAGCCAACAAGTTCTTCGAAGCTGCAGGCGAACGGGGCGGATTGAAACAGCTCAGGGGCCGCTTTCTCGCAGGCGAGAGGAGCGAGCCGAGCATCATCCGAAGGTATCAGGGTCTGCTGGAGAAATACTGGGCACCTGGTGCCCAGGTAATCGACAATTGATTGTCGTCTGAATCAGGCTCTTCAATCTCTGGCATCGCTCTCAAAGCCGCGGCTGGCAACGACTTCAACAGTAATGATGTCCATAAACCCGTACCTGTAAAACCCGGCTCCGCAGGAAAACCCATGCTTGACTTCGACGTCCGTATCGTGAACGACTCAGGGAACGAAGTCAGCAAAGGCATCATGGTCAACATCGACCTCGCCACTCCTCTAGCCCCAACCGGCTTCACCACCCTCGTCCAAGACGAAGAACGGTTCTACAAAGGCTACATGAAGCGCTTCGACGGGCAATAGCTCGACACCGACGACGCGGGGATGGTCGACGAAGACGGCTACGTGCACGTCATGTCCCGCTCCGACGATATTATCAACGTAGCCGCTCACCGCTTCAGCACCAGCGCCATCGAACAAGCCGTCGCCTCCCACCCCACCATCGCCGAGTGCTGCGTCGTGGGCATCCCGGACGAGCTCAAAGGCCATCTCCCCCGTCGCGTTCGTCACCCTCTCCACGCCGGATCACTCACCCTTCCTCGGCCATTCCATCTGAGAAGCTTCTGAGAGAAGTACAGACATCTATTCGCGAACAGATCGGTGCCATTGCTGTGCTAGGCGGCGGGGTACAGGGGAAGGGGTTAATTCCGAAGACTCGAAGTGAGAAGACGTTGAGAAGAGTGCTCAGGGAGTTGGTGGAGAATGCTGTGCATGGGGGGTTTGAGAAGGAGGTGTAGGTGCCGGCGACCGTGGAGGACGCAGGGGTGGTGGAGGTGGCGAGGGGGAGAAGGTCGGCTAGGGAAAGGAGAATGGTTGGGAGGAGGGGCGTTGTGAGGTGCGGGTTGGGGCGGCGCCTCGAGGGCTCGCTGTGGGGATAGGGAATGTGTCTCGATTCGGTTCTGGTGCTGTGTGCGAATTTGGTCAGGGGGGTATAGGAGACATTGTGGAGGAATGAGGTGGTCCTGGCGAAAGAGGGAGGAGTTTAGAGAGAGATTTGATTGAAGGTTGGCGCCATTAGATCTCCATTCGAGCCTGGCGTACTAATGCCCACGCGTACGAAAGAAACAGGCCGTTTTTTATAACACGCACTAAATGATAATATAATTTGTTCAAAATACACACATTTTGGATGGTAGGACTGGTAGTTCTTTGTGGTTTTCGAATCTTGGCCGTGACCTTTAAAACGGCGATTTGGCGAACGAGGGTGTGTGACGCGTGATATTTCTTTCATATAGGTGGACAGCGGTAATGATGTATCTATTACTCGTACCACGGACTTACTCCAGCAGGATTTTGTTCTCTGTGACTACAATTTAACGATCAAGTCATGGATGGCACTTGGAGAGTTGTGACTGTTGGAAAGCTAGATCCGCCGCCACAATGGTACGTGGCGATTACAATCATACGCGCGTGTGCTATCTCTTCGAGAAGATTCATAAAGTCGATGCGCTCCCGACTATCAAGCTAAAGAGGCCATACGTAGAGGTCCTAAACAAAGGAGACCCAGACTAATCATCAGGTTACCGATTAGAGAGGAACGAACGATGCTTTGCGATGCCAAAATCAACTAGACAGGAAATGCAGAATCCCTGACTAATAAAAGGCGGTCGTATAGGTGAACTCTAATCACTATGTTTCCCTGAATTCTTCAGAGCTTCCTTGCGCTCTATCATGACAAGCACCTTGCTGGAGTTCGCCAGGCCTCTGGGGAGGAGGACCCATCGGCGAGAGCGTGCCCGATGGTGTCGGAAAAGGCTTTTGACTGCGTTTGCGTTCGAGAAGCGTTTCTATATCTTTCTTGAAGGAAGAGGCGTTGGGGCCCAGTCCCCAGGCGTGGATCGCGTTGCTCCATTCGATGTAAAGTTTGAGGTCATCGATTCTCCTCAAATCGCCAGTCACGCGTTCGCGAACGACGTACGAGTTAGGCACGAAACGGGCTTCCGAGATAACATAAAAGGAGTCAACAAGGGTGATCAAGTAGTGCCTCAGCTCGTTAAGAGGAAGATCCAAGTCATTACGAATTTGTTTCCGTTGGTATAGCCATAGAACAGATGCCGCGACAGTTTGATATGCTGCGTGGCTCTCTTTGCCGCCTTTGTCCAAGCATTTGTATTCAACAGTCAAATAAGGACAGACTGCGACATCTTTTTCGGCAAGCCAGCGCTGAGAATTTTCCAAATTCAATTGCCTGCGGCGCTCGATGTCGAACATTCGTATGGAAACCGCATAAGTAGTATCCGGTTCGATGTCCCAATCATAGGTGTAGATGCCTCCAGGGATAGTTGGGCCTTGCTTATGCGGCTTCCATTTATCTCTGCGAACAGAAGTCAAAATAGGCTCTTGGTCCTCTTTGACAAGACCGACCTCATCGACAGGGTCGTCCTCGTCGACGAGATCGTTCTCGTCGACCAGATCGTTCTCGATCCATCGATCACGCAGGACAATGGAGTCAAAGCAGAGGGTAGATAGAGCATGCTCGTCGTATTGTCGCGCCTTGTACTCTCTAAATTCCTTTGCAATCCGCTTTAACTCGTAATCTTTCCAGCGAATGATCACCCCAGACTGGAGCAGAGGCTGAGAGCTGAGTATATTAGGTGGCTTGGAGTTCGTTGGGGCAGATTTGGCCCATGTCACCCTCAGGGGTTCCAAGATGTGATCCTTGAAACCTACATCTTTGGGTCCGACAAACGTGATTCCAAGGTCTTCGTACTTCTTTCGCTTCTTGCTTGAATGTGTAGAAACAGCAGACGGGGTGACCGACGAGATATCTGAGGGCATCCTCGAAGGCTCTGGATTGTCCTCGGTTCCTAGCTCTGGTAACTCAGGATGCGTTCGGAAGGACTGACAGAGCCAGCAAAGGTGACCACAGTTGGGGCAATGCCAGTTATCTTCTGGTCTGATGGGCTCAAGAGATTTGAGGGCAGGAGAGGTGTCGGGAGGGAGTAATCGTCGCTTTCGGTCCGTCTCTGAAGGGGACGGAGATCGATGCCGTTTCTTCCCTGATATAGGTCGAGGACTTTGCTGATGACTGGGTGAAACTCGTGAAGGTTCCATTACCTCTTGCTCGTCGTCGTCACCAGCCGCCTTTGGGGGATGCCATGCGAAACGCTGGGAAGCATGAAACGATTGCGAGTAACAAGACGAGGACTGCAGCGGGGAAAAGACTTGCTGTTGATGAGTGTAATAAGAAGCGCAGCTTGATGCTGTTTGATGGTATGCTCGACTATATCAATAGTAACGATATGATAGGATGGAATGTTTCGTCGAATTGCCCCACTATGCACAGACCAATCAGCAGTGCCAGACGCGTGGATGGCGGATGCTCTTTAAACCTCCAAGAAATTTGTATCAGAATGGCACGAGTTTGCAAGCAACACCAAAAACCGCAACAAGCAAATCCAACGTCAGCTTCCTTATCCACGTTCATCTCACCAACAATCGGCATTACAGGAAGACTATCGCAGCGATTCTTGTTCTGTTCAAAGAGCATTACGACTTTTGATGGGAAATCCGACCCCCAGAAGAAGTCTTGGTGAAGAGATACACCCTCACTCCTTGTAACCCACCAGCAACAGACATTCCGTCTCATTTTGAATGTTTTGGATATCAAGGCGTAAAACAGGTATACAGCAAACTTCGGAATCTATTAGGATGTTATCATTGCCGTTGTTATACGTCAGGAAGGACGGTCTTGTAAGGCATAGTAGGGGCAAGAAGGGTAACTAACGCATATATCTATTCGTCGACTGATTCGCCAAGATGCCAGCCGTCTGCAGCAGTGGTGAGCACGCAGGATCTGTCTGGCTCATTTTAGGATCATACCCCATTTCACGATTGCCTGTAGCCTGGGCTTGATTCACCACAGCGAGCATGGAGTCTTTGAACACCACAAACTTCCTCATTCTAGCGAAACGCCTCATCTCCATCTCCCATCTCCCATTGCACGCCCGCTCTGTACTCAAAACATGGGGCTGCCCTATCTCCCTCTCTGAGCCCCCACACAACTTCTGCTTGATCCCTCGCCGCGCCGACCTTGGCTGGACTTTCCCCGTCGTCCACCGGCACAAGGACTTGAAACCTCCTGGGCACGATCTTCTCCCTCTTTCATCTAACGATCGGATACTGGCACTAAGTGGATCCGCAATTTCGATTTGTCGGATCAAAGATGCAGACATGAGACCAATCTTTATCGGGCCTGGTTGTAAGAGATTGCGATCCCGCTCTTGCTTGATAAATAGCCAGGTCGATTATATATTTATCATCCAGAAACATCTTATGTTCACTATCTTTATCTCTTTTCCGCTCTATATCTACATATCACTCCTGTGGATGGTCATCCAGGCATCATTACACTAACCTACCCCCCCCACATCACTCATCCGTAACGTACATCTCTCTTCTCTCCTCTCCTAACTTCCCTCCTTGATATCTACGACGCGCAGCCCAATCTCAGTCACTTTCCCCATCATCCTCAGCATAACTCATCACAGCTTTCTTCGCGCCTCTGCCGCTCTGCCTCCTGCTTGATGCGGATACAGGGAGGACTTTAGTTTTTCTACTAGGTGGCGGCGCTGGAGCAGCAGAGGCATCACTGAGATCCGGCATATCGATGTCGTGATCATCTTCTGCGTCGCTCGTTGAGGGCGTTGGGACGGGCGCCACGGCTTTTCTGGTCTTCTTCGATGAAGTGGCTTTCTTGGCCGTTGGCGCTGCCACTGCTAATGCTGCCTTCACTGGTGCTGGCTTGGTCTTTTTGGGCTGAGGTTTCTCGTCAATATCCTCTTGCTTCGTGATCAAGCCGTTCAAGCCCTCCTCGGTAGCCTTCGTACTTGCAACCTTAGCCGTTACCGGCTTTGCGTTGGGGTCCTTTTTCTTAATCTCCCTCTTCTTCGGCCTTAGCCACTCTTCCATCCCTGGAGGCCAGTAGACCCGACCCAGAGGCCCACCCATGCCTACTGCCTCCTCTGGCACAATCGGCGGAGGTTGAGGCTGAGGCTCTTCTTCTGCCACTGCTTCGTCATCCTCCTGCCCTGCTTTCTTCTTCTTCGGCGTCTTCTTCTTCGCCGGAGGCTTCCATGGCCTGTTCTCGTCCTGGCGAGCATAAGGCGTGATGTCATTGAAGGTATCGAACCCAGGAAGTTTAAACGTCCGCATCAGCTCAAAGACAGCCTGTTCCTTGTCTTTGGCTTCGATCATCAGGTCCATGTCCTGCGCGCACGGAGGAAGGGTAGCCACGCGTGGGTTGTGCTTCCGTCGTTGACGGCCGGTGATGGCTCCCGGGGTGGGCTCGCTATAATGCATCTTTTGCGTTATGCCTTTTCGGGTCCACGTGGTTCTTATGCGTGGGTAGAGATCCATGATGCCGAGGGTACCTTCGCGGATTTTGTCTTCATCAAAGACAATGTTGTGATGATGGAAGTCGAGGACGAGGGGGACGTTAAGCTCTTCGCAGATAGGGAGCAGGTCGTGCACGGCATAGCAGACGTCATCGTTTTCGAGGACAAGTCGATTTTTTATATTTTGAGAAAGTTTGGCGTAGTTCTGGCGGAAGCGATCCAGAGTTGCGGCTTTGTCGCCGAAAATGCCTCCCATGTGTAGGATCATAACAGCGTCTCTGTCGAGCTGGTCAGGCAGTTTGAGCAGGGTGAGAAGCTCGGCATGATATTCAAGGTCACGGATTGAGGCGTCAATGACTTCTTTTCGAGGTGAGCCGAGCTGTGTGAATTGTCCAGGATGAGTAGTCACTCTGTGATCAAGTTCGGCTGCAACACGACCAGCTTCTGCCAGAGCTTCCGAGGCGAAAGGAGCCAATTTATAGCCGTACGTATCATGAGAGGCGAATGGGAACATCTCTGATGACAGTCGCAGGAATTTGATGTCGTACTTATCGTTCCAGCGAAGCATTTTAGGAATATCTCGAGCGTTTGCCAAGCCCAGTCCTTCAACGAAGGCTTGACCTCGCTTGGTATCAGCAGGCTGGTCCTTGTCAGGACGATTTTTGGTTGCATGAGCAGGTTGGCTGGGATCTTTCAGAGGATGCCGATTTTCCAAAATGGATGCAATACGACATGTTCGAGACGAGAAGACAGGTGGATTGGCATTTCGAAGGTAGGTATTCAGGCATGCATAACCTAATCGGCCCTTCCAGGGCAGAGGTAGATAGGACGAATTTACGGGCGGAGGCCGAGAAAGAGCAGCAGATAGTTCTTCTGGGTCAGCATCTAGATCCTCGGCATCGGCTTCAGGGTCCAAGAATGAAGCTGAAGCCTTAGCAGCATTTGGTTTTGTTTTGGACTGGCTGGTCGGAGTTTCAAGGGCATCAGAGAGCTGTGAAAGCGAAGAGTCCGAGAGCTCCTTTTTGGTTTTGGGCTTCGGCGTCAAAGGGTTCATCTTATCTTCCTTCTTTGTTGTTCGTTTTGTGACTTTGTCCTCTCTGAACTTTTCATCTTCACCCTCTGCGTCTGGCGAGGCTCGCAAGGCCTCTTGACCATCCAAGACGTTTCTATTGGTGTTTGGATTGGCATCAATTCGGGCTGGCTTGGACTGAGGAGGGTTTCGTCTGCTTGGTTTTGGCAACAAGACAGAGTCATCAGACGTAGGTGCGGTGTTCGGGGCTACAGCCGAGTGAGGTAGAACAGCGACGTCAGCAGCAGACAATCGTTTTCTCTTCCCCATTGTCAGTCCAAATGCTATTGTTCGTCTGAGAGGCAGCGATGTCGGACAGGGAGAGATCAACTTCGATTGGAGCGTGATGCAGTGAGGTGCAATTCGGCAGGCCAGAAGCGGAAGTCTTCGTCTAAAGCCAAAAGCAGCTCTTGCTGAAGCCAACATTCAATCAGACGGGTTGGCCAAGGGAAACCCTCATCGAAGGCGTCGACATGGTAAGCGCAGCTGTCTGGCCTGCCATATGGTTGCAGCACGTCATCACCCACTCAGGATCGGCGCCAAGGACTCAAGCAACACCATTCTTCTTCTCACAGCCAGAGTATTGAGTGTGCTCTTGATAGCGCAGGACATCTCGACATCGATTCACGTCACGTTCATTGGAACAATATCTTCCTCTTCGATTCCAGAGAAGGAAGCGTTGCCCGTTTTGACTATCCGCCGGCCCCAGTAACGTGGAGGGCAGCAGGCATACTCTGTCAAGCTCGTTCCATCTTCAAGATGCGGCTGGGACCGGAGCATATCGTGCATCTAGGTAGTATCCGAAGCCGGGCGCGATGCATACCAGGCGCACGGAGGCTGGTACTGGCGACCAGCCAGGATGCCATTCCAGGGCGAGCATGTTCTTCGTCCAGAATCCACACGCGCGGTCCTTGCATCTCTTTCTCGGCCCAGAGTGCAGATCAGGAATGCCCGTCGCGGGGCATCATGGCCGTTGCAGGGAGACATCTCCGGAAGGGGGCAGCATTCGGGCCCCGGACATGCCTGGGCCTGGCGGGTGATTGATGGCAGCAAGCATGCAGCGCCATTCGCCCGCCGAGTGGCTTGATGGTACCTGAAAGTCCCCGGCCGCGACCGCGGTTAGACCCCCGATAGGACTAGCCGTGACTTGGCTGCCGCCGCTGACAGGCCCAGCCCTGCACGTTCCAAGGGACTCAGAAATGCGACCCTCCTCGCGCTCACAAGCAACGGTCGGGTGTTTCATGCTCATTCTCACAATCCATCCACGCCCACGGAATTCTTTGTTTTCATTCGTTCCCCTTCCTTCCTCGTCCTTCCCCTTTATTGTTCTTCACAAGTCACACAATGGCGCGCGCCGCTCTTCCATCACGCTCGGGTACAAAGAGATTCACTCTCGCCCTTTGTCGCGCCGAACCACTTCATCAACCACAAAAACCTGCCCAATCTCGGCCGTTGGAACCCTCTTCATCCATCTTCAACTGCAACTGCAAGCAACCACAGGAACAACTGCCAGAAACCCGACAAGCAAATCTCAGCAAGAAAAACTGCAACATCGAAACCCGGTACAAACACCACAATGCATCTGTCGCGCACGCTCGTCCTCGCGGGCGTTCTGCCCCTCCTCGCATCAGCTCACATGATGATGCATGATCCGTTCCCCATCAACAGCAAAGAAGACCCGGCTGTACCCGACAACCTGAAAGACTACAGCTACACCGCACCTCTGGAGCCGTCCGGCGCAAACTTCCCCTGCAAAGGCTACCACAAACAGGAAACGTCTCATGTCTCCAAAGCGACATACAAGGCTGGCCAAACAGCCAAGATGACGCTCAACGCACCAGGTGCAGCCCACGGAGGTGGTTCTTGTCAGATCTCTCTCTCGTACGACAACGGTGCCACTTGGAAAGTCATCAAATCCATGATGGGCGGATGCCCTATCACTCTGTCCTACGATTTCACAATTCCACAAAACGCCCCTTCTTCAAAGGATGTCCTCCTCGCATGGACCTGGTTCAACCTGGTCGGCAACCGAGAGATGTACATGAACTGTGCTCGGGTCACCATCGAAGGTTCTGCACCCAGTCGCCTCCGCCGAGCCCAACAACTCGCTGGCCGGGACACCGCCCTGAGCTCTCTGCCAGACATGTTTACCTGCAACCTCGGCAACGGCTGCACCACCAAGGAGAACGAGAATGTTGTCTTTCCCAACCCTGGCGCCGATGTCATCAAAGGTGACAACTCCATGACCACCAACTCAGGCACCGGTTTCGCTGGCGGGTCGGGTGGCTCAGGTGGCCCAGGCGCATCCGCGCCAGCGGCACCAGCATCAAGCCCTGTCTCCTCCGCAGGTGCTCCTGCCTCTTCAAGCTCAGCCTCTGCGCCCTACCCCAATGCCACAAGCCCAGCAGCTTCACCGACAAAACCAGCACCATCATCAGCTCCATCGTCCGGGAACGTTGTGGTCCCTGTCCCGCCTGCCAAATCTTCAGCTCCAGCAAGCCCAGCAGCTCCAGCCCCAGCAGCCTCAGCTCCAGCAGCACCAGCTTCCGGCGGCTCCTGCACTGCTGGCTCGATCGTTTGCACCTCAGCGACAACTTGGTCGATGTGCGTCCCTGGCGCTGGTGGCGCCACATCTCTCACCTCCATGGGCGCAGTCGCCGCTGGAACAACCTGTGTGAATGGAAAGATTGTCTAGGCAACGCGCGAAGGCAGCATCCAGCGATGCACACACCATTTCTTGGCTTTAATGGCGTTTGGGTGGCTTCACTCTCTGCCGGTTAAGTGAGGGTGGCCTGTCAGAACGGCTCCGCGCAGGCGCGCAGACGATTGTGATCCAGGCACACCATTTCATGCTTTGGCAGGCCAAAGCTACTAGGTACGAGGTAATGACAGAAAACTTAGGAAAAACATGCATTATTGGAGGGCTCCTACTGGTAAGGAAAAGAATGGATCAGGAGCTGCTTGTTTTCTACGATTTAGCGGGCGCGGTTGACTCGGAATGTGCTTACATAAACTGATACCCAAGAAGATATTGGCGAAGACCACTATACTCGAGCTGGAAAGATAGCTGAACAAAGAAGTGAACAAACCATACAATGCTTCAGATTGTTTCTCCCATTTCTAGATGTGCGTCCAGCGTCTTGTAATTGACTTCGACTTTTGTCAAAGAAATGTCTCCATGAAGATTTCTGGCTGTTGCTGTTGGGGCTGGATATGGAAGTCAGATACTTCAGTTGTAGTAGATACACCGTATTGTAAAGCGTGATCCGACAGAAATCGTGAGACTCTGGGCACTGTTTTCCGCAGGGATCTAGGGGCTTTAAATCTTGGCATTCGATTTGTTTACTTATCTTTGACAGCGGCAGAACACCATGCATGAAGCACTCAGGCCAATTCATATAGATACGAACGCGTTCTCTCCCTCTCCGACATCCTTTGAAAACATCGATAGGATCACGATTCCCTCATTCTGCGCTATGGAACAAGCCAACTAATACTGCGCATATTTATGGAAAGTGCCCGCCATCAAACACCACCCCACCACACTCGCAAGGACTACTACAATGGAACCCTGGCTGGACTCGCTTTCAGATGAATGGGCATCAAACAGGCAATCGTCTTCACCAAGCAACGCGAACGTCACCCCTCAATCGAGACCATCTAGCCGAGCGAGTAATCAATCCCAGAGCCGTATCCCTCACCTGTCACAAAATTATTCCCAGAGCTCTAGGAGTGGAAGCTTCCTACGGCCAAGATCATCCAAAGGACTTGCGCGTGCCATAAAGTCCCCCATACTGGCAGAGCAGACATCCTCCAAATTGAATGTTGTCGCGCAGAAGGCCAATGTCAGTGGACGATCAACAATCCCTCGAAGAGCATCAAGTGCTTTTTCCGGATCCGTCAACTCAGTAAAACACCATACGATCCAAGAAAGATCTGCAATTGGAGATGAAAACACACCAGAATGGAAAAGACGGCTGGCTCGAGGTGAAGACATTGGTGGCGACGGGTGTGATCTCTTTGGGCCAACACGGCTGGAAGGCATATTCAAACAGCCATCGCCCTCACGTAAAGGGGTGGAGAATATCCCATCAGCTGCCGTTGAATCTGCGAGACCGTGGTCCATGCCCGAACTATACCAAAGCATGCGGGCCTCAAGATTCAGGGTTCCAGGAATGGACGTTCTAGCCGAGGAAGACGAAGACGATGTCGACCGGGATGATGCAGACGCTGCAGAGGATTCGACACGGAAGAGAGCGCTCACAGGAGCTGTTAGAGATCGCGTACTTTCACTAGAGCATAAGATTGTTGAGAACAGTCCCCTGCAAGCACGCAAAGGGAGTCTACGAAGGGATCCTCGAATGCGCACGTCTAGTGGTCAAGAGGAGATTCAGAATGAGGACATCAGCCCAATCACAACTTCACGGCAGAACACAATTCGAGAGCAAGCTCTGAAACGACTAAAGGATGTGCCAATAAGTGCATGGCACTCGAAACTTGAAGATATCGCTGAACGCCCCTCGTCCCGCTCGAGCGATGATGGAGTTCTCTACGGTCACGATGTCAGGAAAGACGATGAATATGGCGAGGTCACCAGTCTCTCACTGCCGGAAGACCTTTCGATGGGCACGCAAGACTTTGCCACAAGAGGCGGTTTTATCAACAGTCGGAGGGGTGGTCGTTCGGAAGAAGGTTCATTTCAGAAGAAGACGCTAAGCTCATCTATTCCACCCTCTCTCGAGCCCTCGGTCGTTGACCCCCAGAATGTCCCTTTTCGGAGTTCGCCACCTCCGTATATCAACACCATACGACCTTCTCAGGAGGCTCCGAGGGCGGCCGCCTCATCCCCAAGCACCCCACGACGACCAGACAACAGCAACAGCACTGACAGACCAAGATCATCTGGAAGCCCACTGAAGCTGTTCGGGAACTATGATACATTCACAAATGATAAGCTGCTGAGACGAATGAGTCAATTCGAGCACAACGACGTAGAGGAATCAAGTGAAAATGACGAGGGTTCACATGGATTCGAAAACGGCGAGGAGAAGCGAATAAGCCATTTTGGAAAGGGCGACCTGGACAGGTTCACTTTCAACGAACGTGTAGAGAGGCACACTGTGCCGGCTTCTTCTGGCCAATCGGGCGAGGTCTGGATTTTTCAATCCTCGGCCGTCGACGGAGAGAACGTGTGGTCCACTAATCTGCCAGAAGACTCGAGCCAACGGGCTAGAGAACGAGCAGAGCAAAGCACATTAGCTAGCGAGCATTATCCTAGCGAAAGCAAACGAGTACCATCTTCGTCAATAAAAGATCGCACCCCAAAACGCCGACGAACCTTGTTTCAGGGCGAATTTGAATTCAGACAAGAAGATGCAGCACCTGATGTGACGAGGTCCACTAACGAGGCCACACAGCTGGCTGGCAAGAAGCGTAAGGATGCCCGTTACGATGCTGCAGAAGTAGCCGCAGACCCTGCCACACTTGCTTTTCGACAGATGTTGCTGCCGAGACCAGCTCGCCTGCGAAGCTCAACTGTTGTTGCTAATGCTTATGTGGATGAAGAAGACCTCCGCCCAGACACAGGCGATTCTGAGGAGATGGTGACAGAAGCGCTTGCCGGCGAATTGGCTTCGTTCGGAATCGGCATCACCCAGATTACGAATGACTCTCGCAAACCCTCTGTGACAACACAAGACTTCCTGAACGAGGCTACCAAGATCATGCAAATCATTCGGCAGAGAGGGAAACCAAAGAGTGGTCTTAGCAGCGTTGAGGAGCCGCGTGATGAAGCAGAAATAAATCCCGACTCTATTCTCGATCTTCACGTCGAAGGTGAAGATACAACGGTTGACAATTTTTCTAGGCCGCCGAGTCGTAATGGCAGCATGAAAAGGCATACGGAGAGAAAGGTATCACCAGATCCCAGCGTTATGGGCCACCTTCAAAAGTATCAAGACGGGGACGATCTTGATCTTCTGATTACTTCGAAGCTTGGTTCGTTGCATCTCCTTCCTCAGCCACATATGGCAGAGGCTGCCCGCGTACCATTACCTGATGGCGATCATGAAGGCGAAGAGAATCTTAGCAGTCCAGCAAACGTTCGCATTCGGGAGAGCGGGGATCATCAGCGAAAGAGGAAGCACTCTACGTCAACTCTTGAGGGACCACCGTCGTTGCCGACCCATGCATCATCAGGCACATCCACAGGGACAACAGTTCCGACATGCTCTTCTTCAAGCTCGGGAAACAAGGGTCGCATCCCACCGGGTAAGGTTATGGTTCCAGAGCAAGTTGGTGTGATGACCTTCGACCATACAACCAAGTCCTGGGTTCGAGGCAAAGGACAACAAGTTGCGAGTCCATCAAGCAGGAAGACCCACAGTGAAGAGGACCCTCTCGGTGATATTCCCGACTTGAGCATCGATGAGCAGAAAGAGGCTGAAAGGAACGCTCTGCCCGACAGACAAGTAGAAGCTGGGCAGACAAGCTTCGGTCCCATCGCAAGAGAGACTGTGGTTTCCTCGCGACCACGGACCAGAGAGGGAGCTCTTATCCTTCCGTCGGAGACCGCGTCTGGAGAGACAAAAGCTACGCGATTGGACTCTACCATGCCCGTAGCCGAAACACGAGCGACCTCATGGGCAACAGTCAACTCACTATCGAAATGGAAACCTCCGGCCCACCATTCTCGAACAGAGGAAGTTTGCTCGGATCACGATGAAGAAGTCGAGCACGAAATTCGGATGCATGATGGTCGTGCTTCGGAGGCTCCGTCTTCACCTCACAGGCTGTCGAGAAAGGCTCGAGCAGTCACAATCGCGTTTTCATCACCACTTGTGTCTTCGATTGCTTACCAGAATGAACACAGCCTGTCAAACATGGACGACTCGGTGGCGACTGATGGCGTGGGTGAAGAATTACCAGGCTATTCACCCGTGAAGATCCGAAGCGCCCCTGTTAGAATGCAATCATCTGCAAATGTCAAACCAATACCGCCAATCATTGGCAAGATGTTTATTGGTCGACCAATCTCAAGGATAGATGAACGAGACGAGGATGCTGCAGGCCGTGATCTCAGCCTTGTGCATGTCAGCCAGCCCAATGCTATGACTCCGATCCAGAAGCCCCGGATGGCAGGACCAGTAGCTAATACCAGAACTCAGAGCATGATCTGCCTGACACCGCTATCCGAATTTTCTCTCCACCAAGTTGATCAGGCGCGTCATCTGGAGGCAAGCTACGTTGCACAGCGGGTCCATCCAACTTCACTGCAGCAGGCGCATGGCTCTCTCGCGCTCGCGGTAGATGAGTTGATGAAGGCCATTACAGATGCGGAACCATCCGAACTGTACTGGGAGCACCTCCGTCGACTCAAGCTGACAGACAAAAAGCTGACGACTCTTCATCGCCTCGACGAATACTGCTCTGCCGCAGAAGAGCTTGACGTCTCTGGCAATAAATTAGCCCAATTAAGTGGGATTCCTGTTTCTGTTCGCACCTTAGTTGTCCAAAACAACTGTCTTTCGAGTCTTACTGCCTGGGGTCATTTGCAGAATCTGCAATATCTCGACATATCTGGAAATTTACTGGAGAGCCTGGATGGACTGAGCTGCCTCACCCACTTGAGAGAACTGAAAGCAAACGACAATCGGATACGCAACTTGGAAGGCATCCTCGATCGGAACGGCCTTCTGCATCTGGAACTGCGAGGCAACGCACTCGCAACCGTGGACTTTGAAGGCGGAGAGCTGACTCGGCTGCATCATCTTGATCTCAGCAACAATCAGCTGGCAGCTGTGAGGAACATGAACGCTCTTCCTGCTTTGCGAACGCTGGACCTAGAGAAGAACAGGCTGCTTGAGTTTGGCACAACCGATGAGGCGTTTCCCATGCTGCGTGATCTCCGCCTCTCTTTCAACTATCTTGCGGTCTTCAATCTCGCCCGTATGCCTTCAATCGAGGTACTCTACCTGGACAACAACCACATAGACCGCATTCAGGGGCTCAGTACTGCGCGACACCTCCACACACTATCTGTGCGCGAGCAGTCCGACTCGCCACAGCTACTGAACACCCTCTTGACTGCCGCTAACGAATGCCGCAAGCTCTACTTGTCCTCCAATCCTGCACCTCCAGAAGGTTTGAAGATGTCCTCGCTGCCACACCTCAATCTCAAATATCTGGAATTGGCTTCCTGCGGTCTGACTTCCCTCCCTTCAGACTTCGGCCAGAAGATCCCCAATTGCCGCACGCTGAACCTGAACTTCAATGCCATCAGAGATCTGGAGCCCCTCAAGGGTTGTGGGCGCCTCAACAAAGTCATGATAGCTGGAAACAGGCTGAACAAGCTGAGACGGACGTGTACAGCATTAACGAGGCTACCAGCGCTTACGAAGATCGATCTGCGCGACAATCCGCTCACGGTCGGGTTTTACCCTCCATTCCGCGAAAGTCGTCTTGTCGTTCATGGAGAGGTCAGCACGGATGTTCAAGATCCGTATTCCCTTCCTCCTGTCGATCAGGGACTCGATCCGAGGTGGGTAACCCACTTGGATGAAGGCACAAGAATGAAGCGGAGGACGATAGAGTTGTTCTTGGCGAAAGGCTGTGAGAAGCTGGTTGAATTGGATGGATTGGCTTTTGACCGGGAAGCGTTGCTGAGGCAGGATGAGATCTGGCTGAAGCTGACTAGTATGGGTGTTATTGCCCGCGCGAGTAGGACTGGTTTGACGATGGATGGGTTTGGTGTTGAAGAAGCATTGCCGCTTGATGCGGGAGGTCCAGGCGCGGTGGATGATCGGGAAAGGGAACGGAGTTTGTGCATTGAATGAGGGTGACGAATGTATGGTGGGATGGGGCTAAGTGGCCGAGATGGCGGCACGGTGGATGATTTCTGGACGTGGAACTTGGACCATGGTCCTTGAATAACAGATTTCTCTCATCAAACATGGTGGCTCGTTGTTCTCGTCGTGTGCCTGTGCTTTCGTATGCCTCACCCCGTTGATTGGCCAATGCAACGCGTCGTCTGGCGCTGCGGCTTTTTCCGCGAGGTAGAATCTCTGCAGCCTGCGTGCCCTCTGAGAGTCAATACTCAGCGTGTTTGCTACCCCAGACCAGCCACTGCCTCTTGATGTGACTATGTCCTGACGATCTGTGTCCCTTCAGCTTCGAGCTGTCAGAATCGCTATGCATATGCGCCTCTGTGTTCACAGTTCTGTCCCCTTCGCTTCCTTCTCGTTCTCGCCTCTTTCCGCAACCAACAACCATGCCAGGATCACGCCAACCATCCAGCCTCCCGATCTACCCACGCCCGGTCTCGCCTCTTCATTACGAAGCCCTGTACAGCAGGCCGGAAGATGTACTATGGCAGCAGGACTCCTCGGATGACAATGACGAGGGGATTCGGGCGGCGAAGAGGCGCAGGATTGAACGATTGGGGGAGGCCTATTTGAGAGGGGAGGAGTTGGTCATCCTGAGCGCGGGAATTAGGGGCCCGTTGGGAGAAGAGTGGGTTAATCCTTGGAAGAAGAAAGAGAGGAGCACGGGCGTATTGGACGGGAAGATGACGAAGAGAGAGGTCCCGGAGACGGTCGAGAGGGATGGGAATGGGAGGGCGGATAGCAGGGGTACGGGAGCGTCGAAGCGGGAGAAGCATGTCGGGGGGGGAGCATTCGACAATGTGCGAGAGAAGCGGTGCACCCCAGCAGCACTACATGCGGACGATACGAGGATTCCGCCAGTTCAACATGATCCCTTCGTTGCGAAGAAAAAGACGTTGAGTGGCAAGAGAACATCGGATGGACAGGATGGAGACGCTTGGCTTAAGAAGGACTATGTTGCTTCTGGGCCGAAGCGCGACATCTACGCTCAGGATGTTCGGCAGCAACAGACGTCACCGTCCTCTCGAATCAGAGAACCTCGTCTAGCGAGGAGGAGTGCTTTGTCACAAGCAGAGCAGGACCAGCCTTGCAGACCTAAAATCGTTAATGGGAACTCTTCCGATGGTAGAGCTGAGACGTCGATCAAGCTCCTCAGAAGACGAGGACCGACTAAGTCACCAACAACTTCTCGACGAGAGAACGCGGCTGTGATCGAAAGGAGCAATCTTCTAGAATCTACGCCTCTCGAAGCAGAGTCTGTTCCTCCAGCTCAGCGTCTTCCTCCAATAGAAGCGCGCTCTTCTGCAGCGAAAATCCCAGAGCAAAAGCTGCCTTCGCCACCAGCAGAGGGCTCCCCTGTTGAAGAAGAAACACCACAAGATCGGGACCCACGTCCGCAGGAAAAGCCTGCATCTACTTTTCTTCTGACTACTGACGAGCTAGACTCTCAGCTGAGGCCACCCAGTTTCCTGGCGAATGACCGTCTTGCGCCCCGTCTCTCTCCCAACGACCATGATATCGACCACCCGAAGCAACATTCAGACGTACAGCGCCCAACGGATGCACCTCACGCGCGTCGAACAATGCCAGCACCGACCCTCTCTACCGAAACATCGAGCATGACTGTTCTTTCCGTTATGCCATCCGCACAACTCGCACCTACAGTCCAAGCTTCAGCACCAAACGAGTCCCTTCCTTCCACCGGAGACAAGCTCTCAGAACAAGACCATGTTCATATCCACCGCGATGTAGAAAATAGCTTTCACCTCTCAACCCAAGCCGCAATAGCTGCCGCTCATCTCCAATTACAGAAAGAACTCACCACACCACAAGCGCCCAACGCACCAAGCCAAGCGATCTTCACAACAAACGTCTCCACCTCAAAACCAACACCAAAAGCAAGAAGCGGCATCACACCTTTCAGCGCCTTCAACAAACCAAGCCCAGCGATCTTCACAACAAACGTCTCCACCTCAAAACCAACACCAAAAGCAAGAAGCGGCATCACGCCTTTCAGCGCCTTCAACAAACCAAACCACATATCCAAAAATCATGACTCTCTGAACACGCAAGAGATGTTCGATGCAGTAACACCCTTCGATATTGCAACCACAGCAAAGAAAGTCCCCTCCACCACCTTTCCAGATCCTGACTCGCCTACCATTGCTGCCCAAAAGCCTGTCAAGAATCATAAAGTACGAAAACGGGCTTCTTTCGCACCTGACACCGCTCCCTCCGCAGGATCTAACAGCGGCTCATCACAGGGCTCGATCAAGGCGAGCTTGAAGGTGTCTAAGCACGCAGGAATGGAGGGCGCTGCTCTATTCAAAAACACAGGGAGGCCAGAAGAAGTAGCTGTTGATCTGGGCGACCCCACAGTGACAGCAGAATCGGCATATGAATTCGGCAAGTTAGGTCTCGATATGGAGACTTCTGGCGAGGTCTATGAAGACGCGGTCTCCGCCACAAAAGACATATCCGCTGCCGGATCGAAACCAACGACCACCACGTCATCGTCCAGGATGACGAACGGACAGGATGCACAGAAGATCCCTCCACAGTATATCATCCATGGGAGTAGGGAGAATGGTGTCATTAATGGTATCAATGGTGATGGCTTTGGTGGAGAGGGCGAGGCAGCGCTCGAAAGGGGAGGCTCTGATGGAGAAGACGAGATTGAGTATGAGAACGAGAATTTGACTTTCGACCTCGCAGCCACGATGGATGACGTGGGCAATTATTTGCAGAGTTGGGATTTGGGGAGGGATGTTCAGGAGACCAAGAAGGAGAATCGAATGGTGGGCAGGCGACGGGGACAGGGACAGGGACAGGGACAGGGACAGGGACAGGGACAGGGACAGGGACAGGGACAGGGACAGGGACAGGGACAGGGACAGGGACGAAGACGAAGACGAAGCCGAAGCCGAAGCCGAAGCCGAAGACGAGGACGGCCTTGACGTCTTCATTGAGGAATAGATCGCAGAGAGACTGAGACCATCCACATGAGTACTGTATGAATGCGTACGCTGAAAGACAACGACACCAGCATCCTCCCACAGCATCCGAGTCTGGCACAAACCCAAGAGTCTACCTGTCTTTCTCTCTCTTTGTCGGGACGGGAAATACCCCTAACTAGTTAACTAGTTAACTAGCTATCCGCCGCCGCTGCTGCTCGGACCGCTGTTGGTCTGCAATTCTACAATAGTCTCTCATTTCCCGAATCCAAATCATGATGGGAATCCAGTGATATGTATCTCGTGCTTGATGCATCGCATGCAAAGCGTTCAGCTCAGCTTGCAGCCTGTGCGAGCGAGCGAGCGCTAGGGTTGTGAACTACTTACTCGAATACTCCGATCATGGCTATCTACCTGGATTGGTTGGG
>JAABUK010004404.1_pt1 | contig 22907 bp, 29 predicted proteins | sample 5559141 | NCBI WGS metagenome assembly JAABUK01 (sample SAMN10711869, study PRJNA513367) | rock metagenome | isolation source: Antarctica rocks | place: Antarctica: Victoria Land, Pudding Butte nord | collected 2016-01-03
ATATGATTTCCTCCATCTGTCAAGATAGAGTCCATAATGTCTAGGAACAGCTGTCAAGAAAGAGGAATGATGAGTCTATTCTGACGTGAAGAAGGGAGGGAGACTGACATGAGGCTGGGGTAGACCCCAACTTGACAGTATGCGAGAAGTCCAAGTTAGTGTTTGCCGCCAGTTTGGCGCATAATGCGGCCTATCCGACAAGAGGCGAGGTGGCATCGCCCGCCGCTTTTGCTGCCTGCTCGTCGCCCCACACCCCCGTGCCATAGCGCGTGTACAGCATCTGCCAGACACCGCTGAGCAGCACCAAGAACGCCGGTCCCTGATGCCCAACGAAGGCGAACTGTCCATGATCCGTCGAGCGGATCAGGCCTGCGGCGACAAGGGTGTTCAAGTGGTGATATGCCACGCCCGATGACGATAGCCCGAGGCGGTCCACCAGTTCGGTCGCTGTCCCCGGCTGCGCGAGGATCGCCTTGAGCAGCGCCAGCCGCTGTTTATTGCCGAGCGCTGCGAGGACACGGGCGACCATTTCGTCATCCTGTCCGAGCAGTCGCTCTGCGGTCTGCTCCCGTTTCCACCGATATTCACGACCGTGCGCCCCACCATCAGCGGTATAGCAACCGGCATAGCTCACTAGGCCGCGCACTCCTTGCGCGGCAGCGCGCTGCGCGATTTCGTTGGTCGCTGCCCAGAGTGCATCTTTGGGGAAAGATTGGTCACGCGACAGTTCAGTGACGGTCGGTGGAGAAGTAGGTCGTTCAGAGGCTTGGAGATGGAGTATGGCTTGGGAGAGCGCGCTGACGTCTTCAGCGAGCGCGTCGACTCGGGCATGGAGGGCAGCAACCTCGTCGGCGATCTGGGTGTCATCCTGCATCTCGTCCTCCTCATGTTTACTATTCCAAACTTCTGGAATAGTATAGGCGATGAAGGGTGAATGTCAAGGCTTGTTGGTGAGAGGGCATCGCTATCACACCACGGCGTATAGTCCCGTTTAGCGAACAACACAGTGATCTACTGCAAAGATGATCCCCAAGGGGGTGAGACATGCCCGACCGACGCATCTCTCTCGCTACAGGCTCGGCGCAGGAGAAGCACGATCAGGAACCCACCAAGCAAGCCCGTGACAAGGCCAGTCATGATTGCCAGCCAGAAGACGTCGGCACCTGGTATCCGCACATGAAAGGCGGCGAACAGCGGCCACAGCAGTACGCCCCGCAACAACTCCTCCCACCACGGGAGGTGCGCGCCGTTCCACCACTGGACACCAACAAATACGGAAAGTAATGCCCACATCAGGCCGGCTACCCCGCCCATCCCAAGGAGGACTCCGTCACCGCTCTCCCATGTCCTAAAGCCGTCCGCCATCGGTACCACCCGCCGTATTCATGTGATTGCTTACTCGCCAATACTTCCGTCTAATTGCCGCTCGTACGCGAGACCACAGTGCGGAGATACAGTTGAATCCAAGGCAGTCCGGCAAACCCATAGCATATTAATGCCACGAGTGCCAGCGTTGCCGCAAAGCGTGCGCGCCGAACGTACCGTACAGCGACGCAGAAGACGCTAAGGATTAGGGAGTGTCTGGGAGAGGGATTGCTCACCGGCACCGTCAACGGCTACACCCTAGTTAGACAGGACCGAAGGGGTGACAGCGGGTGTATCATAGGAAAGGAATGGTGACGAGAGAACTGTCGCGCAGGAGGTTGCTATGAACCCAGGCAATTGGGTATGGATCGTCGCCCCGCTGCTTTGGATCGGCCTCATCCTTGTCGTCCGTGGACCGAAGGGGCTACGCGATGACGAACTGTCCAAAGAGGGGTGGGTTGTCGGAGGGTTCCGCTACGCTCAGTACTGGTCCGATGTCATGATTCCGATCTTCGACGGGCTCTTCGGCAGGTTCAGGAAACGACCTCGCCATACGCGCAAACTGCGGCAATAGCAGCCCCGCAGGGTGCCGCTCAAAACTCAGGCGATAAGTAGAGCATTTGAGACTTTGATTTTGATATGGGTTTCTGAACGGGATCCATTGGGAAAATCGGCGACGCTGAACAGTGTTCGGGATCGTTTAGAAAACGTTCCATTTCGTACTTAGAACAGCCTCGGGCTAATGATTTCACGGAACAACGGTGATGTTCGGTGCGTGGTGGGTTTGAAGTCGTTGGTGGAGCGCTGGGAACGGGTCTGTCATCGTTGTGATGGCGTGTATCGAGGGGCTGATCCAGCTCAATAGCTGCATCGCATTACGGTGCTCTACGTCAAGTGCGGGTCGCCATGCAAATATGGGTTCGTGGTGGGAGATTCGATTGCGCAAGTGGCGCAGCCGGTTCACGATAGGAAAGATCACTGCACGCTGCCTGTTTGCACGTCCCGCGTGCCGGAAGGCGGTCTGGCTGAAGTCGATTCCCCCCGGTTGCGTATTCCAGATGATGAGTTGATAGGGCGCATTGACCAATCCGGTCCAGAAGCCGAACATCAACTCCGTTATATGGTCATCAATTGGGGGCGGCGGCGGCTGAACAGTACCCTGCTGGATATCCCGTATATTGTGGCCCTGCCTCTCCCATATACTGTTTGTGGCTGAATTGAGCATTCGGCGCTCGCGCCGCTCAAGACGGAAGACCGCGCTGTTTCGGAACCAGTCCGCGCCGCCGAAGTGCTGGATGCCGGCGTCGTGAAGGCTATTGCGAAGAGCCACCTCGACACTCTGCAATACGGGATAGAGTGCATAGGATAGCTCCATATTGCGGATATAGAGGCAGATTGCGTCTGTGTCGCTTGTTGTCACGTTTCGATAGGCTTGCAGCCGTGGTTTCGAGAGGTTCCGCTCTAGGTCAGCGATTGACACGTTCATAGAATCTTCCCACTTCCCCATGCTTCCCAAAACCCTTGACAAGGGTAACACACGGTGCTATTATCCCAAATAGCGTTATTCCCTGGGATTCTGCCCCCGTTGCAAGACGGCGATCAGCAGCACCCGGGGTTTTTTTTGCTTCCTATATCGCCCACCCCCTTGCACGGTGTTCGTACACGCGGTATCCTCTCGTTGGTGGCGTGCTGGTCGATGATCTACCGTGTAGCGCATTGCGATGCTACAGCGCCATCGGATCGATCCTTCCCTGTCTCGGGTGTCTGATCACCACGCTGAGCAGGGACTTTTCTCTCGTCGAAAGGAGGCCTCTCTTGACCAAACTTTTGACGACGGCCGGCAAAACCCTAATGCTGGGTCATCCACGATCCACCGGCTTGGCAAAAAGCGGCGAGTAGGCGCGGCATGGATCATGACGCCGTTTGGTGTCTGGTTTCGCGGCAAGGCATGGTTATAGCGGGGTCGGACCTACACCAACCGGCCTCGCTCTTTTTTTGTCTTTGCTATCAAGGGCGAGACTACAATTAATGGCTATTAGTCCGATACAGCCGATAGATCCATACAAGAAGCAAATCTCACTGTGAAACTCCACATAAAACCGCTTATGTTAGCCAGACGAATATGGAATGGTGGACTGGGGAAGGCGCTGGCGCTGGGGGTGCCGATGGTCTGCATCCCGCTGATCGGGGACCAACCCGACAACGCGGCGCGGGTGGTGGCACGCGGGGCGGGGATCCGCCTCGGGCGCGACGCCTCTCCGGAGCGGATCTGCGGGGCGATCCGGCGCGTACTGGACGAGCCACGGTATCGCGCAGGGGCACGACGCCTGGCGGCGGTGCTGGCGACGGAAGATGGGGCGGCGGCGGGGGCCGCTGAGATCGAGGGCTTGGTGGCTCACCAGACGCCTGGCGTGGTACGCTGATCGTCGTGGAGGAATCTACAGAACAATGCGGACACAACCCGGCGCTGACGTTGAAGAAGGAAGTTGGTACAGCATCCGCGAGATCTGCGAGATCGTGGGGATCTCACGCAACACCTATTACAAGTACACGCGGATGGCCGATCAACTGTTACCACCGAAGCAGCGGACGAAAGAGTCGAAAGGAGATCAGCCGGCAGCCCAAGATAGGTAGCATCTTGCTTGGTGCGACACCCCGACTTTTTTGTGCTCTCGAGTAACTCTTCGCGCGGCGTAGTCAGGAGGGGCGGACCGCATCTCGTGTCCCCGTCGCGCGCTGCTGCCGGTACCACTCGATTGTCCGGCGCAGCCCCTCGGCGAACGCGATCTCCACCGTGAAGCCGATCTCCTGGCGGGCGCGCGTCGTGTCGAGCTTGCGGCGCAGCTGCCCGTCCGGCTTCGACGGGTCCCAGCGAATCTCCCCCTCGAACTGGCAGAGGCGCATGATCAGTGCGGCGAGATCGCGGATCGAAATCTCCTCGCTCGTGCCGAGGTTCATCGGCTCGCCGCTCTCATACGCCTCCGCCGCCATCACGATGCCGCGCGCCGCATCGTCCACATACAGGAACTCGCGCGTGGCGATGCCGGAACCCCAGAGGGGGAGCGTGTCCGCGCCGACCTCCTGCGCGTCGAACACCTTCTTGATCAGCGCCGGGATGACGTGCGAGGAGCGCGGGTCGAAGTTGTCGCCGGGGCCATAGAGGTTGACGGGCAGGAGGAAGATCGAGTCGAAGCCATATTGCTGCCGGTATGCCTGCGCCTGGACGAGCAGGGATTTCTTGGCGAGTCCGTAGGGCGCATTGGTCGGCTCGGGATACCCGTTCCAGAGATCATCTTCCTTGAAGGGGACGGGCGTCTCGCTCGGGTAGCTGCAGACCGTGCCCACGGTGACGAACTTCCCGACTCCGGCCTGCCGGGCCGCCTCCATCAACTGGACGCCCATCATGAGGTTGTCGTAGAACAACTCGCCGGGGCGCTCGCGGTTCAGGCCGATACCGCCGACGTTCCCCGCAGCGTGAATGACGACGTCCGCCCCCGCCGCAACACGCTGGCAGTGCGCCCACTGGCGGAGATCGTCGCTCGCCTTCCGCGGGACGCGAATCTCCGCCGCGCCAACCTCGCGGAGTCGGCTGACGATTCGGCTACCGAGGAACCCCGCCCCACCGGTAACGACCACTCGCTTACCTTCCCAGAAACTCACGTGCACCCTCTCCCTTCGACATCGCCAACGCTGTCAGCACCGCAATCACTATCTATCTACGCACAGGATGGCCAGCGATTCAAGTGCTCCGTCTGACATCCGGACATAACTACGAACTGATGCAAGAAAAAGGTGGTAGCAGGCTGGAAAGCCTGCTACCACCGAGAAAAATCTCAACTGCGTAAGTCTTAACTGAGATTTCCGAATGGTTCTGAGACACGTCTCGCAGATCGGGGTATTCGGATCCGTCCGGATCGCGGCGAGCATCACCGGCTCGCTCAGCCTCGTCCGCGCTCATGCGTCAATTCGGCCGTATCGGCGCCGGTATCAAGAGGCGGCGGTTGTTGTTGTCGCGAGGGCCTCGATCCGCGACGAGGTACTCGGGCGGGTTGCGGTAAAGCACAATACCGATGGTGTGCGTATTCGCCGCGACTTCCGTTGGGATGACGAATGTCTCGGTCAGGATGACGCCGCCGTCCGTTCGAGTTGATCCTGCGGCTGACTGTAGACCGCGAGCGCATTGCCCTTCGTGTCGAGCGGCTGGATGACGACCGTATATACGAGCTGCTGCACCCCGACACTTTGCCAAATGAGCTGCCCATGTGCCATAATCATCGCGGCGGCCACGAATAGCAGGGACGTGAGTGCCGGCAAGCGCCGCGCCCTCGGCCGCGTTTCGGGAACGCCCGCGACCGCGATATCCGGCGATGCGACGAGTTCCATTACTTCCCCGCGCGTGACATGCTGATGCGCATCTGGCGATTCATGGGACGACCAGTGACCCGACGAGCACGCCCATCAGCCGGGGGTCCGACGACCCTTCCGGTGCCGTCGTGATCGGCACGAGAACGGTGTTGGGGACGAAAAGCCCCAATCGTATGGGGTATGCGCCGGGGGCAAGGGTGTTGGGGACGAACAATGGTTGCGTGTATTGCACGACCTGACCTGGTTTCCACTGCGATGTCGGCCCGACGCTTGCGGGAGGAACATGGTCCGCGCCCGCAACGACTGGGTCGTTCCCGACATGCACGTAGACCTGATAATCGGCGGTGACGGGTTGGACCGCCCGCCAGTAGTAGGTAACGTTGTACACCTGTCCCTCGGACGTTCTGCCGTATGGCACGAGATCGTAGCCGAGGAATTGAGTACTCCCGTTAAACACGACGGAGGTAGGATGGGAGACGTTCGGCGGCGGGGCCGTGGTATCCCGTTCATAAAGAATCACTTGGCCATCTGGCGTCGCATACGTAGGGGAGGACGGAACGAACTGCTGGATCGCGTCCGCACCTCCTACCGAAGCGGCGCTGTTCCTATTAATCTTCGCCAGGGTTTCCCGATAAAAGGCCTCGGTCATCGTAGCATCTGAGCCATTCTTCCGCAGGACGAGAATATAGTCGCACGTTCGCAGTACCGGCGACAATACATCAGGGTGTTCGGAGTCTATGCCGACCTGCAGAAATTCGAAGGGCAACTGCCGCGCATGGGCATAGAAGCCGAGGGTATTGCCGTTGAATGTTTGGTGCTCCTCGATCAACCCAATTGTGAGCGGCTTGACACCGCCGGGAGCCGGGTTCTGAATCGCCAGATACGTCAGGATCTCGTCGACCTTCCAACTCCCATACGGCGCGTGGTTGTGCGCGCGAGACTGCGGCCCCTGCCACCAGAAGATGGCATCCCCCGCCGGGGAAGACGCTTGAACTTTATCTGGCAGCATGGGCACGGTGAAGAGCGCGGCGAACCACTGCAAAGTGCCCAGCACGACCGTACCCACGACGAGTATCCGCCGCATGTCCGGCTTGGGTACCCGCGCGAGTGCCCCGGCCGCGAGGAGCGCGAACGCCGGCATCGCGGGGGCGAGAAAGCGCGGATCGTGGTTATGCGAGAGGGTGACGTACCAGAAGGGAATGGCGAACCAGCCGACGAGCGCGAGAGCCTTGACCGTCGTTGTCCGCCATATCAGAGCGCCCGCCCGCCCTCGCCGCCACGCGACGAGCACGAGTGCCAGGCCAATGAGCGAAACGACGACATAGAGCCACGAGATATCAACATTGACGACCGTTAGGGTGAATTTCGCGATCTCGTCCGGTTTGTACGGTTGCGCCGGGCCATATGGCAGGCTACCGGCACCATTGCTTGCCCACTTTGCATATTCCCAGCTCGGTTTGAGGTCATGCAGATACCAGAAGAACGGGATCGCCACCGCTAATGCCCCAATAATGGAGATATTTACCGCGAGGCGCGCGAGGCGCCCCGCGATCGGTCCGCCTTGGCTCCGTGTTCGCACGAGCGGCACGAGCGCGGCTACGCCGAGCACGAGACACGGCCCGGCGACGTAGAGGGGAAACGCGACCTTCGTCAGCATCCCCAGGCCGACGACGACGCCAAGCGCCACGCTCGCCCCACGGCGCATGAACCCGTCCGTTTTGAAGAGGAGCAGGACGGTGGCCGTGACCAGCGTTGTCAGGAGGAACTCGATGAAGAACTCGTGTGCGAGGCCGAAGACGATGGGCGTTGTTGCGGTGAGGAAGGCCGCCAGCAGACCCGTCCGCGCCGTGAAGAGCCGACGCCCGAGCAGATAGACGGCGGCGAGCAACACCGGCCAGAGCAGGAGATTGAGAATAAGCCCTCGATCCGGCCCCGGCCCGGCGACGAGGAAGATGGGCACTGCCAGCATCGTGAGCAGCGGCGCGCGCACGGGATCGCTCGTGATGACATCGGAAAAGAAGCCCGACAACCCGCGCGACTGCAACGCGCGCTCGTGCCCGAGGGTGAGGTCGAGGTAGTGCGCGGGGTCCCAGGATGGTGGCTGCTTGTCCATGGAGACCCAGAGCGACTGCGCGACGATCATCGCGAGCGCGAGGAGACCCAGCCCGATGGGCGCGGCGTGCGCGCGGAGGAAGGGAGGTATAGTGATCCGGGTGCGTCGCGTCGCGATCGGCTCCGCATCGGCCACCGCCGGTTCCCGAACCTCCGTGTCCACCATGTTACTTCTCCCGATTAACGAACGGCGCAATCTTGAATCGCTGGAAGGCGATGGCGCTCATCCGGGCAAGGAGCATTCCGTGCTTATATGCCTCCACCTTCGAATACCCCGTGACGCGTCGCCGGTAGCGCACCGGCACATCAACAATCAGCATCTTCTGCCGCGCCGCGCCGAAGAGGAGGTCGAAGTCGCCGAAGGGGTCGAAGTCGCCGAAATAGGCGCGGTTCTCGACGATGCGCCGGTAATCCTCGCGCGCGAGCACTTTCGTGCCGCAGAGGGTGTCCTTGATCTGCTGCCCCAGCAGCCATGTGAAGAGCACGCTGAAGAATTTGTTGCCGAGCAGATTGACGGGCTGCATCGCCTCGTCTTCCATCGGGTAGACGAGGCGCGTTCCGTTGATCATCTCGCCCTTGCCATCCCGGATGGCGTAGTAGAAGCGCGGGAGATCCTCCGGCGGCACCGTGAGGTCCGCGTCGAGGATCATCAGCACGTCACCCGTCGCCGCAGCGAACCCCTTGCGCACCGCGTCGCCTTTGCCGAGTCGGAGCATCTTCTGCTTCGCGACCGGGGCGTCATTCGCTGCAGCGGACTCGGATGCGGCCGCTTCCGCCGTCACCTGATGGATGAGACGAATCGGGCGGTCCGGGTGCTCGCGGATCACCGCCTCGATCTCCTCGACCGTCCCGTCGGTCGAGGCGCCGTCGACGAAGATAATCTCGGTGCCCGTACCCATCTCCGGCACCCGCGCGACGGCGCTACGGATGTTGCCAATCTCATTGCGGGTGGGGATGACGACGGTGACGGAACGCTCCGGACCCGGCGCGACGTTGACGGGCCGGGCGACCACCCATTGGACGAGGCAGAGATGGCGGACCCCCGGCAGTTGCGGCAGGAGCGCGTTCAGCAGCGGGGCAACGATCGGGATGTCGAAGGGGAAAATGAAAGATGTTCCCTGCCGCACGACCGCGAAGTCCGCGAGGGTGAGCAGGTTTTGCACGTCGTCCATGCCGAGCCAGTTCTGGGCGCTCGTGGGCATCTTCAGGCCGAAGCGTTCGGCAAGCACGATGAGCGGTTCCCAGAGCGCGTTATGGAATGTCAGGATGAGACGGGTGTGCGGCTCGGCCACGGCGTGGACCCGGCGCAGACAGCCCCAGATATTATGGAGATACCCGATCACGTCCGAGAGGATGACGTAGTCGAATGTCTCGCCCAACTCTGGCGCGTCCGCGTCGCCCTGAGAGAAATCGAGATTGGGGTGTCGACGGCGGGCCGTCTCGACGACGTCGTGGCTGAGGTCAATCCCGACCCCGCGCGCGGGACGCACTGCGGCGAGCAGATCCCCCAAGCCGGATCCGAGCTCGAGGACCCGGCGACCGGGCGGGACGAAACGCCGCACGAGCGCCCGGAGGTGGCGGTGGTAGTGGGTGTTGCGCTCCTGCCACCGGAGCATCTCCGGCGCGTGCCGGTCGAAATGTCGCTGCGTCCCTTCTTTCGTCAATTGCGCCATTGTTCTCGTGTCCTCTTTCTCTCTCGCGGCCGCTATTTGATCGCCGTCGCGATCACGTAGGCCCATCGCCGACGGGGCACGAGCTTTCCGGCGAAATCGCTCGTGGCATGAAGCAGTGCGCGACTCCACCGCCACTGACCGAGTCGCGGGATGCCGAAACGATAGTGGCACGCGAGGCGGTCAATTGGCAATGGCTCCGCCATCTCCACCTGGACGGGTCGGCCGGTGTGCGCACTCAAGAGTCGCAGGAATCGCTCCGGCGACATCTGCAACTCACCCCGTTCTGCCCAGAGCAGCCGCGCCTGGAGGTTGATGATCGGATTCTGCCCGCTCGCTTCGACGAAGATCACCCGACCACCCGGCTTCGTGACGCGAAAAAACTCCCGCACCGCAGCCTCGACATCCGGCAGATGATGGAGCACATCGCGACAGAAGACGACATCGACGGTGCCGGTCGCGAATGGGAGACATGCCGCATCCGCGACCGCGAGCGGAACGTCCGGCGCAACCGTGCGACAGAACTGCAACCGGGGGAGCGAGAAGTCGCAGCCAATGATCCGACGCTGCCCGTCGGCGAGGCGGGCGATATTCGCTCCCTCACCCGAGCCAACCTCGAGGATCACCCCTTGATATGCCCGGAGGGGCGATACAAGACGCTCTTCACGCTCCCTCACCAGCGGGTTGGTCATCTGCCACCTGAACCGCTTGCGCTCAATCGCCTTGAAGTGTTCGAACTGCCGACGGTCTATCGCGCCCTCACGTCCCACCAGGCCCCCATTCCCCTCAACGATCTCCGGCGTCGTCCATACGCAGCGGCACTATGATAGCATACACGTTTGCACCACGGCGCGGGGCGGAATCAGGCAAGCGGATTGCACACACCGCGTGTGTCGAGTTGTCTGCGGCAAGGCGACACGGTATGGGGCGGGAGGAACAACGAATGACAAGCGAGAGAGAAATCGCGAAATACTTCCTCGATGTGCCGCGCGCCAACGCACACCACATCGCCCGCATGAGCATCGCCCGCGCGATGCGCGCCGTCGCGCCCCTGGCGCGCGGCGATCTCGTGGATATCGGCTGTGGGCTGCGCCCATACCAATCGCTGTTCGCGCCGCACATCGGGCGCTACATCGGCATCGACTATCCGCCGACCGGCGACGATCGGACGCAGATCGACGCGACGATCTACGCGGACAGCACACATCTCCCGTTGCGCGATCGCTGCGCGGACACGGTTCTCACGACGCAAGTGCTCGAGCATGTGCCGGAGCCGCTGCATATGCTGCGCGAGGCGCACCGCGTCCTCCGGCCGGGCGGGAAATTGATCATGACCGCGCCGTTTGTCTGGGGCGAGCACGAGTCGCCGCGGGATTTCTATCGCTACACATCGTACGGGCTGCGGTATCTGCTGGGGCGGGCATCGCTCCGGGTGCTCGACGTGTCCCCCCTCGACGGACTGTACGCAGTGCTCGGGCAGATGTACCTCGACGAACTCAACATCGCGTATCACACGCGGTCGCGACGGGCGCTGCGGCTCGTCAGCGCGATCAATTCACTGGTGAACCGCGCGTGCATGTTCCTGGATCGCCGCTATCCGTCGGCCCGGCTCTGCCGGACGTACCTCGTCGTGGCGGAGCGCGTCGCCGAGCCGTCGGGCGACGCCGTGATCGGGTATGATGTCGCAACGCCGCGACCGTCGGCTGTTGTGGGGAGTACCGCACCGATGACGACCGAAGAACACACGGCGAACGACTCCGCGCGGTTCGGGACGCAGCGGCGCGACACGGGGGTCGCGTGACGCGCGTGAACCTGCGCGCCGCCATCGGCGTCGCGTTCAGCGTCGTATTCGTCGCATTCCTCGTGCATAATATCCGCTGGCATGAACTCGGCACGTCGCTGCGGCACGCCAATGTGCCCTTGCTCGCCGTCGCCACCGTGGCGCTCGTCGGGTTCTACGGCTTGCTCGCGCTCCGGTGGCGACTCCTGCTCGGTACGAGCGCCGTGAGCGCGAGCGACGCGTTCACCGTGCTCACTATCGGTGCGTTCTGCAATGTCGTCCTCCCGATGCGCGGCGGCGACATGGTGCGCACCTTCCTGCTCAGTCAGCGGAAGCGGCTCGGCGTCAGCTATATCCTGGCGAGTCTCGTCCTGGAAAAACTGCTCGATGTGACCGCCCTGCTCGTCCTCGCGATGCTGGCGGTCTTCGTGATTGATCTGCCCCGCTGGTTGGCGACGCTGCTCATCGTCGCGAACGTCGTCGTCGTCCTCGGCGTCGCGGCCTGCTTCCTGATCGAACGGCGCGGGTTCGTGCGGGTGCCCACGATCATGCGGGGCCTCGTCCCCGAGCATCTGCTCCAGCGGCTCGACGGGCTGCTCTATTCGTTTCACAGCGGCCTGCATATCCTCGGCTCTTTGCGGAATACGCTGCGGGCGGTACTCCTTTCGTTCGCGAGCTGGGGTGTCATCGCACTCACCGCGTGGCTGATCGCCTTTGCCTTACATATTGGCCGCGTGAGCCTCGCGGCGATGCTGATCGTCACGGCGGTGATCAGTCTGGGGCAGATCATTCCGTCGTCGCCCGGAGCGTTCGGGACATACGAACTGCTCGGGGTCGCCGCGCTCGCGCTCTTCTCCGTCCCGCGCGATCCCGCACTCGAATTCACCTTTGTCCTCCATATGCTCAGCATCTTCGTGCAGGTTACGCTGGGCGGTATGAGCATGGGACGGATCGGATTCTCGATGCGGCGCGCGCGGCGGCTGGGGACATGGACAGCGGATCAGGACGTGGCGGCGCCCGGGGACGTGGCGACTGCGGCAATGACCGCCGGTGCGCATATGCGAGGGCGAGAATGATGTCACAACAGGTGGTCATCTTTGGGGGAACGGGTTTCATCGGGCTGCACGTCGTGCGCGCCTGTCTCGCGGCGGGCTACCGTGTGAGCGTTGTCGTCCGACCCAGCGGAAACCGGGAATATCTGCTTCCATTCCAACATACCTCGTCATGGAAGGCCCTCAGGGTCATCCCCTTGCGCCCCATGCGTCTGGCCATCGCGTGCCCTTTCTCTCAATCCGTCGTTGCTATTGCGTTCGCGCTCCGTACATTGGACGATGGCCGCGCAGCCGGGCGCTAACCGATGATCACGACGACATATGCCCCTTTTGCGGGAGGGTGCGCGAAGGTGATCACAACGTCATTTGATGAGGGAGCGGTCACACTCGCATCCACCTGCGCGAAGGAACCGTCCGCCTCGTACACCTGTATGAGGGGGAAATGGTTGCCAAGGTTGTGCGTGAGCGGGAACGCGGTGCCGCTGCCGTCACCGACGAGAAACTGGCAGATGCGGGCGGGATTCGGTCCTTGGCTGTGCATTGATCGTTCTCCGTTCCGAATAGAGGAACCCCGTGGTTCCTCATGATAACACGTAGCCGTCACGGCGCTCTTTGACGACGTGGGCGATCGACACCTGGTGGCGGGCGTGGCGTGGTGGCGGACACCTAACCCGGCACCGCGCCGACGACCTGATGCGAGTGAGCGTCGATGCAGGACATCGATCACGGTGACACCCCATGCTATCGTTACTCGCGATGCGGTATAAGGGACGGAACAATCGGACGGTGGGCGTCAACATTCCCCGCATCATATCACTGCGGGGGAATCTGAAGTGGGGGAAGGGGGTCGGGAATGGCGAGGGAGCGAGTCGTGATTTTCGGGGGGACGGGCTTCATTGGTAATTACGTCGTGCGTCGTTGCGTGCAGGCGGGATACGAGGTAACCGTCATGGTCCGACCTGGCGGACACCGGGAATACCTCGCCCCGCTCCACGACGCGATCACCGTGCTGACTGGCGACTTTATGGTCAAAACGGACGTTCATCGCGCGCTGACTGGTGCGGCCGTAGCGATTGCGCTGGTGGGAACGACCATCCCCGCAACCGCCATCCACGATCCCACCCACGAGCTTTTCGCGACGATTTTGCCATACGTGAACTTCCTCGATGCCGCTGTCTCTTGCGAAGTTTCGCGGGTCATCGTTGCATCGTCGGGGGGGACGGTCTACGGCGAGGCGGCGATCCTTCCCACCCCCGAAGACAGCCCGCTCTCACCGCTCTCGCCATACGGCATCGCAAAGGCGACCGTCGAGCGCTACTGTGCATTCTATACTCGGCAATTCGGCCTTGACACGCGTGTGCTCCGGGTGGCCAATCCCTACGGTTGGGGACAGCGCGTGCAATCGGGACAGGGAATCGTCGGGGCTGCGCTCGGGTGTATTTTGGAGAAGAAGCCTTTCACCATGTATGGTGACGGGGGAGCGGTGCGCGACTTTGTGTACGTCGATGACGTCGCGGAGGCGTTTCTCCGCGCGGTCACCTACACGGGCGAGGAGCGGGTTTTTAATATTGGATCGGGAGAGGGGATGGACTTGAACTCGGTCCTCTCCCTGATCCAGCAGGTAACGGGACACGACCTCGTTCAGATATCCTTACCCGCGCGCCCGTTCGACGTGCACGCCAATGTCCTCGACGTCTCGCGGGCGCGCGATCACCTAGGATGGGAGCCGACTACGTCGTTATCCGCTGGGCTTCGGATGACTTGGAAGGCGCTGCTCGGTTCTCGTGGTCCGGAGTAGGTGCCGTATCGATGGCTGTCGAGTTGTCCAGGGAACGTCCCGTCCCTTGAAGCGACACGTAGAGAACTGAGAGCCGTGCCGCGTCCTCCTCGATTGTCGTCGTGGGCAGCGGGTTGGTCCGGAAATGATCGAGCAATTCGGGGTGGTCAAGAACTTTCTGCAGCGTTTGCCGCAAATCCTCGACATTGCCCGCCTCGAAGAGCAATCCATTCTCCATTTCACGAACGTACGGCCTCATCCCCTCCATCGCGGAGACGATGACCGGGGTGGCGGTCGCGATCGCGTTGCGCAGCACGAGGGGTGAGTTCTCGTGCCAAATCGAAGGGATCACAAGCACATCGATCTCACCGAGCACCGCACCGATCTCCTCCGGCGGGAAGGTCCCGCAGAATCGGATGCGCGGATCCTCGGTGAAGCGGGCGGCTTCGCGCAACAGGTTCTCGGCGGCCGGGGAATGGGTGTCCCCGTATATTTTGAGTTCGGCGCGGGCGGATTCGCAGGCGCTGAAGGCCGCAAGCAGCGTGTGCACCCCCTTATGCCGGACGATCTGACCGATGAAGCCGACGCGTAGGTGATCGGCAGGGCGACGCACGTACCCGCGAAGAAGGTGCGTGTCGATCCCGAATTCCGCCTGCCGCACGAGCGCGGACGGTATTCCCCATTCGATGACTTTGCTGCCCACCCACTCGGTGGGGGCGATGATCGCATCGGCGCTCGCGAGGACGGTGCGCAGGTAACGATCGCGCAGGACCAAAGGATTGATGCTGTCGTATGACGGCGACCAGACGTCCTGGACCACTGCGGTCTCGGGCAGCAGATTCACCTCATCGAGGGGGAAATGCCCAATCGCGGCGCACACGCGGGTACAGCGCACCCCCCCCTCCGGGCCGTGACACTGCTCATTGTTCGTGTCGAGCAGTTGCCCTTGCTGGCACATGAAGTGGACGTCCGTGAGGGTGATCACGGTGGGGATGCCCGCGCGCTTCGTCCAGGTCACGAGCGATGCTGAGAGCTTGTGGAGCACGTAGGTGAAATGCACGACCTCGGGCTGGAAACGCTGAAGCAATCGCACGAAGACGGGCACGACCGCCCGATCATTGTAGTGGTACCGGAAGTCCCGAAATGGGAGCGAGGGCTGGTCAATCGCGGTGAACGCGATGCCACCGTGGATGCCATCGAACGTCGTGTGCGCCGGTCCCCCTCGATCAACGGGGAAGAAAACGTGGACCGTGTGCCCGTCCGTCTGGAGAGCGCGGGCGAGGTTGTACGTATACACCTCCGTTCCGTACATGCTGAAGGGGGGGAAGCCATTTGCCACGAGCAGTATGCGCATTTTTCACCCCCCCGAGAGCGTCGGGGGGCCGCTCGTGTGATCGTCCGCCGACCGCTTCGCCCCGACAAGATAGTACTCGCGCGGCGGGTACAGGTGCCCGAGGAAATCTTCCATGCGCTGCACCGTCACTTCGGCCATCATCCCGGATGCATGCGACTCGTGCGCAAGCCGGAGTGTGCTCGCATCGAGCGCTCGATGAACATCCGCAAACTGTGCCGACACCCGTGCGGCGTCGCGTTCCCGGTCGCGGTAGAGGTCATCGAACGCTCGCTGGCTGTCCGCTATCGCGTGATGAACATCCGCAAACTGTGCCGACACCTGTGCGGCGTCGCGTTCCCGGTCGCGGTAGAGGTCATCGAACGCTCGCTGAATGCCGTTCATTGCGTGCTGAATGTCCGCCATCGCATCGCGAACCCACGGCATGGTCGTGTCCGATAGTTGCTCACCCACTTGCTCACCCGTGTGCGGGGCGATGACCGGTGGGCGCGCTTCGGCGCGAACGTCATCCCCCGTCGCGTGCGGGGCGATGACCGGTGGGCGCGCTTCGGCGCGAACGTCATCCCCCGTCGCGTGCGGGGCGATGACCGGTGGGCGCGCTTCGGCGCGAACGTCATCCCCCGTCGCGTGCGATGAGGACGGCTTCTCCGCACGCTCCGGCATGGAACGTGGTGTCGGTGCGGCGACCGGTCGCGTCGGTTCCGGTCGGTGATCGCGCAAGACCTGCACAAACCTTTCGCCAAACCACTCGCTGCCGGGATTGTAGGCGGTCGCGGGATTCGATTCGACCCGGCGCACGTCGAAGCCACACAGGTCCGCCATGAACGCCAACAAGTGGCGATCGTACAAGCGAACGTGCGTTGCGTCGCGCCAGAATTCGTTCAAGTGGACGTGCAGGCTGCGCGGGTCGGGGGTGGCGATCACGAGTTGACCGTGCGGACGGAGGACGCGATATGCTCCTTGCAGTAGTGCGACCACGCGCTCGGCGGGGAAATGCTCGACGAAGTTGGCCATGAAGACGCCGTCGAAATGGCGCCCCGTCGTTTGAAGGAAGGTGATCGCGTCGCTATCGAAGATCGTATGGCCACGCCGTTGTGCTTCGGCGATCATCCCCTTATCACTGTCAAGGCCGAAGCCCTGTACCCCGCGCTCTCGTAGGTCATCGAGGAAGTCGCCCCGACCCGTACCAACATCGAGCACTTCCTGGCCCGCAGTGAAGAGGTCGGCATAGAGTGCGAAGATCTGGTGCTGCGCCTCTGGATCAATCGTCTCGCTCGCGGCGAGAAAGGAGTAAAAATTGCTCTCGATCGTTGACCATTGCTCCTGTGTATCGGGTGTGTTCTGCACAGCGGCACTCCTTGAGAACGTTGAACTTCGCCAGATTGCGTCCAGCGGTCCGAAGTACCTTGACCGTGACGGCTGCAATCGCCGGGTTCCGAGATCGACGATCGATCCGAACCCACTTTATCACAAGGCGAGCCCACAAATGATTGCACACGAGGCAGGCAGCTAGCGTTCAATCACCAGTCCTGTTCCCGCATCATCGTTTGACATCTCCGGGCTACTCTCCACGATTGCGGCTCTCCCGCGATCGCGGTGAAGCCGAACGCACGATAAACCCAGTCGGGAACAGGGAATCCACTCTGGAGGCCTGTACGTATTCCACGCTGCTCGGGTTGGTTCCTTTTCCTTGGCACGCTTGTCACAGCAGCCAAAATGCCTTCACCACGATTGCAGGGGGGCCCGATTGCTCGTGAGCCATGCGATGTGCGCCTCCTGCCATTCGAGTTTGCCGGTGAGCAACGCGATGTGCGCATCCTTCAATGCGACCTGCTCCTCGCGATTGCTCGTGAGCCATGCGATGTGCGCATCTAACCCTGCAATATGGGTTGCCATCTGGACAATATCCGCCTCGAGCCGCCGGATGGCGTCGACGAGTGGTTCGAGCGTTGCGATATAGAGATCCTGTGCTTGGATGCGGTCTTCAAGGGCGGTAATCCCGACGGCGTTCTCCCGCTTTGAATCGCTGAAGTGCGGTTCGTCGGTATCGTTCCGCCGATCCATCGGCAGCGACGCCGGCGGGCGATTATTCTGATCCTTCATTCCTATGCGATCCTTACTTGCTACGACACGAAGTTACTCTCGGGGAGAGGGGTGATTGAGAAAGCAGATGATGACGTTGGTATCGAGCAAGTAGCGCATTAGTCGGCGGGACGCCCCGTGCTATTCTGGGTGCGATCCTCATAGATATCTTTCTCAAGCTGCTCAGCGTCCACACCGGCGCGCTTGAGGATACCTGCACTCGCATAGATCGCCTTGACCATCCGTTCGGGATCATAGGGTTTCGTGGTCTCATGCGCATCGACGCGATAGACCACCTCGCCGGTATCCACGCGGATCGGCGCGGCAGAAGTGGCCGCCTCCCTGAGCAGTCTGGCCGTCTCGCTGTCCGGGTTCACTGTATAGTCGCGTGGTTGTACATTCATACGTTGTTCCCTTTCTGGCACGCCCTGATTATATCATGCTATGTAAAGGGAAGCGAGCGTATCTGCCCCGCTTCCCCGACGGTACCGGCGACTGCTGTCGTTCGGGCCGATGGCGCGGCCCTGCAGAGATCGGCCCCCCGACCGTCGTCAGGGGTGCAGCGCCCCGAGGGCGGAGGCGAAGAGATGGACGTACAGGGCAAGCAGGATCGCCACGACGAGGAGCGGCACGACCGCGATCAGGAACCCGGCGGTGTCGTCGCGCCGTGCCCCCGGCATCCTGCGCGCCCACATCTTCTCCCGCAGCGCGCGTCCTGCGTCACTCACCCCTCTTCCTGCCGTCGGTCAGTTCCTCCTGCCCGATCAGCCGCGCCACGTCCCGCAGGGGTAGGTGTGTCCAGCGCGGTGTGCCGAGTTTCGTCCTGACCACCCCACCCAGCATCACCAGCCGGGGCGTGTAGGAATCGAAGCGCACCCGGCTCCACGTCTCCCGCAGCGTGGGATCCTCCTCCTCCGGATGGCGGTAGTGCTCGATCAAGACGAAGGGCTCGGACTGCTCGAACCGCTCGGGGAAATGCTGCGCGCCAATCTCCGCCGCTAAATATTCGGGCATATTTGTAATTGACGTGTTCCTATTTTCTTCAAGTTGGCTGACGAGGATCACCGGCGGACGCCACTCCTCCGCGAAGAGTCGCACCCGGCAGATGCCGCCCTCGTCGTAATAGCCCCGGTACGCGTAGCGAAAGTCGGCGGTCTTCGGCAGCGGGCGCGACTCCTCCTCGGGTGGCCGGTAGCGCAGGCGCTCACTCATTGCGCTCCCTCCCCGCTTCCCTCCTCTGACTGCTCTTCATCCGGCGGGCACTGATCGCCGAAGGCGGTCAGGAGGAGATGGCTGAGCGTCCGCACCGCATCCAGGTTGCGCTGCACCACGGCCGGGTCCCGCGCCCAGCCCGCGATGTAGGGGACGCTGTAGGCGCTCGTGTCGATCCCCTCGTGGTCGAGGACGACGAAGGCGACCGACTCCGCCACCGTCTCCGCGTCCGCCATCGCCACGCCCTCGCGCCGGTGATCGGCGAGCATGTGCGCGGCCTCGTGGGTCAGCGTCTTCAGCTCCTGCACGCCCGTCAGGTCCGCGCGGATGCCGATCGCCCGCGTGTCCGGGTTCCAGGAGCCGCGCTGCGTCCCCTCGTGGTCGCGGACGATCCGCACCTGCCGCGCGTCGAGGAAACGGAGGAGCTTGACCTTCAGTTCGAGAGAACGCAGCACCTCGTCCTGCGTGAGGTCAACGGGGCGCGGCTCGTGCGGCAGGGGCTTTCCCTCCGTCTGGGAGACATCGAAGACGGTCGCCGTCGTGAAGCCTTTGAGCACCTTCACCGGTTCCGCGGTGTCGTCGTCCTCGTCGCGGATCGTCCGGTGCATCGGCCGGATGATCGTGATCCCCTTCTCCCCTTCCCGGACGAAGCGGCCCATGGACTTCCAGCCGGTCGTGCCCGCCTTGCTGCCGTAGCCCATCACCTTCGTGGCGTCGGGATACTGGGCGAGGATGAGGGCGATATTGTTCGCTGAGTACGGGTGAAAGCGACTGACCATCTTCAGGTAGGCGCGGTACCCCTCCCCGGTGACGATCTGCTCGACTTTGTGCGCGAGCACGTCGATCGTCGCGTCGAGTTTCACCTGCCGCGCGTCGAAGACGGTCTTCCCCGCGCCGCCGGGATGCTCGGCCCGGGGCGCATCCGCCCACGCCTCGGAGTCCCCCTCCCTCTCCTCCGGTTCCGTCCCTGTCTCCGGGGCCGGTCGCACATACGCGGGCCGTTCGGGCATGGGGGGCCACGCCATGTCCGCCGGGGCGAGGGAGCCGTCCGTCCAGTCGCGCATGTCCGCAAACTCGTCCGGGCCCACTGCGGGCAGGTCCAACCGCTCGCGCGCGTGCACCTCGTGCAGATATTCCGGCCAGAAATCGCCCTCGCCGAGCCTGCGGGATGATGGCGTGAGCGTATGGAACTGGCTCTCGGGCCGCTCGGCGGGACGGACCGGCGTCGATTCGGGCGCGCGCGGTTCGGCGGGCGTCAGGTCGAGCGCCCCCTGCTGATACTGATCATGTTCGTTCATGGGATACGTCAAGTATAGCGAAAAATATATGAACAAAAAAGAGGATCCTCTATATCAGAACGGCGCACTTTTTCTATGGGATTGCCGGTGTGCGGTGACGGAGATTTCGATGCGATCCTTCGACGATTCGATGCATACTGCCGTCTGTCCGGGTGTGTTCGATCGGTGAAAAGGGGATGCCGCCATGACGATGACGGTCGGATCGATCTGGGTCGGCACGCAGGTGCACCACAAGTGGACGGTGCGGGTGCGCAAGATCATGCCGCAGCATGTGCTCGTCGAGGTGATCGCCGGTCCGAGCGGCCATCGCAACACGCTGATGAAGTTCACGACGAGCTATTTCCTCCGCGTCTACACGCCGCGCTCGTCGCCGCACAAGGAGGACAACGCATGAGGACACATCGTTCCCCGGTTGGTTCCCTTCCTTGCGCACCGCAGGTGGGGTGGGTGGGAGCCGCCTCGTCCGGATCGTGATGATCCGGACTCCGCTTATGCCGAGAAGGGTGCGTATCCCCATTCGGAACACTGCGGGGCGTCCATGTTGACGGCATACCCAAAGTTGTCATCTGCCTTGTCATAGAGGTAGATCACTTCGTCCCCGTCGGGGAATCGTCCCCAACCAAGTCGCAACTCCTTCGCCTTCCTGATGAAGTCGTTCAGTCCCTCCACCCGTTCGCGCGCTCGCGGCTGCATGTGATCGGCAAAGACGGAAACCGTGTCACTGGTGCCGACGATCACGAAATACTCCTTGATGATGCCGGTGAAAAAGCCTCGTTCCATCATGCCGCGAGACGGTCGAGCAAGGCCTGAAGCTGCTTCAGTTTCACCGCTTTCAACGGGTGATCGGATGCCACCAACCGATCCCGATACGCCGCGATCTCGCGCTTCAGCCGGTCGGCTTCGGCGTGGATATGCTCCTCGTGCCATTTCAGCTGCGAATATACATCGTCCACATGTGTCACCTCCTTTCTTCCCGCCAGCCTCGACCCCTCGCGGCATCGGGACTGGGGGCAAGAATCAGGCGACTTCAAGCGTTTCCATCCGGCGATCCGGATCCTTCGGAATCACATTGACCGCCTTGTTCCCGTCCTCGCTGTAGAGGAGAATCCAGCACCGATCGTCCTCGTAGAGGAGCGTGGCGAACGTCGGCTCCACGCGGAACGTGCCTTCGGTCTGTACATCCATCTCTTGCTGAAAGCGTTGCAATACTTCTTCCATATATTTCATATTTCACCTCCTTTCTCGCAGGGGGCTGCCTGCCAGCCCCATACGTGAAGCGCAGCGTCAGCGGAGGTGAATGATGCAAGGGCGCGCGAAGCGCGTGCACTTTACCCTTGCATCAGAGGCCCGAAGGGGGCCTGAGAAAGAGGCGGCGGGGGTCTCGAGCGGGCCGCAGCCTGCGGAAATGGGTCTCTCTCCGGTCGTATGCCCGGTCGTATCACCGACTGACCTTTGTGCGCCGATTAGCGGTCGGCACGACCATTGACGGCCGCAGGGCGGCAATCTCCGCCTCGACGACGGGTTGCACCTCGAACAGGTCCACGAGGTAGCGGCCCTCGACGACGGCGAGTGCGGCCGGGTCCACGAGCGGGTCGGGCAGGTCCGGCGTGCGCAGTTTCGCCACCCGCGCCTGGAAGCGTCGCGCGAGCGGGTGCTTCGGCGGCAGGCGCCGCGCGAACAGCTGGCGGGGCTTGAGCCGCTGGATCGCCGCCGTCCAATCTTCCCACTGCTCGGGCAGCGGCGCGTAGAGCGGGTGCGCCGCATGGTCGCTCCCTCGGTGCTTGACGCGTGTCGGGTCGGCCGCGCCGATCGAGCGGGCCGCGTCCTCGGCATCTTCCCGCCCGAGCCGGAGGACGATCGTCGTGCCGACGTTTTGCAGGGCGCTCTTCATCCGCTCCGTCAACTGCCCGCCGCTCTGGTTCGCCAAGACCAGGCCCAGGCCGAACTTGCGGCACTGCTCGAGGATGTGCATGAGGGCCGTCCCGCTCTGGGCGCTCACGGCGGCGAACTCGTCCAAAATCAGCGTGTGGTTCCTGCCGCGCTTTGCGGGCGGGACATCCGCCCGCTGCAGCGCCCCCTGCTCCATGAAGACGGTGAGGAACGCGCCCACCAGCCGCCGGGCGTCCGGGTCGGGCAGGGCGAGGTTGACGATCAGCGACCGCCCCCGGTCCATGCGCGCCCGGAAGGGGCCGAGCCGGTTCTCCACCTGCCCGAGGCTATACCGAAGCACCGGGCTGAACGCGAGGAGGAAGGCGCGCCGGAGCGTCGATTCCAGGTACATGGCCTGCTCCCGGCTCCCCCACCGGTCCAACCGCTGAAAGAACGCGCGCACCGTCGGGTCGGTCACGCCCTTGAGGAGTTCTCCTCGCCACGCAGCGTCGGTCAACAGGTCGTGCAGGAAGACAATCGGCAGCTTGTGGCGGATCAGGACGCTGATACCAGACAGGACGGCGTTCTCAAACGCCGGCGCGACGCCGTTGTCCAGTGCTGGCCACGCCCGCCTGAATGCCTCAAGGACGAGCCGACTGGTCGTCGGGGTGTCGAAGGGCTGCTCCAGGATGTTGAACGGCGCGTAGCGGCCCACACGGGCCGCACCGGGCAGGTCCAGATAGGTGATCCGGTCAAACATGGCGGGGTCATCATACGCACCCCGGCCCACGAGCTGGCCCAAGACCAAGCGCGCAGCATCGCCATGCAGATCGAGGAGCGTGACCCCCTGTCTAACGTCAACTAGAATTGCCGGCGACGACAATTAGACTTGCCGGTCCGCCCGCCATACCGTCACTGCCTACGGCTCCTCATTCTCTTCAATTCCTTGTCTCGTCCCACTCGTCATCTGCGCG
>JAABUK010004405.1_pt1 | contig 22906 bp, 29 predicted proteins | sample 5559141 | NCBI WGS metagenome assembly JAABUK01 (sample SAMN10711869, study PRJNA513367) | rock metagenome | isolation source: Antarctica rocks | place: Antarctica: Victoria Land, Pudding Butte nord | collected 2016-01-03
CGCATGAGGTGAAGCGCTTCACCAGGCTCAGCCCTGTGAAGCTGCGCATGAGCAGGTACACCATGCTGACAGTGAAGGTTGTCAGGCAATCTGGCAGCTGGACCACAAACGCACCACCTGTGATAGCACATATGCTCATGTTGTGGGAATGGCATTGAGCAGCCGAATAGATGAGACAGCAGCTGTCAGCTGATCAGGATCAGCAACCCAAACAAAAACCATTGCAAAGGCAGTGCTACTGTACCTTTGTAGAGTACAGACGCAGCAACATGAAACTTGGGCATCAAGGCCTGTGTGCATCAATGCCAACCTGAGGCGCCAAAACGCCAGTGAAGCAAAGATGCAGATGTGTGAAGACCAATGCCAACCTGCACTCACCTGGCTGTAAGCAAGACAGCGCCATGGCACATTCCCACAGCAGACGCGCTCTGTATTCCCTGCTGTACTCTGCTTCCATCACTCCCAATGCCCCATCGGAGTCCCCCTTGATAGGCAGCCCTTGCCCATTAACTCCACCAGTCTGCCCTTCCAGGTTGCCCTTTGAGGCACCCCCTCCAGTGGATGCAGCCTGTTGCCCTGGCTGAACATGCAGAGGGCTCAGATTGCCGATCACCAAATTGGCTGGTTTGAGATCTGGCTTCAACGCGTCGTAAGATTGCAAACTGTATGTAACAGGTATGGGCGCTGCTGCTGGTATGGCTGCTGTTATTGGCCTGCTACTCTGCACAGCTACAGGTTCTGATGTGACTGCAGATGCACCAACCAAAGCCTCAGTGTGTGTTACTGCAGTCTTTGGCTCTGTCCGTGTTGTCCCTGCCACTGCTGGAATTGCTTGTTCTGTCTTTGCAGCTGTTGCCTGTGTTGACGCTGCGGGCAAGGGCTGCATGTCCAGGATTGGTATGTCTGTATCTGCATTGCTGGCATCTGCCTTCAGCTTCTGAGCAGCTTCACTGGGCATAAGCTGCGCTGATTGGACCTTGACGCCAGCATGAGTCAGCACATACTGTGCTGCCCCACAGTCATGGCAGGACAAGTCCAGCAAGCAAAGCGTGGCTGCATTGCTGTCGCCCCCCTCCTGATTGGCTGATGTCGTTGCACTGCTGCAGATACTGAAAGCAGAGTCTAAACTTGCCATATACCAAAAGCTTGGTGAGGGGTCCCGCCCTTGGGGGGCGACGCAGGGTCCCTGATGCAGGCAGAAGGTCTCAGGGCTGATTGCAGCGGCCCTTGGACTTTCTGCTTTGGCCTCAGAGGCAGGTGCTGCTGACTGAACATTGCCTGGCGCCGCTACAGGGCTGCTTGGAGCAGCCCCAGGGCTTGTTTCTGCCGGCCTGGGGCTGCTCACTGAAGCCCCAGGGCTATTGACATGCTCTTGACCATACCCTGAAGCCTGCTGATGTACCTCCTTCAATGGTGACAGCCAGCCACCCATTTGACTGCTGTTGTACGCTGTGGCTGCCCGATCCTGATCAGGCATGCTGATTTTGCCGTTGTTGACTTGACTCACAGTCCAGTCTTGACCGAGCTCACGCGCTGAGCGCAGAGCCACCAAAATGTCCTGAGGCAGAAACTTGGACCTGAGTAGCTTTGCAGGCTTACGCTGTTCCATGATCCTCCACCACTCCATCTCTTCAAAGCTCAGCACAGCGTGGTCATGAGTCAAGATGGCAGTATCTGGCTGCGGATTGTACTTGGGGATCCCAAAGGATTCCTGGGGGTGGTCTTGGCCCAGCCCCAGGCCTGCCTTTCCCTTGTTTGGGGTGGGGTCTAGCTTATGGGCCATACCCTGCAGGTCTTTGCCCAGTCCCATACCTGCAGCCAGCCATACAGGCAACTCAGCTCACTAGGTGAGATTGTGTCGCTGATCATTAACGTGCTGCAAGCAGACACACAAAGGACAACGCTGTAGCAGTAACTCATAATTCTACAGCCTTCTTGGAGCCAAAACTAGCAAGGCATGTGCTGTCACATAAATCTGTGCTGCAGTGTACAGTGAGGCATGTGTTCAGGCTGCAAGAGAAGATTACAAAGGTGGACATGAGCAAGAACTGAGCCTTACAAACACATGGATTGACATTGCATAAAAACACCTAAGCTTCTCACTGATTGTATGCATCTGAGCATGCACAGCAAAGGCACAAGTCTCACCTTCAGTGTAGCCCCATTTCTGCATCATGCTTTCAGCAACCCCAACAGGTCTGCCAGGGCCACTGTGGTCAACTGCCCCAGGGGCGGCAGCCACTGCCAGATGTTTGGGGCCACTGCCGGCAAAAGCCCCTGAGGCAATGTTGGACCTGGGTGACAGACTCTGCTGGTGCTGCCTGTCTGAGGCTGTTTGAATTCCAAGCTGCTCTCGGCGGCGTTTGCCCAAGACCACTCTTTCAGCAAGAGTACCATCTACACAGCAGCAAAAAAAAATCAACATGCAAAACATGATGGTATCAGCTACAAATTGAAGCTCATCTTGCCAAGATCTCTTGGTGACATAGCATAGCAAGCCATCATCTCAGCAGAGCATCTTAGCAACCTGACAGTTACCTTGGGAAAAAAGCTGTTTGTACCAGATCAACACGCCACTGACAAGCTGTTACTGTTGAGCAGGTCAATGCTGAAAACAGTATACAGCTGCACCATTCATACAAATGCAGTCTGTGCTTATACAAGTACGCTAGCAGAGCTGCTGGCAGGCCAGGTGGTACATTAGGCTGATGCAATGCTCACAAGCTTGGAACAACACAGCATGACACACGCATCGTCACACACCATCAAACAGCCAACCCTGTACCATTTCAACTTTTTCCATTTTCATCTTGGAACTTACAGTCTGGGGTGTGGAGCCAGTTGTGTATATCAGCAGGACGCTCACCGTGCTTTTCCCGCTTGTGCACAGGGTTGCTGGTGTTGTTGTTGGACCCTGACAGGAAGACATGAGGAGCCAGGAACTTGTCTCTGTTGAGAGGCTTCAATCTGAAGTGTCTGGGCCATTCTGCTGCCAACCATTGCTTGGCTGCATTGATGGCAGCTCTGTGCGGCGGGGGCAGGAAAGAGTCGGTTGCCAGATTGTCACTGATGACCTACGGCAACATTGCAAGGGTTTGCTGGGATAGGCCTTGGCTGTATGCATGGCACCTTTGTGTGACATGGTGCAAGGAGCTGATCACTTGGTTGGTTTGTCATAGCATCAGACGGCTTGCAGTATAGGATCCTGTGGTCGTGACGTGATCCTGACCACAGGATCCTATACGTTGATGATGTGCTTAGTGTGCAGCAACAAGAGGTTGATTACCCAGCCCTGCAACACCTCCAAGCAGTTGCAGCGATGGCAACCGGGATTTGGATCACACATTTGGTACAAGCGCAGTTAGCGCTGGTTAGCAAAAGCATGCGAGGCCTGCACTGACGCGATTCATCTCACAGCAGCAGCTTTTTGACTCATAATCAGCTGTTTGGTTCATAACTTGGCTGGCTGAATGCAGTCAAAATAGTGGATCGCAAGCCTTAAAGCGCTCACCTGCTGTTGCACACCAGCAAAGTAGGCAGCGCACTGTATACAGGACTGTAGGAAGTCGTTTGGTAGGCAGTCCGAGCTTAACAGAGCCTTATCCTTGTAGACATCCTCACCCACTTGACTCACCAGGAAGCTATGCAGATCAGGATTGATCCCCTACAGTCACACCGCGTTACTGTCATTGATGTCACACCCATCACTACACTCAAACTGACAGTAATGCAGAAGGTCGAGCACTAATGCAGACAGACACTCTGAACATGCTGGCGGTGTTGACGCGGTCTGTGCACATCATGTGATGTAGCCAGGCACAAAGCCAGAGCTGGATGACCATGCTAGCATGTGAGGCAGATGCAAGCAACAATGGTCACCTTGAAATGTTTTCCGATGATGTAGGTTTCAGAGTTGCCAGGTTTGCTGGTCGCTGGCTTGTACACATGGACCTCCTGGAACAGGGCGCCCATGAGGTGCAGCGCACACACTGTGGGGTGCTCAAAGAGGGTGAAAGCCTTCAGGATAAAGCTTCCACCAGGAGCCAACACTCCCAGTGCTGTCACCATTTCACAGTAGTGCAGAGCAGCTGTGCTCATTTCCTGCAGGCCACAAGTTTCTGATAACTATTATCGTTGAATGCTTTCTGACTTTTCTTCATTGAGCTGATCAGTGCTGACATCAGCAACCGATCAAGCAACACTGGCAACAACATGCCACTCAAACATACAGATGCCCGTGACCAAATTGTCTACAAGCGTCAGCAGCATATCATGCATAGCATGGTCAGGCAGTAGCCATACCTGTTCATTGGGATTCTCCTGACAGTCAATGGACCCATCAGCAGTCACCAACATGGCTCCACCTGTGCCCAAGTCTTTTGCCATAGCACTGGCAGAAGCACAGATAGCAGCCACATTCTCAGGCCTGCGAATATCGCCGCTGCCATCGTGGCCCCAGTGCCAGTGCTGCAGGGTGGCTTGGATAAGAGCATCATCATCTATCATGGCTGCAGGGTCGTTGCCTTCATAGTAGGGGTGCAAACTGTTACCTATCCACTCCCAATGCCACTCTGGCCTGCAGACCAGTGCTGAATGTTGCTTTGCTCCTTCTGCTGAGAGGTGTAAAAGGGTGATTTGGGAAACAGCAATCGTTGTTAGACGGACAAATCCTGCCGGCAAATGCCTTGCTTGAGGAGTTATCTATGCAAGGACCTGGCTGCCTCTGAATTGCAACAACAGAATGAACTGCTTTCAATGACAGTATGAGCTCAGGAAGAAACAAAGTGCCGTGCATGCATAATTGCTGATGTGAGCTACCAGCTGACTAAATTTCGCCTGCAACGGAGAACACATCAGAATGTCACCTTTGACTCCTGATGAAGTGATTGGTTGCACTGATGAAGGCCCCAGGGGCCTCGCACAGATGCACAGTGCCCACTGCTGGGCCCCCACCGTCCACACGCCCCACTGCATCAGCACTGTCACTCGGCAGCGTCCCAGATCCAGGAAGAAGGTCAAAGGTGACAATGCTTTCATACATCTTGGCCCAGGCTGTGGTGCATAGCTCTACTTCTCCTTGGGTCTGCCTGATGTGGCGCACCACATTGCCTGCCCTGTTTGTGAAGGATGTGTGGGCACCCCAAGGCCTGGAACACAACACAGGCATTGTCAACATGTTGATGTTGTTGTGTTGCACATGAGCTGCACAACCAATCATGAGGTGTATCTGCCAATCTCAGTTCCTAGTGTTTTGCTTAGGACCCACCTTGCCACAACTCAGCGACCCCAAACCACCATAGCTGTTTGCACAGCTGGTAATGAAGGCTGATACGGTATGCAACAGGACACTTGGCACTGCTATGTGGATGTGACGGCAGCTTACTTGATGTCTTTGCAGTCCAGCAAGTCTTTTGTAGCATTCAGCTTGTCCTTGTCCACCATCATCTCTGGCAAGCTCCATGCCTCACTTGTAAACAGCTGGTCTAGGCTCGGCACCACGCAGCTGCTGGTGTTCAACTGGAATTTGCGCCCATGCAACTGAGCCTCTGCTTTTGCTTGCTCAATCTGCTGGTGATTGATTGGCTGCCTGGGTGCTGGTGCACGCCGCAATTCCATTTCTGAGGATGTCTGCTGTGACTGTTGTGATGGCACAGGGCCATATCTGACGCCTTCATGCTTCCGGTGCTTTGTGCTAACAGCTGGAGTTTTCTGCGTCTGCTGTGGCCTTGAAGCTGAGCCTTCCTGCAGACAAGTGCGGTTGATAGGAATTCGATGATTGGCTGCACTCAACTTGAGTTGTTTGTAAGGCTGGAGCTTTGCTTACCAGCTTTCTTTTGGATCCAGTCTCCAACAGCCACGGGATGTCAGGCCTGCTTGTTTCAGGTGCCCTTGGAACGACCTGCAGCACATGCACAAGCGTTTGAAAGCTGTGCTGGGCAGGCTGACCTAAGCAGCCAGGCCTCGGAGTTATCGTACGTTGTTGCGCAATGTATCTTTAGGCAAAACAGTTGGGCACAGGGAATATGCTCACCTTCAGGGGGGCGTCTGCTGCAGGTGACGAGGTGCTTGGAGATCGGCGTTCCATGTTTTCGAGGTTGTTTGATCACACGAAGACGTCGAGCGCGTCACGCCGCTGCAGGCGCAATCGGGTCCACTATGGGGGATGCGAGCATGTTTGTTTGAGGGCGGCAAAAAATGCGATAGACAACTGAAGTATAGCCGCAAGCGCTAAACCAGTATGCGCTTTGTTGTCATGTCTGGTGCTGGCGTTATGGGTGAGATGAAGAAGAATCCAGGTGACATGACTGCCATCGCGCGGTCCTCTTTACGACAATCCGCATTTGAAAGCGAAGGACCGCCACCTGGCAATGTCAGTTCAGAAGGAGGTTTCGTCAGGCGGGCATCACGACGGGGTTTGGACAGAAGGCTGTTGGCTGTGTGCAGCATCCGCTGACAAGCAGCCCAGTTGGTCTTCCTATTAGTGTCACGATACAACAAGCGCAATGCAAAACTGCACACGGTTGTGAGCTTAAACGACAAAGCGAACAAGTAGCTCAATGACTCCTCCACAGAAGCCCAGATCGTCGCGTGGTTCGGCTTCGCCGGTCGGCTCAGAGGCAGGGAGCAGCGCCGCTGCCAAGCTGCCCAGAGCGAGTAGCACCGCAAGCATGTCTCGAGTTCACTCCCTACCTCGACCGCCTTCAGCAGGCGCCCTATCAGCCAGGGGAAGATCCGGCGAAATGCCTGAAAGCCACAGCGCACGCAGCGCTGAGAAGGATCATATTTCGGTTGCCGTACGCGTACGACCGATCAAGTAAGCTGGTCAGCTACTATATCCACAGTGCTGAGGCATACTCCCCGCAATCTTGTTGCACAAAGTACCACAACCAAGTGGTTCGGATGTTCGGAATTTAATTGCTACTTTGAACACTGGCCAGCTGCACAGTGTAACAAGTGGGTTTTATCAGTCCTGCTGGTGAAGCTAACCACCTTGCCTGCACAGCTCAAAGAATTTTTGCACCAGTTAGCCATTGCTGATACTTGTGGTCGCTCAACTTGTCAGATCAGCACCAAGCTTGTGTGCCTGGTGCTTGTTGCAGCGAGCGAGAGCTTGAGCGGGGTGACAGAGAAGTTTGGGGTTCAGTTGGTGATAACCAGATAGGCATCGTTCACTCAGCAGCTATGCCTGTCAAATATGGCTACGACACAGTGCTGGACAATGATGCTGACAATGAGCAGGTCAGCAAATAAACCTTTGGCCTCAGCATGTACACTTCTACTTCAAATCAAGACAGACTATGCACTCTGCTGCTTTATCCATCAGCATCCATGCAACAGAGTGAGCATTGCTCATTGGTTAACTTCATTCAGCGTGTCTGCTATGACACCAATGCAGTGTGTGCTGTGAGCCGACACACTTTGTTGCTCACAGCTTGCTGTCCTGCTGATTGCCTCAATGCATGCAGGTGTACGAAAGCACAAGTGAGAGGGTTGTGCAGTCGTCTATGGATGGCATCAATGGTACCATCTTTGCATATGGTGTCACCAGCAGTGGCAAAACCCACACAATGATGGTGAGCACAGTGCAAAGCATCTGCAGCAGCTTTTGCTGGGGCTGCTGCTTGTTGCAATATGGTTTGATCCCTGTGACAGCATGAGCGCAGAGAAACAACTTGTGCAGCGCTAGGACTGGCGTACATTGCTGCACAGCCCATTATTTCGCTATGTGTAACTGTGGATCAGATCCGACACATTCTTCTGCAATCAGATGCAATGGCATTGCAGGGTGAGGTGACTAACCCTGGCGTTGTACCCAGAGCAATTCAGGATGTCTTTGACATCATTGAAAAGACACCAGACAGGGACTTCCTCCTCAGAATGTCAATGATGGAAATCTACAATGAGGTTGGTTCACCTAGTTTCTGGATAACATCATGAGTGCCTGTAGCAGTGCATGCATGTCCATGTGTATTTATTCAAGTTGAGTCATAAGCCTGCTCAGGATTCAAAGGGCTGTACAGTTGTGCCAGCTGGACAGGTGCTCTCAATGCCTCATCAAGTGCAAATGACGGCATGTCATTGGCTGATCATTGCTGCTGCATAATGATATGTGCATACATATGTGCATGTATAGATCAACTCACATCTGTCTAGCCCCATGCCATGGCCTGCCAGCACCCATTTGTCGCTCAGCCATTTGTATTTGAGACTGAGTGAAGGCCTTCACAGATCTCACCATGTTACTCTTAAAGAACACGCTTGCTCAAAAATTTGATTGATCTGCACAGGTGCTGAACGACCTGTTGGACCCATCAAGGGCAAATTTGAAACTGAGGGAAGACCCCAAGAGGGGGTTTTATGTGGAGGGAATCAAGGAGGAGACTCTTGTATCTGCTGAGCATGCTCTGTCTGTCATAGCCACAGGCATTGCCCACCGGAAGGTATGACAAGGCCCTGTTGTGACTAATGGGATGCATACATGGACTCAGCGTTTCCCACGACAATGGCCATGCCATTTCACAAGTGCAGCAACACAGGCTGTAGACAACGAAAATGCCCAGATGCGCCTTGCATGCTCAGCATTCTGTCATGGGCAAGGGTGTCAAAGCGTCAGCTGGGCTGTCTGAATTTGTCATATGGACACACGGTGGCGCAAAGTGTAGGCATCAGCATGTAGCTTGCATGCAGTATCAGGCCCTTTATCCTGCCTCTTGATGGCTTCTCAACTTGTATGGATATGCCTGATTAAATGAGATGCAGGTCACGTGTAAAAAGCTGACTTGCAGCTGATTGTAATCATTTCAGTGTCTTCTCAGGCATCAACCCGCGCTGCATGTGCGCTCAGCAAGGCTTGACATTACAAATGTGCCCCTGTAGGTCTCAGCAACATCCTTCAATGAGGGCAGCTCACGCAGTCACACCCTTCTGCGGCTGTCAATCGAGAGCAGCGAACGGCCTGACATGGATGCCGACCCAAATTCCAGCGTGGCCAGAACCCTAAGCTTCCTGAACCTCATTGATTTGGCAGGCTCTGAGTCTGCCAAAGCAGCAGTGAACAAGGGTCACAGAACGGAGGGAAGCTACATCAACAAAAGTCTGTTGACGCTGGGCACTGTCATTGCCAAGTTGTCTGACGGCAATGCTGCCCACATTCCATTTAGAGACTCCAAGCTGACTAGGCTGTTACAGGTACAGTCAAGTGTCCTTCCTGCCACTGTTGATAATATATGTCAGCCTTCCTGTCTGAGCTGAATGCTAAACTCATGCTAGCAATGATGCATAGTCAGCTTGCATGCTTGCCTTGCTGTCTTGGTATACTGCTGCTTTGCTGGCATTGCTATATCCATTTATTCATGAATGTATGCTATGTGTCGTTGTACCATGCCAGTACTGCAATTTTGGGGCCAAGTTCAGCCTCATTGAGCATGCATCAGGTCAGCAGCATGCGCGTGCCATGACATAGGCTGTTGTGGTTGTGAGAGTTGCCTGAGGAGCAATTTGAGCGATGCATCTTGGTATAATAGCGTCACACTGATTTCCCCACAAGCAGGACTCAATACACTGATCATTGTGACAGGTTTAGTGCTCATCCTGTATCTGTGACAGACAATACTCTACGCCTGACTCACACACAGTACTTCAAGCCTGACATTGCTTGTGATCCTATGCAGAGCTCTCTTACTGGGAATGGAGCGCGCATCTCAGTCATCTGCACTGTCACTCCAGCCTCCAGCCAAGCAGAGGAGACCCACAACACCCTCAAGTTTGCAACACGCGCCAAGAAGATTGAGATAACAGCCCAGCGCAATGAAATTGTGGATCAGGCATCCTTGATCAGACGCTACCAGGAGGAAATCCAAACATTGAGGTCGCAGCTGGAGGCTGTTGCTAGGGAGCGTGGGGGGCACATTCCCATCCCTGTACAGATTCATGATCCTCTGCACCCTGAGGTAGGATTTCAGTGACTGATTGCTGCCTACTGGGGACTGTGACCTGCTGACAGGGACTGGACTGCATAGTTGGCATGATCAGTCTAGCTCCTAGGTCTACTGTTCAGGCACCGCTGAGAACAAGAAGAACAGAGCCTGAGTCTGATTGCTGCACATGTTAACTTCAAAGTGGTGGCAGCAACGGTCAAGCTGGGTACACTCTGCAGGTGAGGAATCTAAGGGAGCGGCTTGAAGAAGAGCACCAGGCACTGCTGACAAGGGAGCAGGACAAAGCTGCACTGGAGCTGCGCATCGCCCGCCTCACCAAACTCATTCTGCACTCCACTCGTATTGGTACCAGCACTGCTGCTGCAAGGAAGCAGCGCTTGAACCTGCTCAGATCCTATTCAGAGCACTTGAGTCCTACGGTGAGCTTTCAACTTTTGCTCTTGCTGTTGTCCTTTTGATATGAGTTTGTTTACCTCAAGAAATCAAGACTGATGAGTTGTAATTGCACCTGACCTTTCAAGGCCCTTCTCAGGGGTTGGTGAAGATGCTGTCTTCTGAGTTCTGTCCTGCACAGGAGCTTGATGGCAATTGCATTGGCTTTGTTGTGTGCATGTGCGCTGATCTGCTAGCTTGAACCGTCAAAGAGAGCGCCTGCTGCCCCTCAAGCTTTAGCTGTCTCTGGTCTGCTCTTGCCAATCACATTTTGCTTTAGCAGTTCTGCCAACCCACACCAGTAGCAAACTGTTTTGCCTGCGTCTGCAACCTGGTCTGGCAATCCTCTTGCTTGTCTATTGACTGTTTCCTCATGGTGTTGCAGCCTGAGTCATTGCGGTCACTGCGTAAGGCCTCAGACGATGGCACCGGCAGCGGCAGTGGTACAGACAGCCCACACGCACATGGTGCAACAGATAGGGAGCTGCACCATGCCAGTCTCAAGGTCGCCTCTTGGAGCTCTCAGAATGGTGAGCTCTGTCACCATGACCTCACTCACACCCATAATGGTTGGCAGTGTTGTCTGGATGTGGTCCAGGTGTCAAGTACTTGGTGCTTAGACACAATGCCGTAGGAAATACCTTGCATTGCAAGAGGTAGTACGTCAGAAATTGTCAAATTAGTAGACCTTACAGGGATGCACAAGACAGACTGCTTTTGAGAGAGAAGACTCGTCCTGTACATACCTAGCTCATCATGAGCTGGAAAGCGTAGACGGTATTATCATTGTCATTAGTTTGTCAAACCTGTTTTGGAGTGAGAGCCGCCATGTTTTCACTGAACAGTGCCAATGCATTGCGAGAATTAGTATGTCTGATTTGTTCTGTAGTGAGCATTGCCTTGGTATGACTGCAAAATGCTAACAGATCTTTGCTGTGAATGCTCAAAGTAGAGCCCAGTGAATTGCTTGCTGACTGGGCCCAAGCCTCAGCACAGTCTCACATACCATCATGCTTTGTTGCTGTGCCTGCAGAGAGGGTACAGTCTGACATTGACCTGCCAGGCACGCCCCCAGGGCTGGACGTGGGCGCCCGCCCTAGCCCCCAACAGCTGGAAGAAGCCCTGGCAGGCATCAAGTCAGCAGGGGCTTTATTCCCTGGCAATGCCCTTGTTTATCAAGTTGGTGCAAAGCAGGTGGGTGTATAATGATGACTGCCGATAACTTGACTTTGAGACACTTGACACTTAGTCGCCAGTCTGCATCACCTGAAGATGCTCCCTCCAACACCCAGCATGCTGCTTGCTGTCTGCGCTATTCCAACACAGATTGCCAAGAGGCTGACACAGAGTGTCTCTTTGCTGCACATGGTGCTGTATCTCTATGTGCTCTCTGCAGACGATGCTGCATCAGGCCAGAGTGGTATAAAGCCTGCCCTGCTGTTGCAGGATGCCATGTATGCGCCCTATGATGCTGAGATCGACTTCCTGCAAGACCAGATCAGCGTCCTGTCTGATGAGATTCTTGAGCGTGACAAGCACATTGAGAGCCTGAAGTCTGAGAGGGCGAGTGTGGGATATGAGGCTGGTGGGTTTACTGGCCGTGGGTCAAGAGCTAGTTCTACAGCAGCCTCTGATGATGGTGACAGAGGTGTTGAGTTGCAGGCAAGAACCGCCATCAGCGTTGCCCTCACATCGTCACATCTGTGCTGATGCACTGCTCTGCTTTGCGGCATTCACCTGCAGAACTCATGTGACATTCAGCTTGTGAGCAGCCTAGCTTGAGTTTGCTTTGCAGTCTCAGCCAGAGTTGACATGCTGCTCGTGCTGCAGCTCTGCAGAGCATGAAGGCTGCTGCATTGTTTGAGTTCTAGTAGCATGGTGACTTTCTTGTCATCATCTGACGGCTGCCCTGATGCAGATTCTGTACGCTGAGCGAGAGTTCATGGCTGCCCAGATCAAGAGTGCCAACGCCAACACTGCATCTCTGAACAAAGAGGTGACAAGTCTGAAGAGGCAGTTGGAAGCGCTCCAGGAGGCAACCACAGGAGGGCAGGCGCAAGAAGCCTCAGAGGGCCAGTTGCAAGAAGCCCTGCTGTCAAGCAGCTCTGGCAGCATCAGCAATGACATCTTTGCTGATGCAAACAGGTAGGGCTGTGTGCAACAGGCACGATGATGTCACATGGTATTCTCAAGATCAAACTACTAAGCTGTCTTCCTTGTAAGACCGGCCACAATGGTTGCACAGGACTCACAGTTGATGATAGCTTGCGTACCTCTGCCTAGAGTCAGAAGGATTGTCAGTAAGTGTAACAGACGGTCATGAACTGTGTAACAAACAGTCAGACAAAGGTGTCAGCTTGTTGTGCAGGCTGGCAGCAGAGTTGGAAAGCGAAGTGCCTGCTGAAGGCCCTGGCAAAGGGCCCTCGTCAGAGGGCATGCAGGAAGCAGTGCCTGTTGATGGGGAGGTCCTTGAAAAGCTGAGGGGCATGGAGCAGCAGGTGCAGATGGCTCTGCTGGAGCTGAAGAAGAAGGACCAGCAGCTGGCTAGGGAAAAAAGCAGCACCGGCAGATTCAAGGTAAGGCGCATTTACCTTGCTACAAAGTTGTCAGTCCTGTGTACCAGAGTGTATGTTGCTGTGTCTGTCTGTCTGTTTGTCTGTGGGAGACCACATCTGTGGTTAGGATGTACTTCCAGATGGTGCATGTCACTCAACAGGAAAGCTTTATCACGTCTTCCATGTCTGGCAGTCATGTTCAGCATTGTACGGTCAAATTCTGAGCGCTAAACCCTAGACATCGCTGACCTTTTGACTCTGCAAACAGCTTACCGTTGGCTTTCAATGTCTATTGTGAGGCTTTGAGAGCCAGCTTACCGTCGACCCAAAACCAGACAACAATACTGGGAACCAGCGGTCAGCTGTTTGCGTTGTGAGGAGGTCAGCTATGTCTAGGGTTCAGAATTTGACAGTGCTGCGGTGAACAGCTGGCCAGATGCATTCTATGACAGTATTGCTAGTTCAGGGCTTCATAAGAGCAACAACACATAATTGCTTGTCTAGGCATGCTGAAAAGCCAATCTTGCTGCAGAATGGTTGCCTTTTCTGCTCAGCATTGCAGATCATGTGTCATGTGTCATTAGGCTTTTTTGTCAAACAGAACTCCCACCAGCTTGGTTTTGTCGAACACCACATACACCTGTGCTTTCAAGCCAGGATGTCTGATGTGTCACAACTGGCTCCACACCCCAGACTGTAAGGTATAAATGAAATAAGGTGAAATGTGTTGCTGGCTGCTTGTACAGGAGTTGGAAGCGAATGCTAGCGCACAGCTGCGTGAGACTTCAGCAGAAAACCAGTCCTTGAAGAAGGAGCTGACACGCCTTGAAGACCGTAACAATCAGTTGCAGGGATACGGATTGGATGACATGTCTGCAGATGATCTGAGTGACCTCATTCATGGCCTCACTCAGGTATGACACTTGTCTTTTCACCCATAGGCGCTTTCAGCTCTTGGAGTGGCCTTTCAGCTCTTTGAGTGGTCTTTCAGTTCTTTGAGTGGCATTCCAGCGCTTATGAGTGGCTTTTCAATTCTTTTGAGTGGCCTTTCAGCTCTTTTGAGTGGCCTCAGAGTCTTGCTCCTGCCAACTCATGTACACAGGCTGTCTGCTGGCCTGCGCCACACTGGCAGGCAAGCATACAGTGATGCCAATAAGGCCAGTGAGGGACCCCAAGCTGCACAGGGTTTATGCCCTTACAACACAGCAAGATATCATTGCATGTGTGTGACGTGTCTGTCTTCTAGTAAGCCCAACACCCTGAAAGAGGAACAATCAGATTTCACAGATTGCCCCATGTACTAAAATGCTACACCTCCGATTGTCGCATTCCACATCACTGAAGGGATGCCAGTTCACCGCCATATCTCTAATCGCCACTTGAGTATCTCATTAGATGTGTTGTGATGCAGGCTGTAGAGAGGGTGCGCATCACTGTGCAGCTGCGCCGCCTAGCCAACAGCTCCAAGCAGGAGTCTGCATCCAGTCCCTTCCCTGCAGCACCCAGTCAAGCACAGCCCACCCCTGACAAGCCGGGGCGCAGCCCCAAGAAGCCTGGTAGAGCTTCTTCTTCCATGACTCTGGAGTCTATGCGCAGCGTGATGTCCAACCTGAGAAGCAAGACCAAGTCGCACACTTCCTCTGCATCCGATCTTGGGAATGCAAGGTGACAGGGGGGAAAGGAAATGTGACATGCAGCCGCCCCTGTACTGGGATCTTCTGTTTGCTGAAGTAGCTGATGAGCCAGAACAGCAGTGGTCAGGCAGATGCTCGGCAGATGCAAATATGTCTCAAGATCATGCGTTTGATCACGTTGCAAGTCAGCAAGACACTTTGTGTCCATGCCTGAGCAATCCAACAATTTGGCATCAGCAGCTGTCAAAATTGTACCTTTTCAAGAATAAATCTTTTATATAAACGTATGCGCTTGTTCAGCCAGGAGTACCGGTTTCCCCACAGGGCATGTTCTCGATGATAGCCCTAAATGAATAAAGTGTCCAACAGATGATGCAGGACCCTGTTTTTTACAAGCCCAGACTGATTTCATTATGGATTTTCCCTAGATAGATGGAATTTTGTGTTAGCAGGCAGATGCAGTGTAAATGGGTGAATCGTGTGTCGAGCAGTCAAGCAAGTAGACTATAGTGTCAGACATTGATATCTTTGGTGCTGGGCAGTGTCACCCAACTGCTCTGAGCCAGTCTATTCTGACTTTGATGTATCACTCTTAGCTTTTGTAGGCTTAAGTTATCAAGTTGAGTTTCAGCCGAGCAAGCTATGTAAATCGCACCTTCTTGGACCTGCATACTACTGTACAAATGACATGTGCCTCTGTCAAGTACCTCACAAGACCATCTGTTGGCGGAAGATCCTGATCTTGCTAGGTAAAGCCATCTCTTCAGCAGGAAATGTGATTGCTTTGTTCGCTTCATCTAGAGATCATGGATTACGTCCAGGCTACTAGCTTTTGGGGAGCAGCTGCAGTAAAAGAAAACCACGCTGTGCAAGATACCATGCATAGTCTTCATCCTGGCTTGGGAATGCAAGGTGACAGGAGGCCTCAAGGCGTTTGAATGGGCTCTGCTTTGACTGTAACAACAGTTGTACTGGTGAGCCAGTACAATACTTGTACTGGTGAGCCAGTACCATAGTTGTACTGGTGAGCCAGCACTGTGACAGCAGTATGCATGCCAACTTAGTTGCTTACCGTAGTCGCCAATTGATTTGCAGCAGAGCAAGTTTGCCCAAGCTTCCAAACGAGCAATGTAAATGATCCTGAACGGATTTTGGACATACTACTACACACATGAGCGTTTGTACCCAGGTGAGTACCTCACAAGACCATCCACAAATGAACAAGCATCGGGCAGCGGTGGTTTTCGCACGCTCAGCGGTGGTTTTGAACCAGAATTCTAGCGAGTCGCCTTGCAGAGACCATAAACTGGCAGACAATACGATACAGCCTCCCTCGTTCTGCGTCAGACACTCTCATCCGTCCCTTTGCGCACCTAACTACTTGTTGGAGCATGCTGCGCAGGTTCAGCTTCCAGAACATCCTTGTTATGCCGGCTGTTGGACCTCTGCTCTTCTCGGCGAGTTTTAGGAATGCCGCCAGCCTCAAGGCTGTGCTTGATCTCGTAGACAAAGACTACAGTCAGGATGCTGGTAAGAGTGATGAACCCTGTCTGGCGTGTGAACGTCTTGCTGTGGCTGCAGATGCCCCTAGCTAGTAGCACTTAAAGGCGCCGGCTCCAGAGGAGACCTTCAAAGCGGTGATGTGCTGATTGCAGTGTCCATGCAAATCAATAAGGAGGGGATGCAAATCCACATCATAGATGATGCTCAGGTATGAACAGCAGCATCTTGCTGCATAGTCAGCAAGCTGTCTCAGACGCAAGCATGATCAGAATGATCACGGGCACTTGCCAAGACTTGTCTAGTGATACTTCTTGATGGAATATATGGTGCCATGAGCTGCGCTGGCCTGTGCCTGCAGCTGCAACTGCACCTGCACCTGCCCCTGGGCGTGTGCCTTGCTCCTTACAGCCTGCACAGCAAAGCTATGCACTGCTGCTGACCAATTAGCATGCCTTGCAGACCTCGTTTCTAGATGCCTTCTTTCCTGTTGGCAAATCAGCCTTCTCAAAGTTTGACTGGTGAGCCAATCACCTGCCCTGCTGATCCCAATTTGCCTGGGACACCTTGGTACCAAGTTTATCTATGCAGACTCATCAGCAGCACACACTTCTGTGCAAAGATGTACCTGTATGGTGGACTCACAGTGTGTGTCACAAGGATAGCATCCAGCTGCAATAGTAACTGTACAAGCTGTAAAGATGTAAAAGTAAATCTAGAAGCTGCGTGGTTGGACTTGTCAACATGACCGTACAGCTGTGATGCGATTGTGCAGTATTTGCTGAACTTGACAATGTTGTGACGCAGCAAAGCTGAGCACCTGAAACTGTGGATCAAGCCAAGCTTTCTGTCCAATGCTTTGAAATCTGCTTGTGGAAGCAAGGGCAGCAGCATGGCAGGTGAGCCATGTTGCAGCCCATACCATGAGCTGTGTGCTCTTTCATTTTGACTGTCCTGGTATTTCAAAGAGCATTTCCTCTGTGCTCAGAGCGTCTAGCCCATCCTCAGTGATTGTAAAGGCTTGAGAGTGGTAGACCTGATGCTGTACAGTCTGTGAACAGTACAACCTTATCAATGAGTTGGCTGCGCTCAAAGGATATGGAGTCTTCATCACATTCACTGAGTCCATTGTATTTCACCAGGCATGCAGTGCACAGTGCATTTCACCTGTTGCCTAACCATTGGGTTCTGCAAGACATGTCCTGTCAACGGGAATCTGGTCTTACCCAAGTTTTGAGGTGCCCCTCAACTGTCTGATGCAGTGTCGTGCCCTCCGCCTGGGAGCCAACGCAATGGCTTGTGTTGCACTGCTGTAGTAGTTGAGCTGATAACATTACCCATGCATAACTGCACAGCCATAGGCTCTGTGACTGAGTGAGTGTGTGTGAGTCACAGGGGCCAGAGTTCAGTTGGCAGTGCATGAGCCTGCTGATCATCTGCTGCTCACCATAGACCCCCTCTTCAGTGCATCCAAAGCCACCTCACGCATCAAGCACACCATCACTCTGCTTGACCCTGCAAAAGGTATGCTCTTTTGTTGTCCACACTGTCAGTTGCTTGCTGCCTTCCTTCCAGCATCATGACATCTGCTCTGTCCTATGCTGTTTGTAGATCAATGCTGAGGAAAAGGCTTGTCAGTAGCTTTTGCTGCCATGCGCAGACTGTAAGGTGTGTCAGTGACATGCAGCTTGATGCATACGTACATGGTGCATGCCATGTTGGACACTGTCCTTGGGTCTGTCCATGGCTGCAGCCTTTCAACAACTATTGTGAGAATGCTGGTGATGGTGCAGATGAAGACACCAACACGATTGTAGATGCAGCAGATTTCTCTTTCACAGGTGATACACCTGGTTTGCACTGCTGTGTATGGTTCTGCTGACAAGTAGGGGTGAACATGTCAACAAAGCATAACAATCATGAGCATGACCCTTGTGCTGCTGTGCAGTCGAAGCCTTTTCAGAGCACCCCAGTCAGTTTGCTGAGGTGAGCAGTACGTGCAGATCGCCAATCATATCGCATGCATGCCCCTACTGTAGAGGACAGTATAGTTTTGTAACAGCACTGTCATGAAAATCACCTCAAATGTAGTCAAGCACACAGCCTGCCACTGTGTGTCCATGATGTTGTCCTTTTGGTTTGCAGACCTTGCAGTGATGTTGCCAAAATCTAGGCTGGGCTCAAACACCTCGGCCAGAAGGCTTTGCCAAGCTATGTCTGAAATGCAAGCCATGCCGGCTGTGCACTCTGAGCATGAACACATGCAATGTTGTCTTTCCTGGTCAGCAGGTGCATCGCTGAGGTGCTGCAAACTGCTGTAGGTGGTAGCCCAGCTGAAGGCAGCAGACTGTGAAGAGGTTGAGGTGCTGCTGGACAGTAAGCACTTCAGCTTCAGGTCGAGCAAGAGCAAGTCAATGATGAATGAGGCAGAGATCAGCCTGTTTCCAGAAGCTTCTGGAGGGAAGCTGTGCCTGTATGCTGAGCATGATGCTGAGATTAGGGCGAGGTACTCCTTCAGGCACTTTCAGAGGGTTGGCAGGCTATGCAAGGCAGGCTGCAAAGTCCTATTCCAAATGGCAAATGATGCTCCTTTGAGTGTTGTATGTGACTTGGTGCATGGTGGTGCCTGTCAGCTGTTTTTGGCACCATTGATAGAGTGAGACAGGGCATGTGCTAGCTTGGCTCAGCAACACAATTGCTTGACTTAAGGGCGGGTGTATGTTTGGCAACAACTGCTGCAAGACAGAAGCTCTTAGCAACATCGCACTCATAGACTGCTGATTTGCATTATGCAATGAAGGCTGTCAAGGTTAAGACTGCAAAGCAATCAGACAAGCAGTGCAGTTGTTTGATCCACAAGCAGAGGTGAAGATTCGTAATCAATTTGCGGCAGCCATGAGTGAGCATTACCCAAGCAGACCTTACTGGTAGGACGCATCAAGAACTCTGGCTGTCAAGCAAAGGAGAAGACACGACCTTTCAAATGGGAGCGTACAACTATATAAGGTCATATAAAGAATTTGATGTTACCAGTGTGTTTGCCACACTCAATACTGTGCTCTACATGTTATTCTCAGAAAATCCTATGTCTGCAAGGTAACATGTTTCAGGCATGTTGAGAAATTGCACACTGACCCGGCTACTTCTGTTTGTGAGACCACGCAGCCTTGGAAACACACATTGGCTCATCCAGGCACAATCAAACAGATGCACCAAATTTTGGGCTCGATAGCCAGAATTATGAGTCCAAACCTCAATGACTTCCAGAACAGGAAATACAACAGACAACATCTGTACAACATAGGGTACACGCACTACTATACAATCCTGATCAGTGGCACCTCTACCGGCAAAAGCAAATTTCTCAATGTCTGCTGCAGTGTAATCTGGCAGATCAAACCCAAATGTCTGCAGGTGAGGAAAATACAGGCTAGCTAGCACGTCTATGAGTTCTGCATGCAGAAAAGCAGCAATACGTAAAGTCCTGAGCTGAGCTAGGCTGCCCAAGGCTGCCGGCAAATTGTGTTCTGACGCCCCAAAATGACAACTCATGAATAGTGAGATTCTGCAAGGTGGTGGCCAGATTGGCGAGATGTTCATAGCCGAAATCCCTCTCCAATGTCACGTCGGTAAATTTGTGCAGCTCATCCAGCTGACTCATCATGCGTGGAGTTGGAATGCCTTCAATTATGTAGTGAGTCAAGTTGGGCAGGGGATGGCTAAACTCAATACCGTCGCCCGTGTGCAAAGACATGGCGCTTTTCAGTGATGACAAATTCAAACAGACCTCAGTTTCTGTACCACCAATATACAACTCAGACAGCTGATCTAGCACTGCTAAGCAGTTGAGCAATGCAGGCACCTGATTTGCATTCTCAAATGTAAAACCAATGCCTCGCAAATGTTGCAAGCCTTGAATTGCTCTCACAGTTTTATGGCCTTCTGCATCAGAATCTGGAATTTCAAAGCTCAGGTATGTAAGCCTAGTCAGTGGCACCATATCCAAAGCCAGAGTGTTCAACTCTCTTGGGCCCACCAAAAGCACTGTCATAGCTTTGGCTACCTCTCTGAAGGCAGCAATTGTAGCAGAAGGTAGACAATCTGGATAAGCAAGATTTATGTGCAACTCCAACCTGTGACCAGCTTGGCTGACCAAATTCTGCATTTGCCCAAGCTGGGGCGGGGGAGGCTTCCCAGCATACAGATCAAGCCGATGGTGAACAGTGACAACATCAGCACGTTGCAGCTCATCTTCCAAACACCCCGCTGTTATCATATTCACCGTGGCCTTGGGTAGGAGTTGGCGGATGGTGCTGATACGGTTTTCAGTGAGCTCTGGTGAACCCGAGATCAGGTGTACTTCGTGTTTTAATTTCCAGCGACTGATGCCATGCAGAACACACCAAACGAAAGGCAGGATGATCAGCAGAGCGAAGGGCTTCAATAATCATAGCCAGCACGGCTTGAGGCACCTGCAAAGCAGCAAGTCTATCATAAGCTTTGTAGGCTGCTGGGTGCAGAAGCTCGCATGCAAAGCTGCAGCACCTGGTGCCCACGGGTCCACCCGTCACATGCAGGCTCCATCTGCCGGCCAACTGAACAGGGGGCTGCGCAAAGACCAAGTCTGCAGTGATCGTATCTGCAGAGATCTGGAGACCTGAGCACACCGTCGGCTCCAAAGTTTCGTACTCACAGCGCAGGCCCTTGCGGCGGATCCTGCTGACAGTCGGAATGCTTTGATGATCGCGGGCACAGACAAGCGTGTGTTTATCTGCAATGGCAGACTAGCAACTGTTTCATGCAAATTCAAATTCGTTGGTGAGCTTGCTGATGCTAGCTTGAACAGGTGCTGAAGCTCGCAAAAAGACGGGTGCAAATATGCATGTCGCCAACAATATCATGCTGCTGTGGAGCCTGCTGAGCCAGTCAGAGCACGATGAACATAACCTCGGCTGGCCTAGTAACCATCATGGGCCATTGCATGACTACTCAGGAATTGCTTAATCAGTCATGCAATGACAAGCAGGACACATTGCATGTAGGCTGTAATCACAAAGCAGCAGAGCAAGCAGCAAGCAATGATCACCACCACATAGCATGCATGCCATGTACTCACGACTCAAAAACACCTGCTCATGCAACGGCAAAATTGAGGCAGCATTGGACACAGCAAACACTGCTTAAGCAGCGCAGTTTGTGCAGGTAGAAAACAGCTCAAAGCACGATCTGTTTGGGCTAATCCGAAGCTATTCATAAGCTGCTCTTTTTCAACTTGGCCTCTAGCTGATCCAGCTCTTCATCTGACAAATCCCCGTCATCGTCATCATCTAGCTCGTCATCATCCTCATCGTCATCATCATCAAACAGCTGCTGCTGATCCTCTTCTGAGATCTTGAGGTTGCTGGTAGCTTTGCCGTTCATGTGCGGCGCAGCAGCTGCTGCGGTTGAGGAGCTGGCTTGCTCCTGAGCTGCCGCCGCATTTTGCTCTACAATGGGACAGAATGCACTGAGGCTGTGTTGCAACACTCACAAGCAACACTCTGACAAGGACATGCAGCATGATTGAACGAATGCAAGAGTCTCAGCAAGACTATATGCATGTAAGCCACCTCATGAGGAGACACCATGCATCAGGAATAATTTTGCTCTTGTTTTGAGACCAATCCAAGCGCATACCTTCTTGCAGCACTGTGGTACCAGCCACATTTTCAGCAGTATTGCGTCGTTCAGCATCAGCCCGCTGCTGCTCAAACTCAGCTTCCTCATCAAGCTCTCGTTGGTAGTCATCATGCGCGCCGAAATCGTCCTCAGCCATGAAGCCTTCCTACAACCATCAACACAAGCAGTTTGCGCAAGGCCCGGATGACCAACACAAGCAGGCTCAAGCTCATACTGCTGCTGAACCCACATGCGTCCAACAAGTGTCTAACAAGAAATCTGACCCCCACTGCGCATTCTGGATCAAGAATTGGTGCCAGTGTTCAACTTGCTATGTTAAGGCCAGCGGTCATGCATGCTCGAAAAGCTACAAGCACATTTATCTCATCATAGTCAAAGGCACACTGCAGCCTGCAGCTTTGGCAAGATAAGTCACACAAGCCAGCATGCAGTCACAAGGAGATGGCAGCAGGCAGCACAGGGTCTGACCTGTGCAAAGATTTCTCTGCCGCTGAGGATGCCCTTGCGCTTGCGCTCTGCAATAGCCTCTTCCTGCTGCTTGCGCACGGCATCCTTCTTCTGGTTGTGCCACTTAGAGAACACCTGCATCACAATATGGAGATAAAAAGTAGGACAGACAGGAAGCTTTATGTGGTTTGGGCATTGCGATGGCAGGTCCCATGAAACTATCTTAAGACACATTTAAGTGTGGCCCAAGCATTGAACCCAATGACAACTGTCGTATAGTGTGGTGGCACTGATGATGCGCTGCAGAAAAATAGCTCTTGTCAACGTCAAAACATCTACTTTGATTCAGAAATGTCCATTCCACAGTATAACAGAAACACCTGGGGACAATACACGTTTTCACTAACAACATATTTCTACATGGGGAAATTGTTTTAGCTAATCAGCAACATGTAGCACAGAAGCTGAGGTGAACAGCGAAGCGTTGCCATACCACACAAATTCGGCAAGCAATGCAAGATACTATAGCAGCTCAGCAGCACGCAAAGAGTTTGCACACCTCTTCTGTGATGGGTGTCTTGGCATCAACCTTCTTTCGCTCCATCTCAATCTCCTCTTCAATGCTGATGGCGTTCTTGGCCTCCAACTCTAGCAGCTCCTTCATTTGAGACTTCAGCACATACCTGCACCATACAAACACGCGTCGAGATCAACACGTCTG
>JAABUK010004406.1_pt1 | contig 22904 bp, 29 predicted proteins | sample 5559141 | NCBI WGS metagenome assembly JAABUK01 (sample SAMN10711869, study PRJNA513367) | rock metagenome | isolation source: Antarctica rocks | place: Antarctica: Victoria Land, Pudding Butte nord | collected 2016-01-03
GACGCAGTCCTGACTTGGCAGCTGTGCGGCACGCAAGAAACATAGGAACCGATGCCTTCTGTTGGTCAACGTTCGTGGCAAAACAAGACAGCTGTAATCTGTAGTATCCAGTTTGTGCAGCAACACAGTGTGCTATCACCAAGAGCCAGAACACAAGAAGTACCGAAAACCTGCTGCCTGAACAAGCTTCTCTCTCACAAAGGGAGAGCCTGTTCAGTCAGCAAACTTCTGTTTTCTGTGCAGCCTGTTGCATATGCACAGTAGTGCAGTGGACTCACTATTTCAGAAAATTTGGGCAGAGTTTGGTGCCTTTGACTTTACTTTGACTTTGACTTTGACTTTGACTTTGACTTTGACTTTGACTTTGACTTTGACTTTGACTTTGACTTTGACTTTGACTTTGACTTTGACGGCAGACTGCTGACTTCGCCTGCGTCTTCGACTGCGTCCAAAGCTTGAAAGCTGGTGTACCCCGCTGACAGCAGGATTCTGAAGCTGTTGCTTTCAAATTTGATTGTGCAATCCTCAAGGGCGTGCTGACTCAGGATGCAGCCACAAACGGGATTCACAATGTACATTGCAATCTCCAGCAATGCAATGGTCCAGACCTAAATTTATGACTCAAGCTGTACACAGCTGCGGGCTGCTGGCATCGCCTATTAACCGTACGTTGAACAGGCTGAGGTCGCTCTGTTCCGAACATTCTTCACGCCACCAGTCACAATAGTCCTTGGTCCGACCGTCAGCTACGGGGACGACGCTCTCATCTGAGTTTTGCGCTGTATGTTGGCTGTTTGAGGCGAGCACAGCTTGATGCACATTCTGCTGAGGGTGCACGTGCTGACGGTGCTGTGTGGGTTCAAAAGCTGCAGCACTCGGGGCTGGGGAGGCCGGGAAAGCTTCGCGTTGGACAGTCGTCAAGTGTTTAGATGCGTCATCTTCAGCCACATTTGCACTGCAGCTCGAAAGTGCGGGTACCGGTACAGCAGGCTCGTTTACAGGTCCAGTCGAGGCAGTTTCGTGACCACAACTCAGCTGCGAGGGAGTTCTGCCGGTCTGTCCGCGCAACATTTGTGTGCATGTAACTAAGATCACTGCGAAGAAAGGAGCGGGTCTGCGTGTTGCTTCATGTAACTAAGATCAGTGCGAAGAAAGGAGCGTGTTGCTACACCTCGCTGCTGCGATGTAACGCCAAAACGCCAACGACCTTGTCGAAAGTATAACGCCAAGCGCATCCCCTACAAGCTACAGGGCAATCATGTTGAGCATATGCAATGGGTGCATCTGCTGTTGACGCTTGCCGACACATGCATGATCATGCAGTATCCGCCATATGTATACCACATGCACAAACTGTCCACCAAGTGAACAAACACTGAGCACCGGGCCCATGTTATTGGCCGGGCCAATAACAAAGCAAGTCAGCTTCGAATTCGAAGCTTGAATTCATTTGACAATGTCTTCTGAAAAGTGAGTTGTGACGTCCCGGTAGCCAGCCCACCGCAGCCAGGATCTGCAGGGTAACAGGCATGCAAGTAACATCGCAATCTCAACATGAAAGTCAGATGCTGTCATAGGGCTGGACCTCTCTCAAGTCATGCCTTATCTAGTTTCATGACACTCACACTAAGTGCAGACGTCTTTGCACTGAGCTTGTGCCCAACACTCAAGCCCAGTGCGTGAAGCCATGTGGATCAGCATGAGGGCATAACAAGACTACACCATCTCCTCGATCACAGACAGAGACAGCTTTGTGATGCAGCATGCAACACGGTATGTAGAATTACCTCCAGGTTGGGTTGTTCATCAGGGTGGACTTGGACCCAATGACAATGAGGCCCCGGCGAGCTCGTGTGAGTGCCACATTGAGTCGGCGCACGTCTGCTAAAAACCCAATCCTGCCTTGTGCATTGGAGCGCACCGCACTGAATATGATGACCTCCTTTTCTTGCCCTGCAGTGAGACCGTCAATAGTTGTCCATCTTGTCTGCAATACTTTCAAGGCAGTTACACCCAATCTGTCCTTACACAGCAGAGATTCAGCATGTGAACTTCTATTTGATTTGCGCAACAACATCGACTGTGATGGCTCAGCAGATGGACGTCATGCAACAACAGTTGCATAGCTAGCTGCTTAGGCGTTGCCAATGTAAGCATAGCTAGCTGCTTAGGCGTTGCCAATGTAAGTATGCAAAAGAGCATGTGTCACCCTGAAAGCCATCAACTGATTTCACATCCGGTTGTGCTTTTGAGGTTGAGGCTTGCTCCAGAACTGCCTTGACCTGCCTCACCTGCAAATACCACAGGCTGGACTGAGGCTGTAGTGTTTGGCTGACTAACTCTGACTAGCTGTAAGGCAGATTGGGCGGACAAAGGCGCAGGGGGAGGGAGCCGGGAAGGGGAGGGGAGGGAGAAGGGAAGGGGAGAAACAGGGGAAGGGAGAAATTGAGGAGAGGAGGGCAAAGGAGGGGGAGGGGAGAGGAGGGGAAGGGATGGGGAGGGGAAGGGAGGGGAGAAGAGGGGACAGAAAGGACTACCTGGCCAGAGTAGGGAGTGATAACACCAATGTCACTTGGCTGGATAGCATGTGGACCAGTCAGTAGCTGTTGAACCGCATGAGCCACCAGCTTGGCCTCTGCATCGTTCTGGTAGGATGTGCCTGCTGTGCTGCCTGGACTGAGAGACGCCCTTTTTTCCGGCCCTGTGCAATCTATGAAGGCCACAGGACACTCCCACTTTGGCCATTGAAAACCTGTAACACAAGTAAGCCTTCTACCATTACTGTTGTTCTGACTTCATCGTCAGCTGCCATCAAGGTGTTGCTTTTCCTTGGACTTGCAATGGTTAAGGCAAAGCTGAAAGACAGGCAACATTCAAAGCACAAAGTGCTGTGTTTATTTCGCACCATGCTTCCACTTCCGGGTCTGCCTCAAAACAATGAAGATTTGGAGTGAGCAAAGAAAGCTCCGCGCCATGACCACAACTCTTGAATATCAGCAGAATGCTGCTTTTACACAATTGAAGGAAACATGGGCCTGGCTCACATCAGCATCAGTTTCACTCACATGCCTTGTCATGTCCTGAATGATCCCGAATGCCTCAGTAAGGTCGCCCTGGGGAGGGGGGGTTAGGCGTAGGGTAAGGGATAGCAGGCTGCCAGTCAGGCCTCTGGGTGACTGCCTGTCAATCAGAAGTACAGTGGGGCCAAGGAGGGTGCAGCAGTGCCAGTCGTACCTTTTGGTGGCTGCCTATCAGCAGGTGTGGGATGGGAAAGCAGGTGGCTGGCATAGAAGGCGGCAGAGGGCCAGGCAGCCAAGGCGGGGTGCATGCGGTACTGGGTCCTCAGCAGCTGCACCTCAATGCCTGATGCTTGCAGCCTCTCCATCATGCTCATGCCCAGACCTGCTTCTGCTGCCTGCAAATGCATATGACTGATGTGTGTACCAGGTCAGATCAGGGTTGCTTCCCTGCTGCCTGCAAGTCAATGCTGGGTACATGTCAGTGTGGGAATGCCCATGAGAAGTGTAATGTCTGGTCACAAAGGTTGCAGTGCCTGGTGGTTTGGTGCTGCTGCTCGGCAGCTGTACTGGTGGATGGAGAACAGGCTGAGCAGTCCTTGTAGAAACGCATTGCTGGAGTGTTCAAGACACCTCTGTGTGTACCCGAGTGGTGTGAATCTGATGACCAGGTCCCAAAGTTGAGCTTGTCAGCAAAGCTCAGGAAACCGTCGGGGTTAGGACTTTTTGTCATCTCAGGATACCTCTGTGTTTGGAGGCTTTGTGCAGATAGCTTAGTTGCAGAATGAACATGGAGGGCAGGCACACATGCATGAAAGAAAATTGAAGGTAAAACGTGAAGTACATGATGATGTGACTACAGCAGCCAAGCATTTTGTGCTTACAATTCACACAGTCTGTCCATGATGCTGATGCCCAAACCTGCTTCTGCTGACTGCACGTGCAAATGCCTGATGTGTATACCAGGTCAAATCACCATTGGTGGCCTGCTGCCTGTGCACTACATTTGGTTGCTACGCAGCTTGGGCAGCACACAACCAGTGCTAGCTCCAAAGCAGCAGACCTGCTGATCATGTGCCACAGCATGTACATACCAATGCGCTGAGCACAGCATTGCTTCTTGGTATTGTTTTGTCTGAAAGCCATGGCTTGCTTTATAATAATAATAAAAGTAATAACAATAATAATAGTAATAATAATAATAGTAATAATAATAGTGATAATGATAATGATAATAATAATAATAACAATAATAATAATGAATTTGCTTTCCAGCTCATGATGAGCTAGGTACGTGCGACACAAGTCTTGTCTTTCCAAAGCAGTCTGTCTTGCTTCCTGTGAAACACATTGACTGTAAGCAGGGGAAGCTTACCCGGGTTGAGATGACAGTTGGGGGGAGCTGGCAGGGGTCCCCCACCAATACAGCTGCCTCACAGTTGCACAGCAGTGGAATGAGAGAGGCTGGCTCCGTCGCCTGCATGACCATCTCACTTGCGACTCATTTGTAACTCACTTGTAACATACTCTATGGTCATTCCATTAGCATCAGTCTAATAGAGCTCATGTTGATGAAAAGCTAATCTTCACTGCAGCATATAAAACAATTTGTAAACTGTGCAACTCATGCAATTGGGTGTCATGTGACATATTGATGGCGTGCATGCAGCCGATTGCTTGCATGCATTCTTGCCTGCCTGTGACAACAGTGTAAGTCCTCAGCCATGTACAGCAGTGATGCGCAGACACACTCACAGACATCAAGAACTGCAGCTGCCAACAGAGCTGTGGCCTAGAGCACTTGCCTCAATTCGACAAGATGATCAATCGCATTCAAGCCATTACACCGTCAACAAATTCATAGCGCAAGTTCACCAAACAAGACATGACACAACAGCATTTGAGACGTGTCAGCTACCTGACTAGCTTCATCTAGAGCACACAGTTTGAAGGGCCTGCCAGCAAGGCGGGAATCTCCTGCCCCCACACAGGTTGCAGCAATGACTTGTGCCGCACCCAGGATCTCATCTGCAGAGTCAACTCAACATGACACAAGGTACCAATCAATCCAGTCAGCCAGCCAGCCAGCCATACTGGACACATGCTATCATGCACAAACCAATAAGCTTCATCAGGGGTGTTGGTGTTGGGCTAGCAGCTGCCAAGCTCCAACATATTCAGTTGCTGCACTGCCTCAATATGTCCCAATCGCAAGTCCTGTACTCTCATCTTATCTTGTCTATCAGCAGCGTCAGCGAATCTCAGATTTTGCAGTCTACCAAGGCACCCCTCAAAAGGGCCTGTACATACCCCTCAAAGGGTCTCTATATAACCCCCCAACAGGGCCTCTATACACCCCTCAAAAGGCCTCTATATACCCCTCAAAAGGGCCTCTGCAAACCCCTCAAGAGGGCCTCTACATCCCCCTCAAAAGGGCCTCTAAATACCCCTTGAACTGGCATGTATATACCCCTTGAGACGGCCTGTACATACCCCTCAAAAGCGCTTCTAAATTGTCATCAAAAGGGCCTCTGTATACCTGTAGCTTGGTCTTCAAGGCTGGTGACGCGCTGTCTCAGAGCCATGCCCTCCTTGCCCTTCACCTTGTACGCCCTCTGCTGCAGAAGGGCAGCTGCCCTGCCTGCCGGATGGCCTGCTATCAGGGCTTCCAGAGTAGCCCCTTGCACCGCTGGTGATACCTAGAAGTCAGCAATGATTGCGTGACGCCAACTTGCATGATAAACAAGAAGAGTGGATTGAATGCAGGTAGAAGGGCAGGTACCCTTCCAGAAGAGATGCAAATAGATTTCCCTGAGCAACCCCTCATTGTGCTGGTGGTCCCTGTGCACACATGTCTCCATCCAAAAGCATCAGGCGACCTCCAGGCCTGTTTCAGTAAACCCCCATGCTGAGCATGTATGAATACAAACCTTTACATCAAAGCCCATGATGAGCATCTTTCTTTCTGCAATCTGTAGACATCAGGATGAGCAGATGCAATCATGGCAGCTTCTGCCATGTTAACAAGGCGTCTATCTTGGCTATTTGAAGTCTTGCCTGCAGAGTTTGCAGTTATGCGATAAGCATAGCCACAGCAGGCTGCGCACATTTGCACCTGAGATATGCAAGAGAAAGGAAGATGTTGGAGCTGAAGGTACGAGTCACATACCTTGGCAGGTTGGCCCATGCGCACAACATTCACTCCTTGCTTCAGCAATCCAGCAACCAGCCCATCAACGGCCACGTTGCTGGCAGCAGAGGCTATAATCTGTCCCCCCTCTCCCTTAGGCAGAAGCAGAGTGGCTAAGCGCAAGAAGTGAAGGAGGGTGGAGGTTTTGCCGGTGCCTGGGGGGCCCTGCCAGAGGGTCAGGGTCTGGGTCAGGGCTGCCTTGATTGCTGCTGCTTGGCTAGAGTTGACTCCGCCTGATGAGCACACAAATTATGCTCAATCTTTGCCCTCTCTTACATATGTCACATGTGAGTGTGTGCACTCTGCTATGATTGTGCTTGTGTGGCTTGATGTCAGTGCACCCTCTGTCAGCAGGCAATCACTGCAGTCCTGCCAGGGTTCTGGCAATTTGCCCTAGATTGTCAAAGCATGCTAAATAGTCTCCAAGCTGTTTGGTGCATGTGTTCTGTGGCTCCTGTGCATTTGTCTAGTATATCACAGTGATTTTCTCTTTCCTACACTTGACAGCTCTGAAGGTTGCCGCGGTCAGACCATCTAGGATACGTATCTGGGTGTGACACTCACGTGCATGACAACAGCATCAGCGTTCTTTGACTACATGTGGATCAAAAGCTTCGTCAACATGTTGATTCAAGTACTTGCCTGGTGCGTTGGTGATTTCTTTCAAGGCCACCAGGGCAGCTTTAAGTCTCTCCTGCCCAGTCTTGCCCCCAAGCCAGCCTGGGGGCTGCTGTGCAGCTGCCTTCAGGGGCAGCCCAGGTCCAGCCCCAAGCAGCAGGCGTTGGAAGGCCTGACTCACCTCTGAAGCTGCTGCCGAAGCTGGGTCAGTGAATTTGTGCACAGCTGACATACACCTGCACATAATGTAGTAATCAGCATGCAAACACATAATGTTTCTGGGCTCATGTCAATTCGAGGACAGGTGGTTCATGCTTTGACAGTGTTTCACTCTCACAGCTGTCAGCAGCTGGTTCACTTTCTTGACGCCAGAGAGTGACAATCAGTCTTGCCAGCGCCGCTGGTCTGTGGATGAGAAACATGGAGCAGCAAAGTCAGCTCCATCCAGTGCAGAGATTGCACAAATGAAAGTGCGCTGAAAGCTCTGGAGGCACTATCCTGACTGTGAGGCTGAGCATTGTCCATTGCTGTCTCACTCTAAACATTGTCCAGCTATGCAAGATACTAGCTGCATACCATGGCCTCACACAAATCTTGATGCACTTGACTGTGTTTTGGATCGCTGTTGGCTGTACATGACAGTCCACAGTCTGCCTTGATCATTGGTGCTGTCACAGACTGCAGAAAAATGTCCATCTCGATGTCAGCGTGACCTTCTCTCACTTGTGTGGTCAGACATGACAGTGTCAGACCTCCTACATAGCAGACTGGACAGTCTATACATGAGAAGCATTGGACCCCTGAGCTATTGTAGTGCAGATGCTTGTCAGACCAAAGCGCCAACTCAGCATTCCTTCACCGGTTTGCTCCTGGTAAGCCTGGGTCTGTCTGTGCGTGCACACATCGTAAATGGGCTCACTCATACTCACTGGTAGCAGCTGGGCTTGTACTGCTAAGGGGATCATGCTGGCATTACCTTTCATGAGCTGTGGTGTTGGCATATTGATCCAGGCGCCAGGGCTGTCCCTGGAGGTGCCCTGCCACTGCCTGGGGCACCGCCACCCTCACCCATTGGCTTGAGTAGTCCATTACTACACCCTCCAGTGCATCATCACCTGCAGATGTTCATGGATGACTCAACCTTGCCTCACCTAAAGCTGTATCTAGGTCTAGGGCTTTGAGGATACACATGGTGAGTAGCAATCCACTGAAGGGCGTAAAACTTAGCAAAGGCACTAGGGCTCTTTTTCAACTCAACTGTCAGTGCTTAGTTGGGATTGCTACGGATCATTACAGCTCAGATCAGCTGAGCCTGACAGCATTTGACATGACTAACTGCTGCAACAGCCTGGAGATCCAGGCAACATTGTCAGGCATGACATTCTGACAGGCTCACCAGGCTTTGTCTGACTGATGAGAACAATGTCACCCTGGGAGAGGGTATGGTAGGGCAGGCCATGTGGGCGGGGCCCCCAGAAGCGTATGATGCTGTCCTTATACAGTAACCCATCAGGTGATGCTGACAGGCCAAATAAGGCCAGACCTTCTTCCTGACATACACCATTGAGCTTCAGAAGGACTGTGCACATCGTGATTGCCTTGATTGGAACAGGGCGCATGGGGTGACCGGGCTGTCAAGCCGGGACAAGAGGGGCAGGCAGAACCACATAGAAACACGAAACAGAGACAGAACGCATGCAAATAATTGTGCGTTGTAAAAGCAGAACCTCCAATACATGCACAGCTGGAGTGTAAACATGGCATCAAAAGAGAGGCACATGCATGCTGCCAACAGAGAAGAGCAGGAAGCTCCTCAGGGTGCTTTAGCGGGCAGCCAAATGAGTATGAAGATCAGCTGGTCAGCTGCAACTGTATCGTGAACAGTGTCACCTTCAAGCGCTGCTCTGGCCAGGTGCTGAGGCGTTCCTCTGCCAGCTGCCACTCTTCGGTGTGCTCTGCCTCCAAGGCTGCTGTAAATGATGCCTTGTATGCCTGAACGCAAGCACAAGGTATGTCCAACCAAGAGCTTACAGTGATTTTGCAATTGTCACACTGACCAAAGAGCGCCTTGAACAACATAATGCTGATGTCTGACATTTTCGAACAGCAAACAGCATATCAACAAAGACAGGTTACACCAGTCTGCCAGGCATGACTTGTTGCATACCAGCTGTTTGTATTCAAAGTCAGGACTGTACTCAACCCATAGACATTTACCTTGCTTGCAGCAGGTGTGTGAAGGGTTCAGGTGGAGTAGCTTACTTGCAGCAAAGCATGAATGGATGACTGCTTGGCTCCCCTGCCACGTCCCCTCTTGCCGTTTGCCTCGCTGCTGCTGGCCTGCAGTCAGTTGTCTGCATTGCTGCTGTGATCCAGGAGGGTCAGTCGCATGTGCAATGCGCCTACCTTACTCTGCAATGGCTGCAAAGCCGTGAAACGTGTTGAAGGTTGCGCCGCAATGCAGGCTTCTCAGTGCATGCACTGAGGCTGCCTCAGATACACAGCATTGCAGCACCAAAGACTGCACGTACTTGGCATGTGTTGGCTGTGTTGTTACAAATGAGTTCAGGATGGTGCAAGCTGTTACCATTATGGCTTTGGCTGCTTCAGCGAAGGGCTGTGGAAGGACATCTAAGGCACGCAGTGCCACTGCTCTCTGTAGACCACTGATGCCACGAGCCTGCTTGGCTGCACTTGTGGCTTTCTGCTGCCTGAGTGCAGCCAGGTCTGCCACTTCCTGCTGGCCTGTCTGTTTGTTGGAGGGAGAGCGAGTCTGCTGCTTTGCTTTGCCATTAACACCAGATTCTGTAAAGTTGTGCTTGCTGGGAGTTACAAAGCCCTTGGATGACTTCCCTCTCCCATTTGATGGGGGGGCTGCTTGACTTTGACACACAGTGTGGCGTTTTGTCCTAGGTTTTGACATCTTGTGACCTAAAAGCAACGGTTTGGGCATGCTGCAGACTGGCATCGGGGAGCAATGGCGAGCCTGTACGTTGTGTTCTACGGCAAAGCAATGTACTCTGAGCCCAAACTCTACATCGCAGTACACGGGCTACGGTCAACTCGCAAGTATTGCACTGATCACTGAGTGTGCGCTGGGTGGCGTGCAGCGAGTCACCACATGCCAACACTTGTCCCTCCGCAACAGGGTACAGACGTAGCAGGCGGGGTTGTCAGCCGAACAGCTGACGAAACATGAGAGTATCCAGCTGGGCATATTCTACTGTTGGCATGGTCAAGCAGGCATGCCAGCATGCTTGTCGTTGGTGTAGGCATTGTGTCGCGACGAAAGCAAGCATTTGGCGGCGTCACAATGCAAAGCAGAGGCTGGCTTGCAGCAAACGCTGCAAAGTACAGCAATCATGTAGTCGCTACTCGACACTGCGAGCGTTTCATCATGGTGCCTGGACGTTTCGATAAACAGCTTCACATTTGACTTTCACTAGATACCTGTGACAGCTGAAAGCCAACCTCAACTGCAGCCTTTGTGTCTTGCTGCATACCCTGGGCAGAGCCGATACAATCAATTAATCCGGTGATATTTGACACATGATGCACCTGTTGGATAGTATGTGCCCTCTAGGAGACCCTTTCAGCAAGTCCTCTGTGACACTAGCCATACACACACAAAGAAACCTGATGCACAGACGGCCTGATACAGAGGTGGCTGTCTCAGCAGCATTGAACTTCATGCTTTATCATCCTTTTGCCATGCGGCTTTCAGCTGCAGCCGATTTTCAACCTGCTGAACTGCAGCTGCTGGAGTGCAATTGCGCTCTTAATGATGACATTGGGCACCAGGCGGGTGTGTGCCAGCTTGGCACTTGTGACAGGAGAAATTTCATGGTCCTGAAGCCAGCTCTGAACAGCAGCTCTCTCATAGGTGTAGCCATCAGCAGCAATCGCTGGATCGACCAAAGTCACCTGTAGCCAATTCAAATGTTATGGTGCTCTTGCATGTAATTAGTACCTCATCACCCATCAGTCTTTGACCAAATGAATCATGCAACCAATGCAGTTGCAGTAGTCCAACACACATGCTCATTCAGCGCGCTTTCATCAATTGTACTGATCGTGGTGTGAGCAGGCGAGTGCAAAGATTCATCATTTGATTGCAAAACGCATCCTCAGGTGCCTCAAGTTTGGCACTAGATACAGCTCTCGCTTAGCAATGTCAGCAAAAGCTTACCTGTGTGAGAGGGCAGCAGAACAGATCTTGCAAGAAGTGGTTGACAGCCTCTTGGTCAGACCCTGTTGCCACATCAGCAGATGCAGCTGCTGGGAAACTGGCTGCTGTCGGCAGCTTCTGCTTGCCTGCAGCTCTTCCGGAGCTGGAGTCATCAGCTACCTCACAGCTTCCACCATGCTCCCTGGTCTCCTGAGACACAGCCAACCTTAAGCTTTAGGCAATGTGCTGACAGCTCAGAAACATCCCTGCTCATCTTGATGCCTGCCGTTCTGTACTGCATACCTGGCAAAACGAGGGCTACATGAGGTGCTTCACATCAGCGTGTGAATAAACCAGTTGTAGCATGCATAGCATGCGTGGTTGTATGGGCAGCAGTTCCTAGGCAGCAGTAAGACGCCAGTGCTTGCCCTTTAGCTGCTGCCCTTCAACAGTAGGATGGCACTACTCACACTTGCTTGCTTGCTCTCGACAGTCCTGTGTGCCTGTCACACAGAAGCTAGGTTGAGATTCTTGCTGACAATTCAAATCTGTTGATGACAGCAAGCATGAGCCTCTGCAGACACAAAACACCTGCCCAATGTAGCAATGCGTTGTTACTGTCTACAGGTGTTTCTGAATGTAAATTTCCACCATAGAAAGGATGTTTCTGAAATGAAATACACGTGTCAGACATGAAAAGAGCATCCCAGCTCAGGCAGACAAAGATTGAAAGAGAGTGCTGCTGACGCAGCCTGGCCAAGCTTCTTGGGAGTCTGCTTCTTCTTCTTGCCTCTCTTGGCTGTCGCTTGAGCCTTTTCCTGCGCCTCTTCTGCCAGCAGTTTGCTGGCGGCTGAGTCAGCTGCAAGCATGCTATCCTGCATGGGGGCTGTCACTAAGTATTCAAATTGGTGCACCCCATCAATTTTTGAGACAAGCAGTGGCGAGTCAATGCTCTACATGGGTGCTCTTGGTTTTGCAATCATTCTAGGTGCCAGCAGAGTCCTTCAGTGTCAGCAGAGTGTTGACAGCACGGTAAGACATGAGATAATGCAGCATTGACAAGCATTGGGCAGACACTAGACTGCCGTGCCAATATTGGGATGCATCAGAGCATGAACAGGATGCCAATAGCGCTGGCTTTGAACAGGAGGTGACCTGCAAAGGGGTGAAGCACTTTTGGACATCGTGCGCAAGCTTCTTGCGTAGTACGTGCTTCTTGATCAGCTCCTGCAGCGGTGGCTCCAGCTTGTCTACCATCTGAGGAGAAGCCTTGGCAACTGCTGCAGTCATGGCAGATGCCCACATCTTTTTGGCTCGCATCTTCAGCACAGCTGCGACGGCCATCTCTGTATGGCCAGCCTTTGCTTCAGTCATGAGTCAGCAATGCTTAGCTGGACTGGTGTGCACACCACCAAATGGACTTAAGCTGCGAGGCTTTTCATACCAAATGCTATTGCGTATCACCATGTCTACTTAGTTCATGTGAAATTTTGTATATCAAGTACATACACTGGCAAACGCTGCCCCCCAGTCTTGTTACCCAGGGTGCAGTTGGTGGGCTAGATGCGATGGGGAAGCATGCCAGCCTGTGCAATTCTGACTGATGCTGATGGTATGATGCTTGTTGGCTCCTTGCCTCTGAACAAATTTCTATTTGTCGCTGGACTTCAAGGCATTTAACCTGTGATAATGCATCAAGGAGCAACATACCTGTGTTCTGACAGACAAAATGCTGTCTGTCGTAGTCAAAATAGCTTGCAAACCAGTCACTCACCACCGGTGAGTTGCAGGGGGCCAAAAGCTTTTGGCTATCAGGACAAGGAACTGAGCAAAAGCGTGCATTACCTACCTCTTTGACTCGATCCCTTTGCTGGTCGAAGACTTCCTGCTTCTGCTGCCGTGACCCTGACTTCCTTCCTTTCAGCTCCTTGGCCACCCATGTGCTGTACCTCAGATGCGTGAGCAGCCTAAGGACGGAGACAAAGAGGATAAGCATCATGATATGCGCTGCCGGGGTTAAGGAGGAGGCATCATCCAAAATTCCCCCCGGGTACCCAGCTGCAAAGCATAACAGTGAGCATCAGCGGTTATCAATTGGTTCTCTAGTATCTTTGCTTGTCGTTTGAGACAGTTCGTCTGAAGCTTCAACACTGTGCAGATTCTGGTTGCCTATACAGATGCATTATGTGCCCTTTGTGAGTGCCAGAAGATCCCTTCCAACAAGCTCATTGAGCATGGCTGTGGTGTGACTTGATGCGCACAGGGGATATGCATCCATTCGCAGGCAAAACACAGACCTGAGTGAAGCTTGTCTTTTAAGAGCAGAGCTGCAGCTCACCTAGCATGACAAAATACGGAGTAACATCCATCGGATGTTCTTCCCGCGTCAGCACGTCTGAATTGGTGTATACACTCGCTAAGCTCAACAACACACCCAAGCAGGGCTCTAGCGCATTCTCCCAGAAGTACTGTGAGTCTGGTGCTCCAGGCAAGCTCATCATAATGTACTGCACCAGGTCAGCTTGAAGCTCTACACGGTTGACTATGGGCATGCCAATGCCTGGGCAGCTGGGTGACAGAACTCTGGGGGCAAAGGGTCGTATGCAGTCAGGCGATGTGTATAACACCAGTGCATCCACCAACACAGTCATCAGTCCCTGCAAGCATGGGAGCAACCAATGTAAACAGGTGGACATTGTGATATCAAAACTTGCATTTGCAGGCATCTTTCCTCGCTGTTATCTTGTGCTCATCTGGCTGTTTGTGCATCCACACTGCAGACGCTTGCACGTGACCCAGGCAATGCAGTGATTGAGAGTCATGCTTCATGTCCAGCTTGTATCATCCAGCATTGTTACCATCAACAAACAGGAGTGGTGTCGAATGTTGTCCTTTTTTGGTGACTCGAACTATATTGCAAAGCATAGGCTCTTGTGCCCAACTCGCGAGGACCAAGGGCCGCACAAACTGCCTTAGGTCCACAAAACGGGGCTTTTCAGCAGCATAGTATTGCAGTCTGTGTGGGACAGTATGCACAGCTTGCTCATCAACTGCTACATGCCTGCGGTGGCTGAGAGGCTTCTGAGCTTGGAACCAAGCCCGGCACCAAGACAACAAGAGCCGCTTGCAGGAGTTGCAGCTGCAGATCCCGACTGGGCGTTGCCTTTTCAAGCTGGGAAATGAGGTGTGGCATCCCAGGCACCTCCAGACTCTGAAGCACAAGCAAATGGGCACTATTGGATTGTCTAAATCTGCTGTTTACTTGTTTTGTTTGGTGCTCTTGACAGTGTGGCTAATACAAGCTAACCAGGGTGGTGTCAATTGCAGGTTGGGCTGGTCACACAAGAATAAGCAAAACATTGTCATTGCAATTACGCCTGGGATTGACCGTAGGCACCAGACTGTGCAGAGGATGATCTTGCAAGCTTGGTATCCCAGCAGAGCAGGCGTTGCATTGCAAAGCTATGCATTTGGGCACATCAGAACACAAGCATTGATCATATTCTGCAGGCGCATGCGCTCAAATCACCACTGAGGGGTGCGTTGCACCCGCAGTGCATTCACATGGAACTCAACACTTTTTGATGACAAAGTCACAGGTATGCATGCAGTGAGATTTGACATCATTCTGCACACACACGCATGTCAAGTGCGCGATCAGTGAGAAAATCGCACATGGCTGACTGACTCAACATGTTGAGCCAGGGCTAGATCAGCTCAGAGTAGCAGGTGAGAGCATTGCCACAGCACCTTCACCATGGCCCGTGTGAGCTCCGTTGACCAAGGCATGGGCGTCTGCAAGCCAAACATTGCTTTTGACTTGGGTCGTGACAATGATGAAAACAAAAATACAAATGGTAACAACAGTAAGTACAATAACAACAATCATAATAAATGTAATTCTAAATAGAAATAATAATAATAATAATATAAGTAATAATAAGTAATAATAATAATAACAATAATCATATTATATAATGAATACTTCCAGCTCATGACGATTTAGGTACGTCTTGTCCCTCCTGATCATGACACAACAGTAGCATTTGCTAAAGCACATCGGGTTATTGTGTGATGCAAAACACTGTAGGAAGCATTTGGCCTTGCCATCATTCATGGGCTCAATCACAGCATTTTGTGGTCAAACAGAACAATCCAAAACAGCATGATATAACTTCAAACTAAGTGACAGAGGTTTGCAATGATGTGATTTTCCTTGACCCATACAATACGTACAAACTGGCAAGTGCAACAAGCTCATGCAACATTCTTGCCAAATATAACGGTGGCACTGGCCACAGCAAGATGCTTACACCAAGTGCATCTCTGATTGCCAGGAAGATATGGTTGAACGTGCCCTCCTTTAGAGCTGTCACCCTGTAGTAGTTGGGCTTGGTATTGCAGCTTGACCTATCCTCAATGCTGCATACTCTTGCCAGACATGCACTGGCTGTCAGTTGCGCTGCTGCATGCCCCTTCAACCCACCCACAACAGCCAAGATCCTCAAAACCAACTTAGGCCGGGATAAGACCTGGTCAGACTTATCTCTGACGATGAACTGTCTGTAGATTAACATGTGATGGGCGTTGTCCAGGACAGCATAGAATGCGTTCACCACTGCCGTTGCAAACGGAGCGTGCATGGGCGGATCTGCTACATAACCTGTGGACATAGACAACGTGTCTGTTTGGCTCTGAGTGTATACAACTTCGCATGCTGATACCCAATGCAAGACAGGCGCTATAGCAAGCATGTAGAATTGGGCTCAACGTGGGCGTATATGCAGTATATGCAGTATAACGCCGCCATATATGCAAACAAAAAGATGATCCTCCACAAGAACGATAAAAGCTAGACCATGCAACATGGACGTACATTACAACTCACACAACAGGCTTAGATCAAGATCAAGCAAGGCGCGACTCACTGAACATCCTCCAGATTGGGTAGATGGCCCAAGTTTCACTGCTGATTTCCTCAACTTCCACAGCTTTGGCGCGGAACAATGTTTCGTCCCAGACAGCCCGTTCCAGCAGAGCCAGGCCTAGTTTCTCAACGTTTGCAGCCATTGGGTGTCCCTTGACAAACTGCCACACATCTGCGAGAGGCTCCAATGCTTGCAAGAACACCTGCAACACAGATACAGCTTGGTCACACACCATGACACATTGATCAGAGACTTCAGTGTGCAACACATGTGGATTCACCCTGTCTGACAACAAGTAAACTCCATGGCGACACAGTAGCATTTACTGTCACATTGATGATGCTGATGAGTTGAGCTGCCATGTGGACGCAATGATTTGCATGTACATGAAGTCTGACTTGTGCTAGTTCCCACATGCCTTGGTCAATCTGCTGATTAGTTTAGCATGTGACATCAGTGCCTTCCCTGTAACGCACATGTGGACTGGATCTCACTTTGGTGTATTGCTGGACACGCTGACTCAGAGGCAATGGTCACAAGACTTGCAAACCGAGAATGACATTTTGGAATACCTTTCTGACATCAAGCTTATCATCACGTAGGTGCCTAGTGAGCATGACATCAAGCAGCCTCCACAGTTTCTCACGATACTCCATCTGTGATGTGGTTGCCTCTGCACTTTCCTCCCTTACATAACCTTGCAGCCACCCCACGGTGGCTACGACCTTGATAGCGGTGCACTGAGTGCTCTTCCATAATGCTGGAGATTGTTTTGGTGGTTGCGAGCCATCTGAGCTTCTGGTTTCATACTCGCTCAGCCTCAACATGACTGATGCAACGTGATCCATGAGCTCCTCTTGACCATCGAATGAGGTGTCTTGATTGGTACTATCATGCCATTTGGCAGCATATGCTGCCACTGCACCACAACACCATGCATCAGCTTAGCTCAAATGCATTGCAAATCGTCTGGTGATGTTTGGCTCATTATGTTTGCTCTGGCTTGTGACTGTCCTCATTAAGCACAGATGGTCCGAAAGTGGTAGGCAGGCTGGTCGAAACAGGTGCCAAGACTGGTCATGATACCTTACAGTCTGGGTGTGGAGCCAGTTGTGACCTGGTTGTGACTCATCAGCCATCCTGGCTTGAAAGCACAGGTGTATGTGGTGTGCGACAACCCAAGTTGGTGGAGGTTCTGTTCAACAGGCACTGTAACAGGAGCTTGGCAGGAGTACCTGGTGGGCTGTCGTGGTCCAGAGCCTTGCCATCATCTACAGGCAGTGGGCACAACAAGTTTGCATAGCGGTGCAAGCCCTGCATGCGCCAGAGCATGCGCTCATGTGCTTGGACCTGCTCTGCCGGGATTGTGGTGGTGTCCAACAGGCAAGAGACCACTTGGTGTGCCCTGATGGCTGCTACCCTTGAGCTGCCGTCCAGGGCAGCCGCCAAAAGCGGAATGCCACCTGCACGAGAAGCAGCGACTCTGAGTCTGCCTGGCAGGTTCAACAATGTCAGGCTGGTCTGTCCTAGGAAAGACAGGTCTAGATGCAGCAGGAAGAATTTGCAAACATGGGTACAAATGATGGATTCGCCCATGCATTCAGCAACTGTTATGGAACAGACAAAGCCTTCGTGCACATCTTGCATGGACCAGACACGACTTGGTATGAATGCTGCACACCTTGAGTCACAATACTACCAACAACATGCTGCCGCAAGCAGGGATTGCTGCTGGGCATCATGGCCTTCAAAAGAAAGCAACACGCCACAACATGATGGCCAGGGGCCTTGTCCACTCTAAGTTCTTGCCTCATCACGCCCAACACGAGCTGCACTGTGAAACTGGATAGCTCCCTCATCTCCTTAGCCTCGCCCTCTGCATCATTCAGGTGCGTTACAAAGCGGAAAGGTCATATGCTGCCACGAGTAACTAGGGCTGTTCACCACAACGACCTGCCAGCAAATATAATTGTTTGCTGAGCTAGCATTGTGCATAACGAGTCAGCACACATGCATATCTTTGTGTTGTTCACAAGCATAGATCACCTTGTTTTACGGGAGGTTTGGCTTTCCTGCGGCTGCCACTTTCTTGGTTATGCTGTTGCTGCATAGATTGGCCGATGGGCACCAGAGTGCTCCACAGTATACCTGTCACAGTCCAGCTGCCATTGCTGTTCATGCTTGTTGCCTGAGTCAAGCTTATGAGCTTGATCACCAGTAACGCGCTGCGTAGTGATGTTATGTAATGAGCTGCAGAGGTTTTATCCTCGCCTTGAGTAACCATTTGCATTGTGGTTGCAAACAGGCTCTGTGTGCTGGGCTGAATCTGAGCTTGCGGCTGTGAAGCACTGCTGCTCTGGTCCATGAGGGATTGGCTGAGACCCTCTCCATGCTGATGTTTGCTCTGGCATGTGTTGGCAGGTTCTGCTGTTTGCTTGCTATGATCAGACGTTAACACTACAATGATCTTCACCATTGACAGAAGTGATTGTAGCGGCGCTGCTATTGATGCAGGCAGGTCGCTGTTGTGTACATTTCTGTTTAGGAGGGTCAGCACACGACTTTCCCACTTTGCAATGCACCTGAATGATGCAGAGGGTGAGGCTAAGGAGATCAGGGAGCTATCCAGTTTCACAGTGCAGCTATAACTGTTTGCTGCGCCAGTCTCGTGCAAAACATGTCAGCCCTTTTGTGCATAACAAGTTACAGCATAAAGATGAGATATTTCAATTTCACACCAGATTCCGCTCCATAACAAGTTTTGAGTTGCGCTGTTCACAAGCATAGAAGCTCAGACTACCCCACACTCAGTTGACAGAAGCAATCACCTTGTTCAATGGGAGATTTAGCTTTATCGCAACCGCCATACTCTTGGCTCAGCTGTTGTTGCATTGATTAGCCGATGGCCACCAGAGTGCTCCACAGTATACCTGTCACAGTCTGGCTGTCACTGCTGTTCACGCTTGTTGCCTGAGTCAAGCTTATGAGCTTGGTCACCAGTAAAGCGCTGCGCAGTGATGTTTTGTGATGAGTGGCGGAGGGTTTGTCCATGCGTTGAGCAACCATTTGCTTTGTGGTGGCAAGCAGGCGCTGTGTGCTGTGCTGATTCTGGACTTGCGACTGGATTCCTCTGCTGCTCTGGCGTGCAACTTGGTGTACGAGGGATTGGCTGAGACCCTCTCCACACAGTGGCTGATGTTTGCCCTGGCACATGCTGGCAGCTTCTGCTGTTTGCTTGCTATGATCTGATGTTAACACTACAATGATGTTCACCATTGACAGGATTGATTGTAACGGCGCTGTTGTTGGCCGCCTGGGGCAGTCCTTTTGGCGAGAGTACGTGCTTCCAATGATCCTGTCGGGCTTCACAGGGGATGAGGGTGGAAGTGCTACAATCTCTCCCAAATCGGCTACATCAGTGAGGTCAAGCGCATTGGCACAGACTGGATTGCAGGTTGATGCAATTGCTGCTTGCCAAAGCTGTGGCAGCAACTGCAACTGCATGTGGTCATAGTCCAAGCTTGACAAAGCGCGCCAAACTGAGGCAGCAATTGTCTCCAGGGGCAGGTTAGCTTGAGGTGGGCCCTGCACGCATGATAGAACCGACTGGCACTTGACTGAGGCAAGCTAGTTTGTGTGCATGGTAAAATCAGGCTGCAGCAAAGCCAGCAAGAGCTACTTTTCATACCTCTGTCATAGACTAACTATGAATACACGTCTGTCCTGTTGAAGCAGCAAGCCAAGACCTCCCCCAAAACTTACTAGCAACTCCTATCTGTTACATTAAGGTCATCGTTCTGGCGTGAACGAGAAGCAAGGTCGACACAGAGCAAGCGATCAAGGCGACTCAAAACTATTACACAGTCAAAAAGGCACATCCAAAGACACGTAGCCATGCACAATACATGGCAGCAGACGCGGGCGCATTTCTGCTTGTCTGATCGGCGGGATGGATCTGATGGACGTCTGCACTGACCATAGCAAGCAAAATGCCCGCGAAATGTGCTTTACTGCTCCGAAACCACGTTCAGTCTGCAATTGCACATCTGCAGTGCCTGCTGTGTCTTATACGTGCCTTGTGACCTGCTGAAACCTGTATAGCTTGCTGTGTTGTTGTGACTTAGGCACAGGTAGTCAGCGACACCTTCTGTGGCTGTGTGCCTAAGCCTGGCAAACTAGCAATGCATGCCCCTTTTCTCCACCCGTCGAGCTGGCTCGCATCAGTCATCCTGAAGTTGCGGTGACGATTCGTTACCACTTTCAGCCAGAAAATTACAGACCACTGTCAGAGTGTGGGGCAGTATGAGTTTGAAGCGATAGTGTTAGTGCATGCCGAGTCGAGACATGGATGGGCAATATCGTGTACTAGCCCAGGAGGGATGGCACGTAAAGGACGGGGTGTGCCTCCTCTATACAACTCGCAGCTGCACGCCAGCAAATGTGGTGCACACTTACTTCAACCTCTGTAGTATGTGCACTTGTTGCTGCAGGCCAAGCAGCGGCTTTTTGAGGAGGCACAAGAGCAGAGTGCAAACATACGGCAATTGCTGTTGGACTCTGATCTGCGTAAGGTACACCACTTCACTTTGCAGACGCTCAAAAGAAAGTTCCAAGCAAGCTGCCTGCGCAAGATGAAGTATCTGTGAATTGGCACACCTGGCAAGACAAGCATACATGGCTGCCTAAATTATCATCAGTGATCCCGTGGTCTCCTTCATGCGTTGACTGTGCCTGCAGTTTGGCCAGCCGCACCTACCAGAGAACATCAACCATGCTGACAGTCTGTCCCTGAAGGGAGCGCATGTGCTGCAAATCATGAGTATGGAAGATGTCGGCAAACCCTCTAAAGGCATAGGTGTTTCGGCACAAAGGTGAGCCGCCAAATGCCATCTGGTCTATGCTTGCATAACCGCATACTGCTTTGCAATGTACCTCTCCAATTCATGCTGTGCATCTACAAATTGCGCTGCCCAAAAGCTCTAACCTCTGGACTGGCTGTGATGTTATGCAACTGCTGCAGCATACACATCTTGCATTGCCACACATAATATGCGTTGACGCGCACATCCCGCATTGATGTACACATTCTGCGTCGCTGCACACATCCTGCATCGACACACCATATCACCTAACGCTTCACCAGCGTGAGTCCTCATGACCTACATCTTCATTCAGCTTGTTGCTCACAACACAACCTGCATGGACGCTCAAATCCTCTCCCCACAGAACACTACACATTTCAGCACAGTTCTGCATAAGGCATCAAGGCCACACTTCCAGTCAGCATATTGCCTGCTACGAGGCACAAAGCAACAGACAGATACATTGGCTGGGCTGCAGATTGTTGCGCTTGAAGCTGACCGATGGCAAGCTGTCTTGCATTGCAGCAGAGTTCAGGCCGGTGCCTCAGCTGACTGAAGATCTGCCGCCTGGCACTAAAATCTGTTGCACCAATGCTACAGTCCGCCTGGGAGTGCTGCTGCTGGATGCCAAATGTATACAGGCACGACACCACTGACAAGTGCTAAAACTCCAGCTTGACCTTTTTGGTGTTGTTTTTGGCAGTTGTGTAGCCGCAGCAGTGCATGCTGTGAAGGAATTGCAGGCTGCATGCACAGCTACTTTGATTGCTTCCTGTGCAAGATATTGCTTTTCCTGAGTCAGATGCTGCAATCTGTTAATTTGTCAGTGTTGTGTAAGCAGCGCGTGCATGTGTGGTTGGTGTTCAGGAGCAGCATGATTGGTCCCTAACAGGCTCTTATGCATGCCTGGTTGCTCAAGTTGCCTCAACAGGCTGTGTACAGGTGTTGGCCCCCAGGACAGGCAAGGGACAAGGGGTGGGGGGGTTTGGCAGAGGGGGGAGGGGGGAGGGGGGTGGGGGGCCCAAGAGACACATGTGTTCCAAGTTGCATATTCCTATTGCATGATCTTGTCCAGCTTTTGGCCGAAAAGCCGCAGGCTCTGGACCCTGTCCACACCTTCTACATGACACCATGCTTTGCATGCTGTGGAGCTATCAAAGTGGCATCACGCTTTGCATGCTGTGGTGAAGGTGCTGGGTGGACATGTCGGGGAGCTTGTGGAGACGTGGACCTTCCAGCGCAAGTTTGGCAATGTGCAAAGGGCGGCCACCACCACAGATGACACGGAGCAGCCCCCAGCTTTCCAGAACTTTGTTCCTGGCAGGCGCCACAACCAAGCTGCTCACAGGTGTGTGTATGTGGTATGTGCATGTGGTATGTGCATGTGGTGTGCATGTGGCGCACTGTGTACTGGCTTTGTGTACAAGGCTCCTTTGTTGAGCCTGCTTGCAGGTGTTGTGGCTGCTGCCAGACATTGTTGCTGTTACAAAGTGGCTCTAAAACAATAAGCTGTGCGTGCTTTGACAGCACAGTGTCAATTTCTTGCTTTTATGCACTGCAGTTGAACAGTACACCATCAAGCCTCTCTACAACAGCTGCACCTTTACACTGATGTCCATATGATGTCAGTATTGTCAGTGTGATGTCTATATTGTCAAAAGCTGACTAAGTGCATGAGGTGTCTGACGTCCATGATCTTCCCCAGGGCGCCCCCACAGCAGGTGGGGTACCCAACAAGAGACCTCCATCAGTCCTCAGGCCTTGCCGCAGCAGCAGCTCAAGGAGCGCCAAATCAGGCTGCTCTGGGCACTGCTTCCAAGGCCCTCCAGCCCTCTTCTTCATCCAGTGCAGTGCGCCTGCCCCCTGGCCTGAGGCCCCCTCACCAGGCAGGGGCTGCAGCTGGGGTCCCTGAAGAGGCTGCAGGCAATGTTCAACAGACAAATGGACAGTCAGCTCAGGTGAGGGCTACCGGTGAGAATAATAATAATAATAACAATAACAATAACAATAACAATAACAATAACAATAACAATAACAATAACAATAACAATAACAATAACAATAACAATAACAATAACAATAACAATAACAATAACAATAACAATAACAATAACAATAACA
>JAABUK010004407.1_pt1 | contig 22904 bp, 6 predicted proteins | sample 5559141 | NCBI WGS metagenome assembly JAABUK01 (sample SAMN10711869, study PRJNA513367) | rock metagenome | isolation source: Antarctica rocks | place: Antarctica: Victoria Land, Pudding Butte nord | collected 2016-01-03
TTTAGAAAAATTCTGAAAAATATTCAGTCTTTTAAAAATAAGATAGCGGGCTGATCTTATATAAAGAACTGATATATATTATAAATCAAGCAAAAGAAATAATTCTTTAATAATATTATAAGAAAACTCCTTATAAATATTAAGAAATAGAGAAAACTCTAAAACGCATTTTCAGATTCTACTACTTTTCTAAAATGAATAAAGCAGTTAGATAGTGAATAGTTAATTATAATATCTATTAAAAAACAAAGTATTTCTAATATAAATTATATGAGAAGATATAATCTTTAAAAGCATCTGAAAAAGCTTGAAAATCTATAATACTGAATTTTATTATCAAGCTATTTCTATTTAAGAACTTAATAATGAATATTAGCTATAATAGTATTCTGATTATTACTAATAAATTGATTAAATATATCTATTTTATTAATTATCTAAAGATATCTAATACAGAAGATCTGATCTATATATTTTTACAAATAATATTCGCAAATTATAATATATTAGCAGAGATTATTTTAAATTGAGATAAACTTTTTATTTTCAAGTTTTGAAAATTGCTAATAAATTAACTTGAAACTAAATATAAGCTGTTAATAGCATATTATTTATAGATAGATAAACAAACTAAAAGAATCAATTAGATACTAGAATAATATTTATATTATTACATTAATTATTGCCAGAATAATTAAGTAGTACTTTTATCACTAACGCAGTTTATATATAATAGTATCTTAATAATAATTAGAGTGTCACTGTTTTATACTAATTATAATTATAAGTCAGTCTTATACAGATAATTAAGAGAGATGAAATAATTTGCACAGAAATTAGTTATTAGTATATAATTATTAATCAGTCTATATTAAGAGTTAATAAAAGATCTTGAATTTATTAGTTAGAGATCTGATATATATTACAACTTAAAGAGAATTAATAGATTAAATCTCAAAGAAAAGAATTTAGTATACTTATTTTATCAAAATATAAAAATCAAAAGATTTAGTATTAAACTGAATTATATAAAGCTTAATCTCTATTTAATTTAAAAAGTTCTAGATTAGTTAATCTATAGATTCAAGCTTTTAAATATAATGAGAATTTACTTAATATTTAATATTTTTCTTTTAGAATTTGCATTAAAGAATATTAAATAGATTTTAGTCTATCTGAAAAAACAAGATTAGAAGTATAAGATAGAATAAGTACTTAATAATCAAGAGATTAAGAATAAGACTCATTATCTAATAAAATAGTCAGAATATAATATATTAGAAAACACGTGAGAATCAGAAACAAATCTTAATCTTGCGATTCTAAAGAATTATTATCATCAAAACTTTTAATATGAGAAGAATTAAAGAGAGCAGTTAGCTGCGTCTTATTAAAGATAATATTCAATCTCATATTAATTAGTAACTCTTACTCTCTTAAATATCTCTCTTCTTAATTAAGCTCTTTTAGAAACTTAATCTTTTAAGCAATTATCTTACTCTAAGTTACTTAAAAAGATTCTATGCGAGAATTAAGACTTATTATCTTAACAGTATCTTATTAAAGATAAAGAAGAATTGTTTTCTAAGTAGTTTTTAATCACAGTTTCTTCTATTATAATCTCTGAAAATTAATTTCTGAGAAGTTATTATTACAACAAATATTATAATAAGTATACTCTGAACACTTTAAGATATCTTTGAAAAATATATATAGATAATTCTGTGCAGCATAAATAGAATATGTAATTATAACTAATATTTTTAACAGTGTTATTCTTTTCGCCTGAACTTAATATTATTTGTGAGAGAAAGATTTACTAATATAATATAAGAATATGATAAAAGAAGAAAAAAGTAGAAGAATTAGAAATCTTAGAAGAAGATTTAAGTAGCTTGAGAGATCAAGCTAACTTAGAGAGGCATAATATTATAATATAAAATCAGTAATTAGCAAATTTAACACAAATTACTGAGATTTAATAATAAGTTAAGAAATGAGATCTTATTTACGCACGTTATCTTGCAGAGCTATAGTAGACTTATTCTTAATAACTATAATTAATAAGAGTAATTATAGATTAAATATTAAGAGAAGTGCTTAAGAATATTTGAGAGAAGTACTTAGAAGCAAGTGCTTAAGAATATTTAAGAAGAGTACTTAGAAGTATAGAATATAAGTCACAATTAATAACTATATAAATAAATATTTATCTCTTAGATTTATAGTCTCTTCTTTTATAGTCAACTTATATTATTAATTACATTCTATCTTTAACTCTTTTATATAAGCATAGTAATTTCTATTCACAATTCTCTAATATCTGAATCTTGCTATAGCTAGACTTGACAGTTCTTAACAGTAACATCACTCTTTTATTCTTAATTACTAATCTCATTATTATTAATTAAGCTCGTCAATATCTTTTTCTCAGATGATAACTCAGAAACATTATTTTTCTTCTCATCTTTAGCTCGCTTCTTAAAGCTGCTCTCTAACTACTTAGATCTTAACTTATTAACATTTCTTAAGTAGTAATTATTAAGAATTTCCTTTAAATTCTTAAGATTCTTAATTAGATAATAAGTCAAATTCTCTAAATAACTCACTCATTATACTCTTGTCTTAAGATATCTGCTCACTCTCTTAATATTAACAACATTCTTTACTTCTTATTCTGCATTCGCATCTTTCTTTATTATTATAAAAGAAGATATAAAATAGCTCTATTTAGATAAAAGATCTTTTAAGTCTCTAAATAATAAAGTGATATAAAAGATAGAATGAATCTTTATAAATGCAGATAATTTGAGTTTATATATATCTCTCAACTTCTTTAATATTTTATATAGATTAATCTATTTCGCATTTAGCTTCTTATAAGATCTGATTATATAAATATTCTTTATTAATAATTATATCTTCTCTTCTTCTTCGAATATTATTAATTGATGATACTTATTAATCTGCTTCTTTTATCTCTTCTGCGTCTGAGTCAAATAATTTCTCACTCAGCTCTATATTCTAGTTATTAATTTTGTTAGACTTTAAGTTTTCTATAACTTAATCTGTTATCTAATGATCTTTAACTTCTTTATTGTGTTAAAGCTTATTTATAACTTATATTCTTTATTAATTATAAATAAAGATAGCTGAGTCGATTTGAATATAACTATGTTAACCGCGAATTTCGTACTTAATAATAACTCCGCCCAATTCTTCTAATTAAAGTTCACGTAATTATGTAAATAACACTTTATTTCTATATTCACGATCTCTATCTATTTATCTATCTATAAATAAAACGTCGTTAACAGCTTTATAATAATGCTCAAAATCTCATACAGATATAATTATATCATACTCGTAAATTGAGAATCTCTGTTTGATATAATTGTGCTAAATAGATTGTGAATTCTTCACACATTCTTATATAGCATTTTAGCTATATTCTTCGTGATCATATTCTTATTAATAGTTGTATAGATAATATAATGTCTTTCCTTAATTAATCAATTTACTATATTAAGAATCGCATTAAATTCTTTTGATTCTAATAATCTTATCACAAAATTCATAAAGATATTCTTTCAAGACATCTTAGAAATTAGAAGAGATTATAACTCTTCTTTTAAACATTATCTTCTTATCTTTAATCTCTAATAAATATAACAGTTTCTTAAATACCGCTTAACTACTTCTATCAGCTTAGAAAATTAATACAATTTTTAAATTAATTATAGTATCTTCAATTCTCTTATATATTCTATTTCTTAACTCTTATATATCTATTAGATTACTTATATTCGCAGCTCTTCTAACTCTATTAAGATAGCTAATCTATCTTAAAAGTAGAGTAGATCTTCTCATTTCTCGCACAGACTTATCTAATATCTATTATAGACGCTCTCAACTCTATTCTATAAGATCTCTCTAATCTCTTTTAAATTCTAATCATTTCTATTCATCTACTTAATATTCTCATCTAGCATGCAAATCTCTTGCGTGATACATGTCATTTCATAATTCTTTTAAATCTTCTCAAACAGCATCTCTAATATTAATAATATTTAATGCAAATTAAGATTATTCTTTATTTTAGAAATATTCTTCTCTCTTCTTATTAAGATATCAGCCTTTCTATTAATCATCTCTGATTAATAAATAACTTTAAAGTTAAATTGCGTTAAGAACTCTACTTATTTTATTTATTATCTTATTAACTTCTTTATTAATATAAAGTACTTTAGAGTCTTATAATTCATAAGTATCTTAACAGTATCTTCTTCAATACTCTACAACTCTAATTCTCATTTCTTAAAACATTGAATTATTACCAACAATTCCTTATTATATATAATATAATTCCTCTCAATCGAACTTATACTACTTGAGTAGTAAGTAATTAAATATAGTTTATTATTCAATCCTTTCTATAATAGAATTCCTCCGATAATATAATCACTCGCGTTACATTTCATATAAATTTCCTTTCTCAAATCAAAATACTGAAGAACTGAATCAGATGTCATCAATCTCTTTAATCTCTCAAATATCTCTATATAGAATTCATCTCATACTAATAAAATATTCTTTCTCAATAGATTATTTAATAATCTCGCTATTTAATCAAAATCCTTATAAAACCGTTAATAGTAGTTGATAAATCCAAGAAATCATTATATTACTTATACATCTTCTAATCTAGACATCTTCCCACTTCTGAATTATCTTAATTCAAATCAGATCTAATCGCATTTTATTCACATTTATTAACAGATCTAAGAATTTAATCTCTATAACATAAAAATCACATTTCTTAATATTCACTTAAAGTTCTACTTTCTTTAGAATCTTCAATATCTTCTTAATATATTATTTATATTCTTCTCGCGTGTTATTAAATATTAAAATATCATCTTGATATAATATTACAAATCATTCTAACACACTCAGAAACATATCATTTATATATCTTTAATTAGTTGAGAACATCAAACTCAATCTAAAGAGCATCACTAAATAATAATAGTTTCTATATATCATGCTAAATATTGTTAAATCACTATCTCTAATCATAATCATTCTAATATAATGAAATGCTTAACAAATATTCATCTTCATCAGAAACTTCGCTTTTATTAGCTGTTTTAACATCTCATTAATTCTAGATATCAGATATCCGTTCTTCTTTGTAAGAGCATTTAAATCTCGATAATTTATATAGAATCGAAGTTCTTCATTTAGTTTTTAAATCAGTAGAATCGAGAATATAAATAAGATATCATTTAATTCAATAAATCTCTTTTTAAGATTCTTCTCGATATATCTCTTAATCACGTCAAGCTTCACAGAATTCATTTATCAATAGAACTATCTTCTTAGTAATTCGACTTCTTTCTATAACTCTATTTAATAATCATATCTATCTCAATATAAAGAAAGAGTATTCAATATCTTTTTCGAAAAGATATAGATATATTCACGAAATTCAGACGGAATTGCTTCTCATAAATCCTCTTCAATCTCCTCATTATTTCTCTTCTACTTCTTAATATTCTCAAAAGTAATCATTATAATCTCCGCTTCAGATTCTTTAGCTAACTTCTTAAAAGCTATTAAACTCACTATCTCAATATTCTTTAATTTAGAAGAGATTAAGCTTATATCTAAACTTATATTATCTCTTCATTTTCGTGATCTTCAGATCTTTCTTATTCTCACAAAGAATATCTTTCTAAATAGAATTAATCTCTAATCAATCTCCATCTTTCCACGCTTCAGAATCTTCAATAAAATAAAAGATATCTTATTATTCTTCTTATTTTCATAATTCTTCTCAGAATTACTCAGAATCCTATCTGAGTCTGCTAAATCAGATCTGTTATGATTTAACGCCTCTTCCAATATTTCATTATATCACATATATAACGAAATAGTTAGATTTCCTTCATTATACTAATAATAATCAGATTTAAAACTTATATTATTAGTGATAAGATTAAATACACAATTATATAATCTCATTCACTTCTTCTCTAAAATAATAGAATATATTATCTAAATTATATAAAAGATTTATAATATTTATTAATATCTTATAATCATTATAAACACATGAATCATCTACATTATAATAAAATACTTTCTTCTAATAAAATTTACTAATAAAATCTTCTTAACTAAATTCATTAATTTAATTTACAATCTCTTATATAGATTCTCAGTTAGTTAATAATTCATTACTACTGTAAGTTGACAGTCAGTATTCATTAATATAGACATGTTCAGAGAATCTATCTTTTCTTCGCTCAATAAAGCATTTATTAGAAATAGAGACTTTATTCAGTTTTCAATTACTGTAGAAATAATAGTCAGCGGTATTTATAATTAACATTTCTATTTTAATTTATTCACAACTATTTCTGCGCTCGCAGATCTATTCATAATATCTTTGCGATAAACTACTCTTTTTTCAATTTTCGTGAAATATTAGAGTCTTCTTTCTTAATAGTTGTTAAGCTTAAGCAGTTTCTAGTTATATATTCTAATTATTAACATTTATAATATTAGAACTCTTTATAATCTATCTTAATCATATAAGAAGATGATGATCTTGCAGATCAAGCTCTATTAATTAGTTTATCAACTAACTTTCTCTTTCTAGATTCTAAATCTGCTTAAGTCGTATCACAATCTTTTATAAATACTTCTATCTTTTAAATATTTACTTTATAAAATTACAGATTCTTAATTATCTTCTTTAATAAAGAGTATCTATTTAAAACAATTACTTACTTTAATTCATTATAGATTTTAGATCTTATATCTTAAATCTAATTCTTCTTTAAGATATCTATCTAAGTAGTGTATCTCATAAATTCTCTAAGAAAAGTGAGCAGATTCTTATTTCATTAATAAAGCTACTGATATTTATCTCTTATTATCTACTTCCGAAATAAATCGGCAAATTAATTCGTTAATATCTATAGAAGAGAGATGATTATTACTATCTCAAAATCTTCTAAATAGAGTTTTAAAAGATTTTCAGTCTTATTCTTAATTTTAAATCTTATATAAATCACTTCATCTATTTTTATAAGAAATCTATCTCTATTTACTCTTAACTTCATCTTTATTAATAATAATCATATCGCGAACTACTGTGAAATTTCAATTTCAAATATATTAGAGTTGAAAAGCTTCTCACTTATTTTCTAATCTTAATCAGTTTCTTCTATTATAGTTATGAAAGCTTCTAATACTTATCATAAGTCTTTCACTCTATTCTTTTAATATTAGAATATTACAGGCACAACTAATCTAACTAATAATCTTTTTATTAACATCTTCTCATCTCTCAGTCTCTCTTTAAGTAACTGATTCTCTTAAATCAGCTATTATCTTTCAGTTATTTATATATTTCTTTCTTCATATTGATAATTCTATATATTCTGAATTATCTAATAATTTTCTAATATCTTATTAATCTCTCTATTATAAGTCTTAATCATCTTATTATATAAATCACAGAATTTCTCAAAAATGCGCAGTATATTTAGACTGCGTAATGATCCGGTTCGGTCCGGTTCCAGACTATATGAGATCGGATCATTTGATCTTTGATCTCTAGATTTGAAAGATCAGATTAGATTGAATCAGATTCGATTCAGTTTAATTTCTTAATTGAGCTGTCAAGAATATCAAGAAATATTTTTGCTAATCTAATTAGAAAGAAGCAAATATTATAGTGCAGAGATTTTAGATTTATAAGAAGAATAGATGTAATTGTACTAATCATTGTAATAATCAAAGACTTTTATAAGCTAAGATATTCTGTAATATCTTTATTAGTTGTATAATCTGCAACTAATTAACTTAGCAGTAGCTATTCTAAGTACTATCTTCTCTCTCTCAGTCTTTTAATTAATTACATATTCTTACTTTAAATGATAATTCTCTTAGTATAAATTGCGCAAAGATTTGTATCTTAAATTATTAATTGTGCTAATTATTATTATAATCTAGAAATAAAATAATTATATTTTTAAAGAGAAATACTAGATATGTTTTTATAAACTTCTATATTATATTAATTACAGAAGCTTATTATTTTTAGACTTGAGATCTAGTCTTATTAAAAATGATTTCTCTTATTAATCTTTAAAATAATGCTTTAGAAATGAGCAGCTTATTACTTTTTTAATAGTATCTAATCTCTCTCAATACTTTCACTAAATATTTATTAGTATATTTTTATATTATATTAATCATTATTATAACTTATTTTCTAATTTTGCATAATAAGTTCTTAAAAGATTTGCAATCTTTTTACTATCTGTTTTTAAGATCTTTCTAACAACTTTTTTAGCGCGGAATTTAAAGTCTCTTCTATTATTTAACTTTCTGATAGTATTCTTCTTAGAATCTGAAGCTTTAATATCTATCTTTCTAAATTATTTTGCAGCAGTAGTAATAAGTCTTTTTCTTATTATTATCTTATCTTTCTTAGAGTGTGATTTCTTCTTGTAATTATTCTCAGTATTAGTTATTATTCTAAAACTAAGAAGCTGTATTTATTTAGTATTTCAAATTAAAGATATTTATTAACTTACTTGAACTTCATTATCTGCGTCTATTATCTCTAATTTTGAGAAGTGATTAACTGTGATTCTGTAGTATTAAGATAGCTATTATCAAAATAAGTTAGTATTATAATAATAATTAGTATAAAAGATAAGTAGAATATAAGTAAAGTGAAATTTTTATTATTTTCTTACTTTTAATTTAGAAGATAAATATAAAAGTATGAAGATTAATGAATTCTAAATAGTAAATTAAGACATTGATTATACTAATTATTATTATAAGCAAAAAAAACTTATCAAAATCAGTGCAATAGCTAAATAAAGTTGCATTATAGAAGAAAAAGTGAGTGAAATATAAATAGAAAAAGTAGAATGAAAGATTTAGTAAGATATATTAAGTATTTATTAAAATTTTGATATAAAAAATAGTGAATTTAAAAAAAAAGTGAATTAAAAAGTCTTAACGCAGATTGACTAGTATATATCTTACTACTTTTTCATTATTCTCTCATAATATAAATATTCATCAACTTTTCAATCTTAATTACTGCTAATTAATACAATAATTAGTATATCTCACACTTCTATTAAGATATGTATATAATATCTCTATACTAAGAGATGAAAAAGTTAGAGTTCTAATATTAAAATAGTGTAAAATAATAGAAAATTAAGATAATATTAAAAATTCTATTAATTTTGAGAAGAGTGATGCTAAGATAATGAATATTTTTAATTCTTATTCTATGAAATCTGTAAAGATAATAGAAATATTAGTGATGTAAGAGAATACTTATACTAGATAGAAAATACTTTATACTAATCTTTGTTATAATTATCAGTTTATATTAGCTATAAAGCAAGAATCAAGTTATTTTTTATTATTTGCTCTTTACTCTCTTTTAATCTTTTAATAAAATTCTGATAGATATATTAATATTTCAAGAGTGATACTAATTCTTTTATACTAATTATTATTATAGTTCTGAAATACAGTCTTCAAACATGAAAAGTAAAATTGATATTAAGCTGAAAATATTATTTATATCTTAAGATATTAAAGCAGATCTGCAGTAAGTGTTTATAATCTATAAGATCTTATAGTAGCTAATATATTAAAGAGCTGCAGTATATAATTAAAAGACTGATTAATCTTTTAATAATGATTATAATGAGAAATAAAAGTCTGCTAAAAGCTACTTAACAAACTCAAATATCAAAAAGATGTGTTAGAGATATAAAGCTATGAGTTCTAATAAAAGATTGATATATATAATTAATACTGCTGATAATAAAATAAGATTAAGATTAAAGAAGAAATTGTAATAGTAAAATGAATAAGAGTATATAAATAAAGAAGAGTAGAATACTCATCTTATAATAGAGCTTTAGAACTTATAAATAAAGTGATAAGATATCTAATCTACTTATATTAATATTTATACTAATCTCAAATAGAATTGACATAGAATAAAATGAAAAGATGATTAAAAATAAGATAAAGATATTATTAGATTGTATTTAAGAAGAAGAAAAGAAATATATTATTAAGTATGAGAATTTAGATTTTAATAATATTGATGATAATGTCTATTAAGCTGATATTGATAAATATAATGCAAAGAAACTTGCAAAAAACGACTTTGAAGAAGAAGATTGCAGTTAGAATATTAATCTTCTTATTATTATTTAAGATTGCATTGTTAAAGATAATTAAGTCTTTAATAATAATATAAAACGCGTTCTTATTACTAAAAAAGTTAAAATTATTGTAAATACAGCTTAAGTCTGAAAAAGATATATAGATCTGAAGTTATTGTACTAATTATTGTACTAAGATTATTAATCTTCTTATTAAGAATATAATTAATAACTTTAGCTTTAAGCTATTTAAGTGTGAATTTTATAATTAAATTAATCAGCTTTTAGAAATTAAGATAATACTAGTATTTTTAAGTTCAATCTTTTATTTTGAGAAAAGAATGAAGACTAATGATATAAAATGCTAATTCTTAATTAATATCAATAATTATTAAATTGAGCAGTTAAAAGACAAGTTCATTAAATTATAATAATAATTATAACAATATAGATATTAATAGTTTTCTAGTAAATTGTCACAAATCTCATCTATTTTTCAATAAGAAAATTTGAGATCTCTTATATTATATATAAGTTATGCAGAATAAGAAATGAGTTGATCTTTCTAAGTCTGCTAAATGATAATCTGATAATAGAGTCTATTATATTAAGTATAAATTTAAAGTTTGTTCGAATCAGAAAGCTAATTATTAAAAAACTCTGAAAATACTGATTATTGAAAAGGCTTTATAAGAGTGAATGAAGACTTATGTTCATAAGAAGAATCTAAATAATCTTATTTAAAATCATCTATTTTAGATAAGTCTCTAAATAGAAATCAGATTTTTTAGTAAGCTAAAGCTTACTAAAATAATTCAATATTAATTAGTATAATAATTAGTATAATTAGTGCAATTGAAATTACTTGATACTAATAATCATCTTCTTTTATTATTATAATAATAAAATTATGAGATTTTTAGATGTACTTTAATTTACTATTATAATTATGATAAAATTAATATTAGTACTAAATTTACTATATCTTAAGTATTATTATCTATAATTATTTAAGTATTTAATAAGTAGTCTTTCTAAATCTCTTATAGAGTTCTGAGCTAATTATTATAATTATTAATATAATTTATGTTACAAGATCTATCTTTAAGTACTTCTTAAGAATTTAATATTAGTGAGACTAATACTAAATCTTTATTTATTTCTTATATCTTTTCTTAAACTTATAATTTAAAGTATTATAAGAATAAGTATATTCTCTTTAATAAAGCTTACTTAATAGAATGAGATTAGTAATAAGCTACTATATTCTGACGGAAAGAGTATTCTAAATTACAGATTTAATTTAATATTACTAAATTAAAGACTTCTGTCTGAAAGTATCTATAATTATATATATTACTTAGCAATGAATTGTTAGTAGTTTAATATAAGAGATGTGAAGCAATTTTAGTATATTCTTATATTAAGAATACTGAAACTTTCACTCTTACTTAATATTTTCAGACTGAAAAATATTAAAAACAAGCTAAGAGATTGAGCAAGTAAAATATTAACATATTTCTTTAAAGAAAAGAGATATTTTCTTTATAATTATGATAATTATTAGAATAAAGCTTACTATTTTCAGAAATTAAAAAAGATAATATTAGCTAATATTCAAGAATTTGATTAAGTATTATTTAATTAACAAATTATTAGAATAATTGCAGCTTTATAACTATTATTTTATTTAGTAGAATATATTAAACTTAAGAAATAAATTCACATAATCTTTTACATAATTATCTCATCTAAAATACTTACTTCTTATTAATTTTAAAACTCTTTAGAATAATAAACTGAGAAAGCTTGTGAATCAATTCTCAGTTAAATTTTATTAGACGCGATAATATTAATAGCACTTAATTGCTAATAAAGTTCAAATAAGTTTGTTTTTATAACTATTACTAAATAAGATTATATAATTAGAATAATGATTAGTATTACAGCTAATATTATAATAGATATTTCATTAATACTAACTGAAAATATATTAAAGTTCTTCTTAATTTGGAATATCTTTAGAATAAATATAGTAGAGCTAATTTAGCTCAAATATTATTTAATACTTTTAAGTAATATAATATTGCTAAAGAGTAAGTTCTAATAGTGACAAGTAATAATGCAGCTAATAATAATAAGCTTATAAAGCATCTTATTAATACTTTGAATATTTTGAGAGAAGAACTTAATACTTTATTATAAGTATCTTGTTTTTTATATATTATTCAACTAACTTTGAAGAATATTATAACACACATTAAAATCAAATTATAAAATAACAAAATTATTACAGAATGAAATGATGATTCTACTTAATATAAGAGATATTCTAATACTTATAAGCAGAATAATGTGTTATAAATTTTGAAAAAGATACTTATTATCTAAATTGTACTAATTTTTGTTCTAATCTTATTTATAGATTTAAGATCTTGCTATTTATATTAATATAAGTACATAATAATATAAGAGATTTGCAGATACTTAGAATAATTATTAACAATCTCTTAATTTGATATAAGATATTGCTATAAGATGAAATTCAATATATTAAATATTTATGCGAGCTCAAAGTCTTAGAGATTTAATTAAGATCTTTATTTTAAGTGAACAAAGAATAAAAGATCTTATTTCTAAGAAATAAAAACATATTAACTATTTAATTAAATTATTGTATTTTTTTTATCTATTTACTAATATTATAGAAAGTATAGATAATGAATTAATAATTTAGAAAGTATTTCAAATTTATAAGAAACTGTTTAATCATCTTAATAAATAGATGTCTAAGCTATAATAAAAGCGACTACTTTAAAAGATTGCATTATAAATAATATTAAATAATGAAAAGTTGAAGCTTTAACAATATTACAGTGATACTAAAAACAATCTTAGAAATATTTATGAGATAGCTATTATCTTAGCTTCTGAGTATAAACTTAATATATTTGATAATAATAACTGATAATATAATAATGTAGATAACTGAGTAAGTATAATTCTTAGAACAAGTATTAGTATAATTATTAATAACTTTCTTTAATATAAGATTTATTATCAGATCTTAAGAGATATCTTCTAGAAATATTCACGTATATTAAATTCTTATTAGTCTATATTAACAGATCTTTTCTCTTCACAATTATTCTTCAGCTCTTTCACAATAGTTTCTGCAGTCTTCTCTACTTCACTATCTCATTAATAAAGCTCAATTTCTTTTCAAAAACAAAAAATATCAGATTTAGAAATCTTATTAGAAAAGAAATATAGAATAGCTTCTTCTTCAGAAAAAAAAGAAATATCACAATATCTAATAGATTTATATAATAAGTATTAGTACAATAATTAGTACAATAATAAACTAATAATCTTTATAATCTTTAATCTTGATTTACAAGATATTCTTGAATATTGAAAATAAGCTGAACAAATATAATCTGTTCTAGTATTAATCGCGCGAGACTATTTAACAATTTTAGCTGCTAGTATTGAAATTGAACAACTTTTTAATTAGACTTGTAATATCTACTTATATTAATAATATAATCTTTAATCTAGTACTATTTAAGTATTAATAATGCTAATATATAATAATCATTTTAATATGCGTGAGAAATTTTAATATATTTAAGTAATATCTGAGCTAGAAGAAGAGAAAAAGAAGAAGAAAATAAAAGATAATAAGATAAATTCTAATTTAATAGACTTTATTAGTGAGAATAATAAGAAAGAAGATGAGCAGAAGTTTAATAAGAGTTAATAATTATTATTACAGTCTGCTAATTCTTTATATATAAGATTAAGAGAAATTACTAATGCTAGAAATTCTAGATTAGCATATATGATAAGTAGAAGAAAGTAGTTGATATTTATTGTAATCTAGAAAATATAGAATTAGAATAATGATTAGAATAAATAGATTCTAAAGAGATTAATTATAAATAAAATAATGTTAAGATATATTCAAGCTCTTGATATTCATCTAAACTCTTGACAGTTCATTTTCTCTTGACGAACTCTTAATAGATTCAATCTGATCTAGTTCGGTTCCAGCCTATTTGAGATCGGACCGGCCAGTCTTTGATCCCTTCATATTTGAGATCGGATCAGATCAAGAATCAGATCGGACCGGACCATTCGAGTTGGAATCGAATTGTTACGCAGTCTAAGTATATTACTTATATTATCTTGTATTCTCGCAACAAATTTTATTACTTCTTAATTCTTAATCAATTATCTTAAAGTTATTATCTCTTAAATTATTTCTATCTCAATATTCTCTATTTATAGAGAAGATCTTTATTAATTTATCTCTAAATCAATTTATAACATAGAATCTTTCTCTAATCTTGTTATAACTTCAAATTAGTAGCTGGCAGACTTGACTTCTATTATAAAGATCAAGTAGTGAGTTAAGACATAAGATCTCACTTACGCAATATATCTTCTAGAATTACAACAGATCTAATTTAATAAATTACAATTAACTAGAATACTCAAGATTGCGTGTTAAGAAGAATGCTCAAAGATACTTAAGAGAAGCATCTAAAAGTAAGTGCTTAAGAATATTTAAGAGAAATACTTAGAAGTACTGCGCACGACTTATTAATAATAATTATATAAATATTCATTTATTTTATAAGTTTTATAGTCTTGTTCTTCTTTTATAATCAATTTATATTATCAATTGCACTCTATTCTTAAATCTTTTATATAAAATAAGTGATTTCTATTTATAATCTTCTAATATCTGAATCTTGCTATAACTTATCTTGACAGTTCTTAATACTTTGACTATCTATTATTAAATATCAGTTACTCTATTACAATAAATCTTATTAAGATAAACATGTCACACTCTGAACAAGAATAATTTTAAGAGAAGATTACTAATACAGATCACATCTTCTTAAAAGTCAATACTTCTGATATATTCTATAAAAACAGAAAGAAATTTCGAGTCTTCTTAATCTAAGTTAATATATACATTCAATTTAATATTTAGAAGCTGGAAATAGTTAAAGTTAAGATAATATTTACAGTTATTTATCTCAGAAATAAAGTCTTTGATTAGTTCGAATCTCATTTAACAGATTACTTGAAAAAGTTAATTGAAGATAAGAAAATAAAAATAAAAAGAATCTTCGCCAGTTATCTTTATTTTAAGAAGTGTATTAGATAAATGTATAAAGAAGTGAATAAAGAATAAATTACTAAATAAGAAATTCAGAAACTTTAATAGATAGACTTAGTAATAGAGTATATATTTAAGTTTTAATAAATTATATTACAGATTAAGTAAGATGATATAGCACTTATAATAAAATATTATTTAGAACTGAAGAATTTGATTAAGAATGAGCTGACTTAAATTAAAAGATTAGATAAACTAGAAAGTCTAGTTAACATGTCTATTAAAATAGATAATTATCTGTACGAAAGATAGATGAAAAAAGAATAAGAATAATCTTAGATATTTATTTCCGAAAAGTATTATAAGAAAGAATATCAATTTAAATAAATTTAATATTTCTGAGAAATGAATTTAAATATTATAAATTAAAAAAAGTTTGGAAAAAAATTTAATTAAGATAAACTCTCTTTAATTTAGTAAGAGAAGTGAATGAAAAAGAACTTATATCTCTATTATAAGAAATCTGAATATTAAGCTAATAATTGTTCTAATAAATAACAGTTACACGCGATCTTAGAAGAATTAGCAGAATAGATAATAAACAAGTTAGATAATATATAAAATATCAGCTGTGCTGATATTAAAACACTGATATTAGAAACAGTTATTAAATCACTTAAGCAGATTCACAATTAAAAACTTACAAAATCATCTCACATCTATTTATTCTAGACTATCTATTATAACAATTAATGCGCTATTTACAGATTAGATAAGAACAGCTTAGAATAATATCTTAAGAAATTTAGATAGAAGAAAGTAAAACAATTATTAAGCATCATCTTTAAAATATTTTAAAAGCGAGTATTAAGCAATCTTAAGTATAATAAGAATTATGTGAAAATAATTACTAAATTCTAAGAATTAGCACTATATAAGAATATAGATTATAAGTTGAAATCTCAATATTAGCACAAGATATATACACCCGAGAAAATATTTTAAAGAGTTAAGTTAAAACTATAATTAAGAATATATCGCACAGAAAGCTGTTTGAATTAAAATTAGAGATAAATTTATTATTATTAAGATAATAATCTTTAAGAAGCGATTAATTTGTATGAGATTAATACTTCTATTTATCTTAAAGAGATTTAAAATGCAAGTATAATACAAATTCAAGAATCTGAGAAATTAAAGATAATAAGAGTGATTTGCAATAAAGAATATCACATCTCTCACAAATTATATGCACATTTTCCGTGCGACAAACTGAAATGTTACTTTATAAGAGAAGAACATACTCATTTTAGAAACTATTAATTTGAAAAGTCAAAAAACTAGTTACTATTGATGCTAGTTATGCATGACATATAATCTTGTAGAAATATATTAAATAGCAAAAAGTCAAGATTATAATAGATTCTAAAGTCATTAGAAACTACATCTTTCCAGCGTATATAACTCGCTTTTATCTATCTACCCGAAAAAAAGACAAATTCTATCAATTAGTATTAACAGACGAAAATTCTATAGAGCAAAATCAAGAATAAGTTAAGATAGAGATTTATTCGCTCAATCTATTCATGCAATAATATACTAAAAAAGTGATATTGAATATTATGAAAATCAAATATAATATTATTCTGAGCATTTTATAACTGAAAACTTATAATTTAATAATTAGCTGAAGATAATAAATTATCAGCTTTCTTAATTATATTTATAAGATAATTATGATTACAGTATCATTTATAAAGATAGTATAAGTGAAATCTGATAATAGATACTTAATAGAAATAATAGAGAAATCCTCTAAATATTTATCTAAATATAACAAATTTAAATATTTGTTTATTAAGAATAAAAACATATCTATATTATCTAAATATCAATTCTAAGATCACAAAATTTCATTAAAATCTGACAAGAAACTTATATATAGATCTATCTATTCTCTTTTTAAGAAAGAATTTAAGATTCTATAAGAATATCTTAATAAGAATTAGAAGAAAGAATTTATTTAATTCTTAACTTTATCTGCAGAATATTTAGTTCTATTTATTCTAAAATTAAATAAAGAAATGCGTCTATATATCAACTATTAACAACTAAATAATATAATGATAAAAAATTATTACATATTATCTTTTATCTCTGAGCTATATAATTATATTTATGAAGCTAAGTGATTTACAATATTTAATCTACAAAAAATATACAATCTAATAAGAATGAAAAAAGAAGAGAAATAGAAAATAGCATTTCAAACTTATTATAATTATTATAAGTATCTGATTATACTTTTTAAGTTGATAAATATTTCGATCTTCTTTTAATCTCTAATAAATAATATTCTTAGAAAATATCTAGATTAGTTTTATATCATCTATCTTAACAATATTCTTATATATTCTAAAATCAAAGAATAATATATTAAACATATTTAAAAGATGCTTCGCGCTTTTCAGATAAAAAATCTGCTAATAAAGATTAAGAAATATAAGTTTTATAAGTAAAGTATTAAGTTTCTTGAATTTATTCTAATAATTATGAGAATTCAGATAAACAAATTCAAGATTATAATTATATTTAAATAATCGTAATTTACATTAGTGAAGAAATTATAATCATTTCTCAGATTTGCCAACTTCTATTAAAGATTTATTACAAGTTACTCAAAAATAATTATCTTATTAACACAAATAACTAGAAAAGAAGTATTCTTTATTTAAGAAATAGAAGTAGAGTCTTTGTTTTAGAAGCTAAAATAGAAATTCATAATAGCTTCTATTCTCACAATATTTAATTCTAAAAAATAGATTGTGCTCAAGATAAATATATCAGATTATATCATTAGTATATATATAAGTCAATCTAATAACAAAGAATAATTGAGACTTATTATCTTCTATTTTAGAAAGATAATTCTAACGAAACTTAATTACAAGATTTATAATAAGAAACTTCTAGCTATAATCATTATATTTGATAAATAATAAGTATATTTAAAGAGATTTAAATATTCTGTGAAAGTTTATATAAATTACAAAAATCTGTTATATTTTATTACTATCAAGATATTAAATAGACATCAGATATAATAGTCTGAGCTGTTATTAATATATAACTTTAAGATATCTTATTAAAAAGAAAATAATAATGTCAAAACTAATATTTTAAGTTATTGAGTAGATTATACTTAAGATATTAAATTCACTTTATAATCAGTCTTACGCGAGAATATAAATAAAATTATAATATATAATTATATTATGATTACTTTAATATTTCAGATTTCTGATTAAGATTAGTATTATAATAGGAAATCAGCAATTGACAGACTTAATATTAATTACTGAGACTTGACAGTAAGTCAAGAAACAAGATTCTATTTACACACGTTATCTTGTGAAATTATAACAGACTTATTCTTAATAACTATAATTAACAAGAGCAACTGTAAACTAAGTATTAAGAGAGATGTTTAAGAATATTTAATAAGAGCACTTAGAAATAAGTGCTCGAGAATGCTTAAGAGAAGCACTTAGAAGCATAGAATATAAATTACAATTAATAACTATATAAACAAATATTTATCTCTTAGATTTATAATCTCTTCTTCTATAATTAACTTATATTATTAATTGCACTCTGTCTTTAACTCTTTTATATGAGAATAGTAATTTCTATTTACAATTTTCTAATATCTAAATCTTGTTATAATTAGACTTAATAGTTTCTAATACTTTAACTATCTATTATTAAATATCAGTCACTCTATTATAATAGATCTTACTAACGCAAATATATCACATTCTAAATGTGAATAATCTTAGAAAGATATTGCTAATATAGATTATATCTCTCTCAAGATTAATATTTCTGATATATTTTATAAAAACAGAAAAAAATTTAGAGCTTTCTTAATTCAAGTTAATATATATATTTGATTTAATATTTAGAAGTTAGAAATTGTCGAAGTTAAGATAATATTTGTAGTTACTTATTTTAGAAATAAAGTCTTTAATTAATTTGAATCTTATCTAATAAATTACTTGAAGAAGTCTGTAAAAAATAAAAAGATTGAGACTAAAAGAATCTTCTTTAGTTATACTTACTTTAAGAAGTGTATTTAATAAGTGTATAAAAGAGTAAATAAAAAATAAACAGCTAAATAAGAAGTTTAGAAATTCTGATAAATAGACTTAGTAATAGAGTACATCTTTAAGTTTTAACAAATTATATTAAGAATTAAGTAAAATAATATGACATTTATAACAAAATATTATTTAGAACTAAAGAACTTGATTAAAGATAAACTAGTCTAAATTAAAAGATTAGATAAATTAGAAAGTCTAGTTGATATAATTATTAAGATAGATAATCATCTATATAAGAGATAAATAGAAAGAGAATAAGAACGCTCTTAAATATTTATTTTCGGTAAATATTGAAAGATAGAATATCAGTTTAAACAAGTCTGATATCTTTAAGAAATGAACTTGAATATCACAAATTAAAGAAAGTTTGAAAAAAGATCTTAGTAAGACAAACTCTCTCTAGCTTAGTAAGAAGAGAGAATAAGAAAGAACTTATATCTCTATTATGAAAAACTCGAATACTGAGTTAATAGTTGCTCAAATAAGTAATAGTTATATGTAATCTCTGAAGAATTAATAATAAAAAAGCTAGATGACACATAAAATGTCAGCTGCGCGAATATCAGAATATCAGTATCAGAAATAATTATCAAATTATTTAAATAGATTCGCAATCAGAAAACTTAAGAATCATTTCACATCTGCTTATTCTGAACTGTCTGTTATAATAATTAGTGCATTATTCACAGATTAGATAAGAATGACTCAGAATAATATTCCAAGAAATTTAGATAGAAGAAAGTAAAATAATTATTAAGTGTCATCTTTAAAATATCTTAGAAGTAAGTATTAAGTAATTTTAAGTATAATAAGAATTATATAGAAATGATCATTAAGTTTTGAAAATTAGCATTATATATAAATATAGATTGCGAGTTAAAATCTTAACATTAGCACAAAATATATACACCCGAGAAAATATTTTAAAGAGTCAAGTTAAAATTACAATTAAGAATATATTATATAGAAAGCTATTCAAATTAAAATTAGAAATAGATTTATTATTATTAGAGTAGTAATCTTTAAGAAGTGATTAATTTATATGAGATTAATACTTCTACTTATCTTAAAAAGATTTAAAACGTAAGTATAATATAAATTTAAGAACTTAAGAAGTTAGAAATAATAAGAGTAGTTTGCGACAAAAAGTATCACACTTTTTATAAGTTATACACACATTTTTCGTGTGATAGATCAGAATGTTACTTTATAAGAGAAGAATATACTTATTTTAGAAACTATTAATCTAGAGAGTCAAAAAATAAGAAAGCTTTTTGCGTTAGAAATCTGATAAAGAATCTCTTCTCAGATCTCAAAAACTAGTCACTATTAATGCTAATTATGCACAATATATAATCTTGCAGAAATATATTAAATAGCAAAAAATCAAGATTATAATAGACTCTGAAATTATCAGAAACTATATCTTTTCAGTATATATAACTTATTTTCATCTATTTATCTGAAAAAAAGATAAATTCTATTAATTAGCATTAGTAGACGAAAGTTTTATAGAGCAAAATCAAGAATGAGTTAAGATAGAGACTTATTCGCTCAATCTGTTTATACAACAATATATTAAAAAAATAATGTTAAATATTATAGAAATCAAATATAATATTATTCTAAATATTTTGTGACTAAAAGCTTATAATCTGATAATTAGCTAAAGATAACAAATCATCAGCTTTCTTAACTGCGTTTATGAAATAATCGCGATTATAATATTATTCACAAAAATAGTATAAGTAAAATCTGATAATAGATGTTTAGTAAAAATAACAGAAAAATCTTCTAAGTATTTATCTAAGTATAATAAATTTAAATATTTGTTTATTAAGAATAAAAATATATTTATGTTATCTAAATATCAATTCTGAGATCATAAGATTCTATTAGAATTTAATAAGAAACTTATATATAAATCTATTTATTCTCTTTCTAAGAAAGAATTTAAGATTCTATAAGAATATCTTAATAAGAATTAGAAAAAAGAATTTATTCAATTCTCAATTTTATCTGTAGAATATTTAGTTCTATTTATTTTAAAATCAAATAAAGAAATATGTCTATATATTAACTATTGACAACTAAACAATATAATAATAATAAATTATTACATATTATCTCTCATCTCTGAGCTATATAATTATATTTGTGAAACTAAGTAATTTATAATACTTAATTTACAAAGAATGTATAATCTGATGAGAATAAAGAAAGAAGAGAAATAAAAAATAGTATTTCGAACTTATTATAATCATTACAAATATCTAATTATACTTTTTAAGTTAACAAACATCTCAATATTCTTTCAATCTCTAATAAATAATGTTCTTAGAAAATATCTAGACTAGTTCTATATCATCTATCTTGATAATATTCTTATATATTCTGAAATTAAAGAATAATATATTAAACATATTTAAAAGATACTTCGCATTTTTCAGACAAAAAATCTGCTAGTAAAGATTAAGAAATATAAGTTTTATAAGCAAAGTATTAAGTTTCTTGAATTTATTCTAATAGTTATAAGAATTTAGATAAACAAATTCAAGATTATAATCATACTTAAATAATCGCAATCTATATTAGTAAACAAATTACAATCATTTATCAAATTTATCAATTTCTATTAAAAATTCATTATAGATTACTTAAAAGTAACTATTTCATTAACATAAATAACTAAGAAGAAAGTATTCTTCATCTGAAAAATAGAAGTAGAGTCTTTATTTCAGAAGCTGAAATAGAAGTTTATAATAGCTCTTATTCTCACAATATTTAATCTCAAAAGATAGATTATATTCAAGACAAATATATCAGATTATATTATTAATATGTGCATAAGTTAATTTAATAACAAAGAATGATTAAGACTTATTATCTTCTATTTTAGAAAGATGATTTTAATAAAATTTAATTATAAGATTTATAATAAGAAACTTCTAGTTATAATTATCGCGTTTAATAAATAACAAATATATTTAAAGAGATTTAAGTATTCTGTAAAAGTTTATATAGATTACAAAAATCTATTATATTTTATTATTATTAAGATGTTAAATAGATATTAAATATAATAATCTGAGCTATTATTAGCATATAACTTTAAGATATTCTATTGAAAAGAAAATAACAATATCAAAGTTAATACTTTGAGTTACTAAGTAGATCACGTCTAAGATGTTAAACTCACTTTATAATCAATTCTACGCAAGAATATAAATAGAATTATAATACATAATTATGTTGTGATTACTTTGATATTTTAGATCTCTAATTAGAATTAGAAAAGTTGAATTATAAGATTATATTTAAATGATTATTTATCTCGCGAGATTTAGAAAAATTCTGAAAAATATTCAGTCTTTT
>JAABUK010004408.1_pt1 | contig 22897 bp, 13 predicted proteins | sample 5559141 | NCBI WGS metagenome assembly JAABUK01 (sample SAMN10711869, study PRJNA513367) | rock metagenome | isolation source: Antarctica rocks | place: Antarctica: Victoria Land, Pudding Butte nord | collected 2016-01-03
TTTCTTCGCGGGCGCTAAGCTTAACCGGCGGTTTTGTGTGCCCTCGGCAGGATTCGAACCTGCGACGCACGGTTTAGGAACAGGTGTGTCTGAAGCCGCTGACCAGCACTGATGGTGATCCAGAACCGTTCCGTGCCATGAACGTGCCATAGTGAGCGGTCAATAGGGGGTGTCAGCGGCTCCCCAGGGCGAGGTGAGACGTGGCCGTTCGTGCGCGCAGTCGACGGAGCTGGGGCTCGGTTCGAGCGCTGGGATCGGGACGGTTCCAGGCCCGCTACCCCGACGCGGACACCGGCCGGCTCCTGCCGGCACCGGGCACCTTCGCGACCCGCGGCGATGCGGACCGGTGGCTCGCGGCTCGGCGCACCGATCTCGCGCGCCGGGTCGACCTGGACGACCGGGCGGCGACCCGGCCACTGTGCGACTGGTGGCCCGGCTACCTGCGCACGGCGCAGACCACGCTCAAGTCCTCCACCCTGTCCAACTACGAGCAGGCCTGGCGGCTGCGGGTGGAGCCAGGACTGGGTTCGGTGCCGGTCGGTCGCCTGCGTGCGTCTCACATCGAGGACTGGATCGCCGACATGGTCGCCGCCGGCGTCTCGTCCTCGAAGATCATCGAGTCCTACGGAGTGCTCAAGCGCGTCCTCGACCGCGCCGTTCGCGACCGGGCCATCTCGACCGTGCTCGTTGCGCGCAGGCCCCCTGCCGCGCCGCCCACGCAAGGACCGTCCCGTGTTGAGCCCGGCGGAAGTCGAGGAGTTGGCGACGGCGATGCGGCGAGACGACGATCGGGTGCTCGTGCGGCTGCTCGCCTACGGAGGGCTGCGGATCGGCGAAGCCCTGGCCCTGCGCCGCCGTGACGTGGACGTGGCCGGCGGCCGTCTGACCGTGCGCGAGAGCGTCAGCGCGATCGGCGGACGGCTGGAGGTCGGCGCTACCAAGACCTACGCCGTACGCACGATCACGCTGCCCGTGTCCCTCGCTCAGGAGCTGCAGCTTCGCCTACGCGACTGTCCGGCCCAGCCGACGGCGCTGTTGTTCGGCAACCGCGTGCGCGGCCATCGGCGCTACCGGGTCTGTCGGCGCGACTCCTGGGACCCCACGGTCCGAGCCGTCGACGCTCGGCGCGAGCAGAGCGGGCGCGCTGCGCTGCCAGTTACTCCGCACGACCTACGGGCGACGTGCGCATCCCTGCTGGTCGATGCGGGGGCCTCGGTCAAGGACGTCCAGGCGCACCTCGGCCACAAGGACATCACTACGACGCTGAACCTCTACGCCCGCGTGCGTCCCGGTCGCTCGGCGGACCTTGCCGCCCGGATGGATCAACTGATCGCCGAAGGCAGCGCACGGCCGGAGCGACCCTGACCGTTCCTTCGGTGTTGACGAGTCGGATAGCGGAGGGAAGTCCTGGACGGACAGTAAGGTCCTGGCTGTGTCTGGGCGTCGGCTCACCGCCCGGGATCGCCCTCGCCACCATGGCACCCGAGTTCTGGTATCGGCGAGCTTGAGTTGAGTGATGGCGGTGGCTACCGGGCCGTCTCTCGGCCGTATGCCAAGCGGTTCGGCTACAAGTACCGGCGGCACGTCTTCGACAAGTTGCGCGCCCTGGATCTGGTCCTCGCAGAGTTTCAGCAGCTCCTCGGCCACGGTCAGGTCATCGCCGAGGCCGCGGACGGCTCGTTCGAGCGGCGCGAGGTCGTGCTGCTTGTCGAGTGGCTGCGGCCGCTGCATGTGGTGATCGTCGTTGACTCCGCGCGGGAAGAGGAGAGACTGATAACCGTGTACGAACCCGACCCGTCAATCTGGACGGCCGACTTCCGGCGGAGACGCTGATGCGCTGCGGTGTCTGCGACAACGGCGAGCGTGTTCGGGCGCGGCGTCCGTACGTCGAAGAGCGAGATCACCGGGTCGCCGTCGTCACCGCTGTCCCGGTCGAGGAGTGTCCTGCCTGTGGTGAGATCTGGATCGACGAGGCGGTCGCCTTGCGGCTCGACTTGCTGCTGACCGAGATGCTCTCGACCGAGACGGTCGCCGTGCGCCCGTTCCCCGAAACGGAAGCGACGGCTGCCTGAGCAGGCCAGGACCGGACCCCGTCTCCGGGTTCGAGTGATCGTCTTTCGGGTGTTTGCCGAGCCCGGCATATTGGCATTGTCGTTCGGTTCGTCGCCGGAAATCCAGAGATCTCTTGAGACGAAAGCGCCGCGCCTGCGGCACTCCGCCGAGAAATTGATGTCACGTTCTTATCGCCATCAGCAATTCCCCGCGGCCGGTCCGAAGTTGTGCCAAATCCGTCGGCTGAAGGCATCACAGAATGGCCCCGACGGGCCTTTGAGCGGGATCACGGTGCCGGTCAGCCCCGAGCGTCTGCGTCGGGTGAACCACGAGGTGTGCGGCCCCACCGGACACCGTTGGCCGGTGGTGAGCTGCGCGCGGGTCGCCTCGCGACTGACCAAGGGGTCAAAGCGGTCGGGGCAAGCCGAGACCCGGCGGCGGGGAACCCCACGCGCAACCACACCACTCGGCGACACGCCACAACTTTCCAAGATTCTTTCCAGTCTCTCCAATCCCGTTGCCCAGTGTCATGTCATTACCGCAACTGCCCTTCATTCCCCCTCGTTATCCGTCACTGACCGCGATACTCTCACCCCCTGAACTATCCCTCCTTCGCCCCTTTGATCACGGCCCCAGATAGCGCAGACATGTGCATTCCTGGAATGCTACGGTCCGCTCGTGTTGAGTTCGGCGAAAATCGGGACCGCGTCGTGGCGCTACTACCAGCGCGAGGTCGCCACCGACCCGTCGGAGTACTTCCTGGCCCGCCGGGAGGCACCTGGTCGGTGGTTCGGCCGGGGCCTGCCGGACCTGGGTCTGGTGCCCGAGGCGATGGTGGCGGAGCGGCAGTTGGAGTCGCTGCTTGCCCGCGGGCTGCACCCCGACACCGGTCGGCAGCTGGGCCGGGCCTGGCGAACCGATGGGGTCACCGGGTACGACCTGACGTTCTCCGCCCCGAAATCAGTGTCCGCGCTGTGGGCGGTCAGCGGCCCACAGATCGCTTCTGAAATTGCCGAGGCGCACAAGGCCGCGGTCCGAGCCGCGCTGACATTTCTGGACGACCACGCCGCGATATCCCGTAAGGGCGTCGATGGGGTCACCCCCATTCGCACCGCCGGGTTCGCCGCCGCCGTCTTCGACCACCGCACCTCGCGGGCCGGGGACCCGCAGTTGCACTCCCACGCCCTGGTGGTCAACAAGCTGCGCTGCTCCGACGGCGCCTGGCGCACCATCGACGGGCACGAGATCTACCACCACAAAAAGGCCGCCGGCGCCCTCTACCAGGCGGCGCTGCGCGGCGAGCTGGCGCGCCGCCTCGGCGTGGCTTTCGACCCGACCAACGCGCACGGGCAGGCCGAGGTTGCCGGCGTCCCCGCCGCGCTGATCGCAAACTGGTCCAAGCGCGCCCGGCAGGTGGCGGCGGACGCGGCACCGACCCTGGCCGCGTACGCCGACGAGCTGGGCCGGGACCTGACGGCGGGGGAGCGGGCGGTTGTGGTGAAGACCTCGGTCCTCAAGACCCGACCCGCCAAGGACCACGAGGACGAGACCGTGCTGCAGGGGAGGTGGTGGGCCGAGGCCGCGGACGCGGGCTGGACCCCGGACGAGCTGGTCCGCGCCGCCGGCACCGCGGCACGCCGCGCCCGGCACGCCACGCACGCCCACCAGGCGGCCGCCCGACTAGCCCGGCTGCGGCTGCCGCATCTCGCGCTGGCTGCGGCCGGGACGCGCAGCGCCACGTTCTCTCGCGCCGACCTGCTGGCCGCGGTTGCCGCCGGGCTCGCGGTCGAGGCTGCGACCGCCGACCAGGTCCGCGAGGTGGTCGAGGCGGTGACCGACCAGGCCCTTGACCTCGAGCAGGCGGTGGCGGTGGGGCGGGTGCAGGACGGGGTCACCCCCCGGCGCAGCGACACCCGGTGGGCCACCGCCGACCTGCTTGCCCTCGAGGCTCGCATCCTGCGCGTCGCCCAGGCCGGTGTCTCGGCCGGGCGGGCAACCGTCCCCGACGATCTGGTCGCCGCGTGCGCGGCCCGGGCCGGCGTGGACCCCGAGCAGCACGACGTCGTACGCCGGCTGACTATGGGCGGGGCTGCGGTGGCGGTGCTGATCGCCCCGGCCGGTGCCGGGAAGACCACCACCCTCGGCGCCGCCGCAGCGGCCTGGACCGCCGCCGGGTACCAGGTGCTGGGTCTGGCGCCGTCGGCGCGGGCCGCCGGCGAGCTCGCCGCGGTCACCGGCGCCCGGGCGGACACCGTCGCCAAGTGGCGCCACGAACAACCCCACCTCGCCCGCCTCCCCGCCGAGGAGGCGGCCCGGTGGCGGGTCGGGCCGGCCACTGTGCTGCTGGTGGACGAGGCCGCGATGCTGGCCACCGAGGACCTGGCCGCGCTGACTGCCGCCACCGTCGCGGGGCGGGCGAAGCTTGTGCTGGTCGGGGACCCGGCCCAGATCGGGCCGGTTGAGCGCGCCGGCGGCTTGCTCCCTGCCCTCGCGGCGCGGGTCGGGGCGGTCGAGCTGACCGGGATCCGCCGGTTCGCCCAGCCCTGGGAGGCGCACGCCAGCCGGGCGCTGCGACAGGGCGACCCGGCCATCTGGACCCGCTACGCCGCTCACGACCGGATCCACCCCGCTGCTGACCTCGAGACCGCGCTGGACGCCGTGCACGCCCGGTGGCAGGCCGCGGCGGCCGACGGCGTGGACGCGCTGATGATGGCCCGCGCCCGCACCGACGTCGACGCGCTGAACCACCGCGCCCGCACTGCAGCCCTGGTGGCCGGCACCGTGCACGGACCCGTGCTGGCCATGGCCGGTGGCCGGGACTGGCAGGCCGGGGACATCCTGCGGACCCGGCGCAACGACCGCCACCTCCCCCTCGGGCACGACGGGCACGTCCGCAACGGCGACCGGTTCACCGTCCTTGGACCCGCACCCAGCGGCGGCCTGCTCGTCGAGGAGCTCGCCGGGCGTGGCCGCACCACACTGCCCGCGACGTACCTCGCTCAGCACGCTACCTACGGCTGGGCGTGCACCATCGACGGCGCCCAGGGCGCCACCGCCGACCTCGGGATCCTGCTCGCCCGCCCCGGCCTGGACCGCGAACACCTCTACGTCGGAATAACCCGCGGTCGCCAGGCCAACCACGTCCACGTCAGCACCGAACCCACCGACGACGACGTACACCGGCCACGAGCACTCGGTGCGGCGCCTACCCTCGACGACGCGGTCCGCGTCCTTGAGACAGCCACCGGCCGGGTCGGCGCCCCGCAGGCAGCCCACACCCTGCTTGACCAAGCCCGCGAGAAAGCAGCCACCATCCCCACGGGGCGGCTTCGCGATCCCTCACCGCGACGACTCGGACCGGCCACGCGAGAACCTGGCCCGTGGGCATCGTCGACCGACAGGTCGCGACGGTGGAACAGCCCTACAGAAGCCGCGACGAGGTCAAGGGGTCGGAGCATCGGGATGTGAAGTGATGGCGGTTGCCTTGACAGCCGGGTTAGGACACCGGGTCGTGTCGAACGAGCTCGCAGCCGGACGCGAGTGCCCACGGGCTCCACGCCGCGCAGCACGTGGCCCACCCGGCGACAACACCCAATTGCCGTGTGACGGGCCAAGGAGATTCGGCTGGCCATGAGGCAGGACCTGATCCGCAACCGAGACTGACTCAGTGATCTCGCCCAGCGGCACCCGGTGCGTGACGCGCCGATGCCGCTCACGCGGGTCGCCGACATCGCGATCTGGATGGACGGGAGGCAGCGGCTGACCGGCTGACCGACTGCCCGACAGCACCGTTCGCCCCCTCTGGTGCCCCAGCCGTCGAGCAGCGGGAGCGGATCCTCTTCCGCTGCCGAACACGGTCAGCGGGTGTCTGGCACCTTGCCCCGGAAGCCGGCCGCGCCACCCGCAGGCTTCCAAGCGGTCCCACCCGGTGCGGGTTGCTGGTTGAGCAGCGAACGGGCCGGGCCGTGGCGCTGCGGTAGGCCGCGACTCACCCCGGCATCTGCGAGTCTGTCCTTCCGGCGCCCCGCAGCTCATGCCCGCGCTCGACCTGTCCGAATTGATGAGCCGATCCGCCGACGAATGTCCACCATTGTCGCTAACCTGCCGAAGTCACGAGCATGTCGCGGGACCGCGGACTGCCACAACCGTGACGACCAGACAGGGGCAACGGTGGGTTTCTTCGATGCATTCAAGCGGAACAAGGCGCTCCAGCCTGCCGGCCGCCATAGCCGCCCCGTCGTCGACCGCGCCCCGCCCGTCTTGCCGGCGCCCGCCGGGACTCAACCGTCCGCAGGAGCCGAACCCACCCCGAGACCAGCCGCCGGCACCGCGGGACCGGGCAAGGATGGGTGGGTGCCGCCCGGCGTGCCGGTCGAGGTCGGCGGGCTCAGACTGCCCGGGGGGATGATCTATGTCGGGCGCCAGCTGCGCGCGGCAAACGGCAGCGGCACCGACCCTGCTCTGATCAACCCGAAGCTGCGGGGCGACTTCCACCGGCCAGACTGGTCCGGCGCCACCGTCGGGTACTGGCCGTCCTACTCTGGGATCACCCCGCAGGCACGTGCCGCGTACCTCACCTGGCTGGCCGGCGGCCGCCGCGAGCCGAACGTGCCCGTCAGCTACCCGTTCCTATTTTTCTACGGCCTTGAGCGCCGGATCCTGGTCGACGCGACGAAGCCAGGGCCGGCCCGGGACGAGGTGCCGCTCATCCGGGCCGAGGTCGCCCGCCTGCTCGACCTGTACGGCAAGAACCACTCGTTCCACATGTACGCGACCGGGTTCCTCGACCTCATCGACTTCTACGGCACCAGCACCGACACCACCACCCCACCCGAACAGACCCAGGAGACCTGGCCCGTCCCGATGGGGCTACGCGCCGCGCTCGGCGAGTTCGCCGCCGAAGGGACCCCAGTCCCCGCCGACTGGGCACTCGCCTGGGCTCACTTCCACCCTGAGATCTACCCCCGCACCCCGGCCACCCGGTGCCCGGCTGAGTACGAGAAGTTGTTCCGCGCCCGATACACCGCCAAGTTCGGTGCCGGGCTCAACGTGCGCGCCACCAAAACGCTGCTGCACCACGAGTACCAGTCGGCCAGTGCAGGCATCGGAAAGGCCGAGCTCACCACGGCACTGCCGGACGTCTTCACCCAGGCAACGCCGTCCAAGAAGCTCGCAGACCTCGTCGAGGACTGCACGAACTCCCTCGACGCGTACAGCCGCTACCTCGGGCGCCACCCCGAAGCGCACGGCACCCTCGCCGCGACCGCCCTCCTGCCACCGGAGCTCGTCGCCGACGCCGGCGGTGAGCTCGCGCTCCTTACCCGCTACCTCGACCAGCAGCTCGGCAAAGCGACACCTGCGCTCATCGACGCCAAGGACCTGCTCGCGTTCTGGCCGAGCACGACACCCGGCAAGCTCGCCAAAGCTGACGCGGTCGCTCTGGCCCAGCTCCTGAGCGCGCACGGCGTCGGCCTTGAGCCCGACGTCCGCCTCGGCGGCCCGGTCCTCAGCGGCGGCCCCGCCGTCCTGTTCCGCACACTGCCGGATCAGCCGACAGCACCGAGCCTGGCCTACGCCGCCGCGGCCGTCCTGCTGCACCTCGCCGCCGCCGTAAGCATCGCGGACGGGCATGCCTCCGACACCGAGACCGCGCACCTGCGCGACCATCTCGAAAACGCGATGCACCTAAGCAGGCCCGAACGACTCCGGTTGCACGCCCACCTGACGTGGCTGCTGGCCGGGCAGACCAAGCTGACCGGACTCACCAAGCGCCTCGCCCTGCTCACCGAGACCCAGCGGGACGCGATCGGCGACTTCCTCACCATGGTCGCGGCCGCCGACGGAGACGTCTCCCCGGCAGAGATCACCACCCTGACCAAGATCTTCAAGCTGCTCGGGCTCGACCCCGCCTCGGTATACAGCAAGGTGCACGCAGCCACCACCGGCTGCCTGCCGGCGACCGGCCCCGTGACCGTGCGCCCCGAGAGCCCCGGAGCGCCCGGGTACGCCGTCCCACCCCCGCCCACCTCCGACGTCAGCGCCCCGGGGCAGCGAGGTGTGATGCGCCTCGACGAGGCCACCGTCGCGGCCAAGCTCGCCGAGACCGCAGCTGTGTCCGCCCTGCTCGGTTCGATCTTCGCCGATGACGATCAGCCACCCAGCACCCCACAGCCCGCTGCGACGCCCGGCGCCCCAGCGGTCGCCGGGCTGGACGGCCCGCACTCCGCCCTACTGCGGGTGCTCGCCGGGCGCCCGACGTGGTCCCGCGCGGAACTCGAAGCCGAGTGCGCTGCGCTCGCGCTGCTGCCCGACGGCGCGCTCGACACGCTCAACGAGGCCGCCTACGACGCGGTCGGCGACCCGCTCGCCGACGGCGACGGGCCTATCGACATCAACCCCGAAGTAGCGCAGGAGTTGCTGGCATGACCACCACCCCAACCACCGGCAGGACCATCCGGCCCCGCGAACGCGACGCCATCGTTCAGGCCCTGCGCGCCGGTGTCGTCCCCCGGGTCGGGCAGCAGCACGTGCAGGTCGGACGCGCCGCGGAGGTGCAAGCGCTGCTGACCGACATCGACCGCATCGCCGACGGTGGCTCCGCCATCCGGCTCGCCATCGGGGAGTACGGGTCCGGCAAGACGTTCTTCCTGCACCTGGTCCGCTCCATCGCGATGGAACGGAAGCTCGTCACTGTGCACGCCGACCTGTCCCCGGACCGGCGGCTCCACGCCACCGGCGGACAGGCACGCTCCCTGTACGCCGAACTGATGCGCAACATGTCCACCCGGGCCAAGCCCGACGGCGGCGCGATGGGCAGCATCGTCGAACGGTTCGTCACCGCCGCACTCACCGAGGCCCGCACCAGCGGCAGCAGCCCGGACGTCGTCATCCGCACCCGGTTGGCAGAACTGTCGGAGCTAACAGGCGGGTATGACTTCGCCGAGGTCATCGCCGCGTACTGGCGTGGGCATGACACCGGCGACGAACAGCTCAAGAGCGACGCGGTCCGCTGGCTACGCGGGGAGTTCTCCACCCGAACCGACGCCCGCGCCGCGCTGGCCGTGCGCACCATCGTGGACGACGCCACCTTCTACGACCAGCTCAAGCTGTTGGCCAGGTTCGTCGTGATGGCTGGCTACACCGGTTTGCTGGTCTGCCTCGACGAGCTGGTCAACCTGTACAAGCTGGCAAACACCCTGGCGCGCAACTCCAACTACGAGCAGATCCTGCGCATCCTCAACGACAGCCTGCAGGGCACCGCGGCTCACCTCGGGTTCGTCCTCGGCGGCACCCCGGACTTCCTGCTGGACACCCGCCGCGGCCTGTACTCCTACGCCGCGCTGCAGTCCCGGCTGGCCGAGAACACCTACGCCACCGGTGGCCTGGTGGACTACACCGCGCCTGTGCTGCGGCTGGCGAACCTCAGCCCCGAGGACTTCTACCTGCTGCTCACCCGGCTCCGGCATGTCTTCGCCGCGGGCGACCCGGCCGCCTACCTCATCCCCGATGAGGGACTCACCGCGTTTATGACGCACTGCTCCACCCGCATCGGTGACGCCTACTTCCGCACCCCGCGGACCACCATCAAGGAGTTCGTCAACCTGCTTGCGGTCCTCGAGCAGAACCCCGGCACCGACTGGGCGCCACTGGTCGGCGCCATCGCCCTCGTGGAAGATAGCAACCCCGACCTGGCGCCGCTGCCCGACACCGACGACTCGACCCCGGTCGGGGTCGCCCCGACAACACCGGCCGGCGTAACGGCGACATGGGAAACGCCCGGCGCGGCAGGCGGCGAAGACGATGACCTGGCCACCTTCAAGCTCTGAGCCTGCCGCGACCCCCTCTGACACCGAGCCGCCCCTGCCCGGGTCGGCGGAGCAGCCGTCGTCGGCGTTCACCCAGCTCAACCCGAAGATTCAGCGCTGGATCTGGGAGCAGAACTGGACCGAGCTTCGCGACGCCCAGGAACGCGCCGCCGGGCCGATCATTGCGGGCGACCAGGATCTGATCATCGCGGCGGCGACCGCGTCAGGAAAGACCGAAGCCGCGTTCCTGCCGATCTGCTCGGCGCTGCTCGACGCGCGCGACGCGGCGGGCCGCGAGACCCCAACCGGCCCGGTGTCCGGCGAACCCGCGACCGCCGGACCTGCGGGGCTGCAGGCGCTGTACCTGAGTCCGCTCAAGGCGCTCATCAATGACCAGTACGGCCGCCTCGACGCCCTCTGCGAACATCTCGAGATCCCGGTACACCGCTGGCACGGCGACGTACCCGGGTCACGCAAGGCGAAGGTGCTCGCCCAACCGGACGGCCTGCTGCTCATCACCCCGGAGTCCCTCGAGGCGCTGCTGGTCATCCACGGACCGAAGATCGGGCGCCTGTTCGCCGGCCTGCGCTACGTCGTCATCGACGAGATGCACTCCTTCCTCGGCACCGAACGCGGCGCGCAGCTCCAGTCGCTGCTACACCGCGTCGAGCTCGCCATCCGCCGACATGTCCCGCGGATCGGGCTGTCCGCAACCTTGGGTGACATGGCGTCGGCGGCCGACTTCCTCCGGCCGGACCACGGCGACGCGGTCACCGTCATCACCGCCGCGGATGACACCCACGAGCTTCGGCTCCAGCTGCGCGGCTACGAAGCCACACCCGCGAAGCTCTCACCGGCCGAGGCGGAGAAAGTCGAGTCGACAGGCCAACAGGTCGAGCCGGAAGACATCACCACTGGCGATCGGCTCGCCATCGCCGACCACCTCTTCGCGACGCTGCGCGGCACCGACAACCTCATCTTCGCCAACTCCCGACGCAACGTGGAGATCTACGCCGACCTGCTCAAACGACGCTGCGACCACGCCCAGGTCCCCAACGAGTTTGTGCCGCACCACGGCAGCCTGTCCAAAGAGCTGCGCGAACACGTCGAGGCCCGGCTAAAGGACCGCGACCAACCGGTGAACGCGGTGTGCACCTCCACCCTGGAAATGGGCATCGACATCGGGTCCGTGTCCTCGATCGCACAGCTCGGGGCGCCGCACACCGTGTCCAGCCTCCGACAGCGCCTGGGCCGGTCCGGTCGCCGCGGAGGCGCCGCGACCCTGCGGTTGTACGTCACCGAGGAGCAAGTCAGCCCGCAGACCCCGCCGCCTGACGCGCTTCGTACCGAGCTCGTGCAGAGCATCGCGATGGTCAACCTGCTCCTCGAACGGTGGAACGAAGCACCCGACTCCGGCGGGCTGCACCTGTCCACGCTCACCCAGCAGCTGCTCTCCCTCATCGCCCAACACGGCGGCATCACCCCGCAGCAGGCGTACCAGACGCTGTGCCAGCACGGCCCGTTCGCTGGGGTCACACCGAGCCTGTTCAAGACCCTGCTGCGGACGCTCGCGGCCGAGAAGGTGGACCTCATCACCCAAGCCAGCGACGGCCTGCTGCTCCTCGGGGTCGCCGGGGAACACCTGGTCAACCACTACAGCTTCTACGCCGCGTATTGCACCGGCGCCGAGTACCGGCTCATCGCCAACGGCCGCACCCTGGGCACCCTGCCGGTCGACTACCCGCTGATGCCCGGCTCGCTGCTCATCTTCGGCGGCCGCCGCTGGAAGGTCCTCTCGGTCGACGCGCGGGCCAAGGTCATCGAGTTGGTTCGCTCCTCCGGCGGGCGACCACCGTCGTTCAACGGAACCGGCGGTGAGGTCGCCGACCGGGTCCGGCAGGAGATGCGCAGGATCTACACCACCGCGGACGTACCCACCTACCTCGACGCGCCCGCCGTCCGACTGCTCGCCGAGGGCCGCACGAACTTCACCCGGTTCGGCCTCGGCGAGGACCCGCTACTCACCGGAGGCGCGGACACCCTGATCTTCCCGTGGCGCGGCGACCGGATTCTGTCCACCTTGGCTGTCGCCCTGACCGGCGCGGGCATCGACGTCGCCCAAGACGGTGTGTGTCTCACCATGACCGGCGCGACCCGAGCCGCGGCCATCACCCGACTGGAAACCCTGCTCGTCGCGCCGCTGCCCGACCCGGTCACCCTTGCCGCCGAGGTCGGCACCAAGATCGTCGAGAAGTACGACGATCAGCTCACCGAGGAGCTCCTCAACGAGGCGTACGCGGCACGCAGCCTGGACGTGGACGGCGCCTGGGGAGCCCTGCGGCAGCTCCTGGACTCCCTCAGCCCCGACCGCGGAGATGGCGCCGTGGCGCCCACACCCAGGTCACCGAATGAATCAACCACATCGACCACCTCGACCGCATCAACGGCCTTCGTCCAGTCCCCCGCCATCCGCCGAGCGCCTCAGCCGCCCGAGCTGGGCAGCACCCCGTTCGCCGTCCTCGACCTCGAGACCACCGGATTCTCACCACGGCTCCTCGACCGGGTCGTCGAGATCGCGATCGTGCGCATGACACCCGACGGCGGCATCGAGGACTCCTGGTCCACACTCCTGAACCCAGGACGCGACCTTGGGCCTACCCACATCCACGGCATCCGCGGTGCCGACGTGATCGACGCCCCACGTTTCCTCGACGTCGCCGGCGACGTCGCCGAGCGACTCGAGGGAGCCGTCGTCGTCGCCCACAACGCCCGCTTCGACCTCGGGTTCCTCGCCGCAGAGTTCACCCGTCTCGGCGCGACCCCACCGACCTGGCCGACCCTGTGCACCCTCGCGCTGTCCTACCAGCTCGGGCAACTCGGCGGTGGTCGGCTCGCCGACTGCCTCGCCGCCGAAGGACTCACCCTTCACGGCGCTCACAGCGCTCTCGGAGATGCGACCGCCACGGCCGGTCTGCTCGCGGCCTACCTTCGCTGCGCCTCCGCGCAGCGCATCACAAACCTCGCCGAGCTCGGCTGCTTCCCGATGATCTGGCCGGAACCTGGATGGTCCGCCTGGCCCACGGGGTGCCGGGTGCGCCCACGCTCGGCCCAACGGGGACCGGAGCTGTCGCCCCTGGCGCAGCTTGTACGCCGGCTGCCTGCTCATGACCTCAGCTGCACGTCCGCCCCCGCGGACACCGCCGCTTACCTCGACCTGCTCGACCGTGCGCTGGAAGACCGGCGCATCGACGACAACGAGATGGCCATCCTCACCGCCACCGCGCAGGAGTGGGGCCTCGACCGTCGAGAGGTCCACCAGGCTCACACCGCCTACCTGCGCGCGCTCGCCGCGACCGCGCTCGCCGACGGTGTCCTGAGCGACTTCGAGGCCGGTGACCTGGCCGACATCGCCGAGGCACTCAGCTTCGGGGCAGGTGAGGTCGCCGCCGCCCTCCACCAAACCCGCAATCATCAACCCGCCATTCCGGGCGATGGTGGGTTGCGCGGGCTCGGGGTGTGCTTCACCGGCACGCTGCAGGCGCGGCTCAATGGTCAGCTGATGACACGGGGGCAGGCGCAGGGGCTCGCCCGCGCGGCAGGTCTAGTGGTGCATGACCGCGTCACCAAAGCCCTCGACCTGCTCGTAGTCGCTGACCCGAACTCGCTGTCCGGAAAAGCGCAGAAAGCACGCGGATACGGAACGCGCATCATGGCCGAAGCGGCGTTCTGGCAATCACTAGGGGTTGCACCCAGCGCATGACGAATCCTCCACCTCATCCGGTTTGGCCCGAGAAGGTCTATGTCAACGACGCGTCCATGAGTGCCCATCACCAAGACCTTGTCCAAACTTGCGGCGGGAGCACCATCGCCCCAGATACCTCGAGTCTGCCAACACGAGGGCCGCGCTCTGGCACCTTCCAGGTAGGCCAGTTCGTAGGCTTTTGTCCAGGCTCCGTCATTCTGTCCCGGGCTGGATCTACCGTCGGGCGACCGCACGAACCGCCGCGGCGAGAGCAGGGAGACTTGTGAACATCGAACCGAATGAGGCCGACAACATGCCGGTCGAGATCGCCACAGTCATCCCCGACGATGCACTCAGCGCTCCCGGCGGAGAAGTTGGTCGAGTCCTCGGCACGGAGGACTCGACACCGCTCCTGTTCCACATCGCCCTTCACGAAACCTCTTACCTGCAACTCGACGACGTGGTCGTCACCCTGCGCGCCGTCCCAGGCGTCGGGCCCGTCATGACCGCCGGCATCGTCACTCAGGTCCGCGCCCGTCACGAGGGCGCCAACTTCGGGTCAGACGTATTCCTGATCGCGGATGGGGTACTCCCTGCCGCGGTCCAGGAGATCGCCGAAGTCACCACGACGCGCGTCGAGCCCGAGGTGTACGTCCCCCCCCGGCCGGGCGAGGTGGTGCGCCGCGCGACCGGTCAAGAACGCGCGCAGGCGCTGTACTTCGATGGGATGGAGCACAAGATCCCGATCGGCGTCGGACGCGACGGCGCCCCTATCTACATCAACCTCGAGTTCCTCGACGGCACCCGCGGCGCCCATGTGTCGATCAGCGGCATCTCCGGAGTCGCGACCAAGACGAGTTTCGCGCTGTTCCTGCTGCACTCGCTGTTCCGCTCTGGGGTACTCGGTGGCCGGGCGCTCAACGCGAAGGCCCTCGTGTTCAGCGTCAAGGGCGAGGACCTGCTGTTCCTCGACGCGCCCAACAGTCGGCTCGACGACCGGGCGCGCGCCGCATACGCGGTCCTCGGTCTGCCCGCCGAGCCGTTCGCGTCCGTCGGCTTCTACGCGCCGCCGGTTCCCGGCGACACCACCGGCCGGCCCAACGTCACCGGACGGACTAGCGGGGTGTCCGCATTCTGGTGGACGCTCGCCGAGTTCTGCAGCCGCGAGATGCTGCCCTACGTCTTTGCTGACGCGGAAGACGAGCGCAACCAGTACACGATCGTCGTGCACCAGGTCGCCACCCGACTGCGTATCGACGCCACCCCATCCGGTCGTGACGGCGCCGTCACGATCGACGGCACGACCGTCCGTACGTACGCCGAGCTGGTCGACCTCGTCGTCGACAAGCTCAACGATGACTCCACCCGGGCCGCCTGGGCCGGGCCGGTCACCGGCATCGGCACCATCAACGCCTTCATCCGGCGACTCCGGTCGTCGCTTCGCGCGTTGGCGCCGATCATCCGAGCCGACGTGCCGGACACGGCCGGCCGTGAGATCTCGACCGCGGACCGGCAGGTCACCGTCGTCGACCTGCACAACCTGCCGGAACGCGCGCAACGGTTCGTCGTCGGCCTCGTACTTGCCGCCGAGACCGCCCGCAAAGAATCAGCCGGCAGTGCTGGCCTGCTGTTCACCATGGTCGACGAACTCAACAAGTACGCACCCCGGGAAGGCAACTCGCCGATCAAGGATGTGCTGCTGGACATCGCCGAACGCGGCCGCAGCCTCGGCATCATCCTCATCGGCGCACAGCAGACCGCCAGCGAAGTCGAGCGGCGGATCGTGTCCAACAGCAGCATCAAGATCGTCGGACGGCTGGACCCGGCCGAGGCATCCCGGCCCGAGTACGGCTTCCTCCCCGCCAGCCAGCGCGCCCGCGCCACCCTCGCGAAGCCCGGCACGATGTTCGTCTCCCAACCGGAGATCCCCGTACCGCTGGCCGTCGAGGTCCCGTTCCCGGCCTGGGCAACCCGCCAGTCCGAGTGCGCCGCCATCCCCGCGCCGGCCGTAGCCCATCCGGCCGGCGGCGTCTTTGCCCGGCTCCCCACCCCGGCCGACCACGACGACGACCCGCCGTTCTGACCGGCACTCGCTGCGACCGCCGCCACTGAGCCCACCCACCGACGAAGGACCACCCGTGAAGTTCTTGCACACCTCCGACTGGCACGTCGGCAAGGTCCTGCGCGGCCACAGTCGCCTCGACGAGCAGCGGCAAGTGCTCCGCGAGATCGTCGGCCTGGCGCGGCAGCACTCCGTTGACGCCGTCCTCATCGCCGGCGACTTGTACGAGTCGTCGGCGCCCTCCGCAGAGGCACAACAGCTTGTCGTCCGTACCCTTCTCGCCTTGCGCGACACTGGTGCGCACGTTATCGCCATTGCCGGCAACCACGACCACGCCGGCTCCTTCGACGCCTACCGGCCCTTGATGGACGTAGCCGGCATCACCCTCGTCGGGTCGATCCGTCGCCCCGACGACGGCGGCGTCGTCAGCTTCACGGCCCGGTCCTCCGGCGACCCGGTGAACGTGGCGGTGCTGCCGTTCCTCTCCCAGCGGTACGCCGTGCGCGCGGCGAATCTCGTCACGAACACCCCTGCAGAGAACTCCGTCGGTTACGACCAGATGATCCGCGACATCCTCCGCTCCCTGACTGCGTCGTTCACCTCGGACGCTGTCAACCTCGTCATGGCGCACGTGACGGTGACTGGCGCTGCCACCGGCGCCGGCGGTGAACGTGCCGCGCAGACGATCTTCGAATACCACGTACCGGCCGCCGCCTTCCCGCCGACCGCGCACTACGTCGCGCTCGGGCACCTGCACCGTCGGCAGTCGCTTCCCGCCGCCTGCCCGGTTCACTACAGCGGGGCGCCGCTCGCCATCGACTTCGGAGAGCAGGACAACACCAACGTCGTACTGCTCGTCGAAGCCACACCGACCACTCCGGCACAGGTGACCGACCTGCCGATCGCTGCCGGCCGGCGGCTGAGGACCGTGACCGGCACGGTCGCCGAACTCGCCGCGCACGCCGACGAGTACGGCGACGACTACCTGCGCGTAATCATCCGGGAGACCTACCGCGCCGGCCTTACCGACGAGGTGCGCGCCGCGCTGCCGAACGTGCTCGTGGTACGCATCGACCAAGAGTTCGCCGCTCCGGTCCACAAGGCAGCCAGCGCGACATCACGTCGTGGCACCACACCTGGGGAGCTGTTCGCCGCGTTCTGTGCCGAGCGCGCCATCGACGACCCGCGCCTGGCCGCCCTCTTCGGAGAGCTGCACGACAACCTCAGCGCCGGCGCGCGCGACTGACCGGAGACACACATGCGACCAGTCCGCCTCGATCTCAACGGCTTCGTCTCCTTCCGTGACCCGGTCACCGTCGAATTCGCCGACGCCGACTACTTCGCCCTGGTGGGCCCCACTGGGTCCGGCAAGTCCACGGTCATCGACGCCATCACCTTTGCCCTATACGGGTCCGTGCATCGCTGGGACGACGCGAAGATCGTCAAGCTTGCGCTGGCACCCACCGCCACCCGGGCCACCGTCCGGCTGCTCTTCGACATCGGCCCGACCCGGTACGTCGTCGCCCGCGAAGTGCGCAGGTCCGGCGCAACGTACCCGCACAAAAGTCGTCTGGAGCGCCTCGCCGACCCGAGCGGCACGGGAGAGCCCGACGAGGTGACCGAGGTTCTCGCCCACGATTCCGCCGTCAAAGGCGCGGTCGAGCAACTGCTCGGGCTCACCTTTGAGCAGTTCTGTACGTGTGTCGTCCTGCCGCAGGGAGACTTCGCCGAGTTCCTGCACGCCAACCGCAGCGAACGGCAGAAGATCCTGCTCAAGCTGCTCGGCGCCGCTCACTACGACGCCATCGCCCGGGCCGCCAACAGCCGGGCCGCCAACGCACGTCAGCGTGCGGACGTCCTCAGTGGCGAGCTCGGAACGTACGCCGACGCGACTGAGGAAGCCGAGAAAGAGGCCGCGGGACGGGCCGACGCTCTTGCCGCCTCGGAGAAGCGCGTCACGGCCAAACTCGTCCCCGCCCTCAGCAAGGCCGGCACCACGCTCGCCGATGCTCAGCGTGATCTCGAGTCCCTGCAGGAGGAACAGTGGAGCCTCGCGGCCGTCTCGATACCCGTGGACGTGGCCCATCTCGACCAGCAGGTCATCGACGCACGCACGAACAAGACTGCGGCCGCAGCCGCGGAACGTATGGCCCGCAACGCCGACACGGCAGCCCGGGCTGCGCTCGCCGCCGCGCCCGCCCGTGCGCCGCTTCAGCAGACGCGACGCGACTATGCCGAACACGACACACTGACGGTGGACCTGCCGGCAGCCTGCGACGCGAGCAAGCAGGCCAAGGACGCGCTCGACGCCGCGACTACGGCGACCGTCGCCGCGGACAAAGCCCTCGAGCAGGCGCGCACGACGCGCGACGCGGCCGACCATGAAGCGCGCACCGCCGAAGAGACGCTTGCCTCACGGCGACGCAACCACGCCTCCCTCGCCGGGATCGCGCTTCCCGACGGGCTCGACAGTCTGGGCGTCCGCGAGCAGGTGGCTACGGCCGGTCTTCACGCCGCGACCGTCGCGTTCGCCGACGCGGATCAGGCCGACCAAGCCGCCCGGGCGGCGCTACGCCAAGCCGAGCTTCGCGGACCTCTGGAGGCTGCTCTTACCGCCTACGCGGACCTCGCCGCAGCCAACGCACGGTGCGCGACGCTCGCTCTTGCGCGCGACGAGGCCGACACCGAACACACCAAGGCAGTGGACGCTCGCACCATGGCGGAGGCAGCGCTCGCTGACGTGCAACAGCAGCGCGACGCCGCAGGCCTGGCCAGCCACGCCGCCGCGCTGCGCGAACACCTCGCGACCGGCCAACCGTGTCCCGTCTGTGAGCAGATCGTCACCGCCCTGCCGATGCCGCTCGACGACCCCGAGCTGGTGGCGGCCGCCGCCGCCCTCACCAGCGCGACGCACGCCTTGCGGGTGGCCCGGCAGTCCGAGCACGAAGCCGTGACCAACCAGGCAAAGGCCGCCGCAGCACATGACGCAGTCCGCGATCGCGTCACCGAGCTCACCGAGCTTCTCGCCGATGCGCCGGGCGACGCCGAAGCCGTCCGCGCCCGCCTGCAGTCGCGCGACGGTCTCGAGAAGGCAGAGCACGACGCTGGCGACACCCTTGTCGCAGCGCGCACCGCCCGAGCGGCAGCGCAGCAGACGGTCGACGGGGCCGCCGACGATCTCGCTGCCGCCCGCCGGCTGCTGCACGCCACTCGCGACCCGCTCGTGCCGTTGGGCGCTCCCACCCTCGACGACACCGACGTGATCGCCGCCTGGACCCAGCTGGTCGCCTGGGGTACCGACGCCGCGGCGATCGAGCACAAGGCCGTCACGGCAGCCACCGCGGCAGCCAAGGACCGAGCGAACGCGCACCGTGCGACGACTAAAGCGTTTCAGGCTGCGGAGAAGCAGCTGGCAGACGCGCGTCAAACGGAGCAGGCGGCCACCATCACCCGGGAACGTGCGGTCGCCGCCGTCACCCGCCTCGAACACCGGCTGCGCGACCTCACCGCCGAACTGGACGGGAAGCCTAGCGACGAGACAGCGCGCGAGCAGCTCGCCGAAATCGACGCGCTCGAAGCCGTCGCCGCAGAGGCAGACCGTAAGCAGTCGCTCGCCCGCGACGCCCTCGACGCCGCAAGCGTCGTCCTGGACGAGCTCACCGTGCGGGAAGAGGAGGCCTGGCAGGGCCTGCGCGCCAGCCGCGACCCCCTAGTCTCCCTCGGCGCCCCCGAGCTGAGCGGCAAGCAGCTGCTTGCGGCATGGACAACCTTTGCCAACTGGGCCGGGCAGCAGGCCGTCCACAGGACAACCGCTGTGGCCGCGAGCCGCGATGCCGTCACCGCGGCCCAGCAACGACAAGATGCCCTTCACCAGGACCTTGCCGCCGAGCTGACCGCACACGCGATCCTGGTGCCTGCGGGCGATCTGACCGCGACAGCTGGCCCCGCCGTCGCCGCGGCCGCCGAGCGCGCCCGCGGGGAGGTCAGTGCCATCGCCGACCGCCGCGCCGCGGCTGTGAGGCTCAAGAACGAGATGGAGACTGCAGCGACGGAGGCGGCCGTCGCCAAAGCTCTGGGCGACCTCTTGTCGGCCAACAACTTCCAGCGATGGCTTGCCGCATCCGCACTGGACACGCTGCTGGTGGACGCGTCCGCCGGCCTGATGGCCCTGTCCGGAGGGCAGTTCCAACTTACCCACGACGACGGTGCGTTCGTTGTCGTCGACCATGCCGATGCTGACTCCCAGCGTCCGGTCAAGACGCTGTCCGGCGGCGAGACATTCCAGGCGAGTCTCGCGCTGGCGCTCGCGCTTTCCTCACAGCTGTCAACCATGGGTGCCGAAGGCGCCGTCCAACTCGATTCGATATTTCTCGACGAGGGCTTCGGCAGCCTCGATGAGACGACCCTCGAGACCGTTGCCGCGACACTCGAGCACCTCGCGAGCAGCGACCGGATGGTCGGCGTCATCACCCACGTCCCCGCGCTCGCCGACCGCATCCCCGTTCGCTACCTCGTCAACCGCGACGAGCGCACCTCCACCATCGTCCGGGAGGCGCTATGACCGGGGGACCCACCGGCAATACCGCAGTGCGGGGAGCCCTTTCCATGCAATTCACCGTCGACGGCTGGGACCCCTCCTACGGCACCAGTCTGGAGCTCGAGGACGACCTCGGCGAGTCAAACGCGACTGTGGACGTGTCCGTCGAACGGCCAGAAAGTGGCTGGGCGCCCGTCGCGCCCGACCACGCAGTCACCACCCCAGCCGCGCTGCTGTTCGTCGATGGGGTTCGCCGTATCGAAGCCCGCATCTGGATCGATGACCTCGCCCCCGGCGCCGACGCGACAGAAGCCTCCGCCGCTATCTGCGCTTCCTATGCTTCCGGGGTGGTCTGCTGCTGCGCCTCGGGGGCGCACCTGCTGACTGCCGAGACCCGACGCGGGCTGTTCACCATCGCCTCGCACGCCGTCGACGTCACTACGACGTTCGGCATCTACACCGCTTGCCACACGCCCGAATCCCCGACCATGCCGCTCGCGGTGACGTTGTCGGCCGCGCTGCAACGACGCCTGGCCGAGCTCGAGGTCATTAGCGCCGTCGCCGCACGTGCTTCCCTCACCGCCCACGGCCTGCCGCCCGACAGTGACCTGCTCGTTGTTGACGGACCGCTACGGGGACGCACTCACCTCCCGCGGGCCCTCGGGTTCATCAAGAGCCACCTGACCTCCTACTTGCCCGCCCCGCTACACGCGATGGTCTCCGTACTAAGCGCAGGCGAGCGGACGCCGGTGTTTTTGATGGGCACGAACTGGGACCGCCACGCCTGGTACCTGCGTCTTCCATGCCTGCCGGGGGCCCCGTGGGCGGGCGTTGTACGTGTCGAATGCAGCGCCGACTTGCCCACCGCTGATGTGGTCGCCCTGGCCAATCTCAGCCAGGCCACCCTGGTCCGGTTCGCCTCCACCGAGTACAAGGACCCCCGCGCTCCCCAAAACCTGTACCCCATCGCCGGGCTGGAGCGCGAACTTCGACGTCGCCTCGGCGACTCACGGCTTCTTCACCGGGCGCTCCGCCGCGCGGCGGTCAGCAACGGGAGTCCGACGTCGGTCAGGACGGCGTGACCCGTGTGCCGCAGCGGCCCGAACGGCGCCGCTCCACCCCCCGGCTGCTGAAATCGTCGCGCTGGGTTGGAGCCCGGGTGCGGTGATGCTGTTCCTTGCGGACTGGGTGCCGCGCAAGGTGTCCCTCGACACCGAGCAGCGCGCCGGGCTGCCCGAGGCGCTGCGCCGCTGGCTCCGTTCCGCTCTTGCGCGACGGGGGTGGCACCGGAGTGGATCGACCCGGTGGTCGTCGAGCTCGACGTGTCCCTGCCCGAGTTCGAGGGGGGCGTTCGACGACGAGTCGTCCTGGGGGCCGGCCCAAGGCCGTGATCGCGGAGCTCACCAAGCGGGATGTCGACCTCACGATCGCGCCGCCGTCGACGACGCGATCCGTCAGCTCAACGCCGAACAGCTGGCCCGGCGACTCACCCAGGAGTGATCTCTGTCGGCGACACGCCGACGCGTCGATAACAATTCCAAGATCTTCTGGCCGGACCAGTCCGGACGGGACGGTACGGGGTCGTCCGCCGGCGTACGGGGCGCCACCAGGGCGCACGACCATCGTGCAGTTTTCGCTATCGACGCCCAGCATCGCCGGCGATTCGGCGTCATCCTGTCGGTCAGGATCGGGCAGCCGCGCGCACCAGGAGCCCGCCGCCGGGACAGGAGGACCTTCCGATGCCTTTGCTCAACGTCGATCAGGCGGCCGAACGTCTCGGGACGTCGCCGCGGTTCATTAGACGTCTCATCGCCGAGCGGCGCATCGCCTTCGCCAAGCTCGGCAAGCACGTGCGTATCGACTCCAAGGATCTCGACGCCTTCGTCGCGGCCGGACGCGTCGCACCCGCGGTGCCGGCTTTCGTCCCGGAGAGCCGGGACTCGACGATCCCGCGGGAGCGCGTGCTGCGCAGTGCCGCCGGTCAGTCCTAAGCCGCTGCCGCGCGGAGCCATGCGCCCTGCGCGAGGCGGCGTGCTGCCCCGCACGCGGAGCGATGCGTCACGCCGGTCCTTGCAACAGGGGTTCGCGAAGCGCGGTCGTGCCATATACGTGCCATAGTGAGCGGCGAATCAGGGGCTGCAGTGGCCAATCACGGATACCTCTGGTGAAGGTTCCCAAGACGAGAGAACCCCTTGTCCTACAACGAAAAATGACCGATTCATGCGAGTGCCCTCGGCAGGATTCGAACCTGCGACACACGGTTTAGGAAGACATTTCAGCCACTTGACTGGCTCGCTTGCCGCAGTGACGAATCAAGCAAATGGCAAGGTCAGAGGCGCTATAGAGGCGCTTTAGAGGAGCTAGCGCGCACTGCTGGCGACCGCTTTGCACCGGTAGTTGTGGCATGGGAATGGCACGACGGATGTCGCCGCCCGGCAGTCCGGGCAGCACCTTCGCCCGGCGGTGCCGTCAGCGTCTCCGTCGAGGCACCTGGCCGGAGTAAGCGCCTCAGACCCGGCGCCCTGCTGTTGCGGTCGACACTACGCGAGCATGCCGTCGACGCAGCTTCCCCATCGCGTTCGCGCTGGCCGTCAGCGGGTGCGTTGAGACTGCTCAAGGACCCGACACCCGCCGCGTCACCGAGATCAGGTGGCTGCGAGAGGACCGCCTACATGTCATAGTGACCGAGTGAGGCTCGC
>JAABUK010004409.1_pt1 | contig 22892 bp, 25 predicted proteins | sample 5559141 | NCBI WGS metagenome assembly JAABUK01 (sample SAMN10711869, study PRJNA513367) | rock metagenome | isolation source: Antarctica rocks | place: Antarctica: Victoria Land, Pudding Butte nord | collected 2016-01-03
CGCTGTTCCAGAGATACATAGCTGAACATCCCATCCTGAAACCGCTCGTCTCCACGCATACCCGTAAGACGAACACCATGCCCGCCCAGCTTGTGGATCAGTACCTATTTCAACAAGCTCCTAGAGGTGAACCGTCGCATCAAACCGACATGACTCTAGAAAAAAGTCCGTCCCGATCGTACTTCGATGGTCGCTGTGGACCCACGCTTCTTGTCTCGATGGCTTTCCTCGTTGTTGTGGTATTCGCGATTATCTTTCTCTTCGAGGGTCACAACAGACAATCCTCCCCCAACCGCGGCTCACACCCGATTACCAGCGGAACACCTCTGAAATAGGTGCACTCTATGAATCTGGGGTAATGAAATGGTCCGTCGCCTTCAGAAGTCAGCTGTGACCGGAAAAGGCGCGAAGGACGATCCGGCGCAGAAACGGGGAGGAACACCGCTATCTTACCGCTCCGGTCTTATGCGAGGAGCTTCTTCTTTGCCATTCCTGCGAGCCCAGAAGACCGCTTCCCAACAGGGTGAAGGTGGACGGTTCAGGTACTGGCGAGTTGGCTGTGCCGGTTGCCGAGAAGGTGACAGGCCCATTCCCCCGGGTGGAGAAGCCGAAGGTGCCCATGGTTCTGTCGAAGCCAGGAGCGGTGAAATCGGCAGGTCCGCCGAACACTGTGACGGGAACTCCGCCGATCACCAGGTTCGTCGCCGTTAGAGGTTTGGGGGGAGGCCAGGTCGTCGCTTACAGGCTTCACGCGGGTAGGATGCACCGAACTCGCAAAGCAGAGCGGGAAGAGGCGAAATCGCAGCGAGTACTTCCGTAACGTTTTACTGGTTCACGCGCCAGGAGAGCCGACCTGATCTCACTCCGCCCTACGTTGCCGCTATTCGCTAACCGTCGAGTCACTCTTGATGGAATTGCCGGCTCGCGACTCGGCTATCGTTTCGGGCCGCCTGCTGCGAACCGGCTCACTCCACTATGTAGCTTTTGGGTATGCCCCAGACATACAGGCGGCTAAGAAAGGCCGACAGCGCCCAAAGCCAAATAGGTTGGGAACTACAGTAGATTTTACAGCGAAGGTCGAGTTAGGCGTGAATAGAATGGCTGGATCGGCACTGTTGCATTAATGCTGTGCGCCCTTCGGGTTCCGGGGCTTTCGGGTTCGCTACCATGGCTCATGTTCAGACGCCGTCGTTTCCCCGTTGAGATCATCCTGATCTGTGTCCGTTGGTACTGCAAGTACGGGATCTCGTATCGAGACCTGACCGAGATGATGCAGGAACGCGGGGTGGAGGTCGACCCTTCAACGATCATGCGCTGGGTCCATCGCTACGCGCCCGAGTTTGAGAAGAGAGTGAGAGCTTACCAAGGTTACGGCTCGACGTCCTGGCGAGTAGATGAGACCTACGTCAAGGTAGGCGGACAGTGGAAGTACCTGTTCCGTGCAGTCGACAAGCACGGCCATTTGGTCGACTTCATGCTCTCGGAACGGCGAAACACCCGCGCTGCACATTGCTTTCTGAGCAAGGCCGTGACGATAATGCGAACTGGCCGCCGACGTCGATCACAACCGATAAGCTCCCTTCGTATCCTCAGGCGATCGAAAGGCTCAAGCGTGACGGCCAGCTATCGGAGGACACACGGCACCGAACCTCGAAGTACCTGAACAACATCATCGAGGCGGACCATGGCGCGCTGAAACGAGTGATTCGGCCCCCACGAGGTTTTCAAACGATGAAGACCGCGACAGCCACGATCAAGGGCTTCGAGATCATGCGCATGATCCGTCGTGGTCACTGTCTTACGTGCAAGCCAGGCGTCCGCAATGAGATCAACTTTGTGAACCGCCTGTTCCAGATTGCCGCTTGATCGCTCGGCCGAGAGGGTGATCTGCGCTTCCGCTCGTTAATGCAACAGTGCCTTATAGACGACAAGTTCGAGCAGACGATGCTGACGCGGGATACGCTGGGGGATGCGGTGGAGTTTCTGCTGCCGAACCTGTCGATCGGCGTGAGCTTCCATGACGGCAAGGCGGTCGGCCTCGAGCTGCCGAGCGTGGTGGAGATGACGGTGGTGCAGACGGAGCCGGGGATCAAATCGGCCACGGCGAGCAGTGTGAGCAAGCCGGCGAGGGCGGAGACTGGATTAGTGGTGCAGGTGCCGGCATTCATCAATGAGGGTGAGAAGATCCGGGTGGATACGGCTGAGGGCGCGTATATGAGCCGGGCGTAAGACCGTACATGAGCCGGGCGTAAGACCGGGAATTCCAGAATCTAACTCAGAAGGGCGGGCTCTGACGAGCCTGCCCCTTCTGCTTCCCCCTTCGGTTTTGAGGAGGCTGTGGGTTAGAAGCGCCAGTAGACGCCTGCGGAGGGTTCGGTGGTGGCTACCCAGCTGTGGGTGCTGATGACGGAGTTCCCGAAGTTGGGGGCGCGATAGACGAGGGCGCGGCCCTGGACGCGGAAGCCGAGGTGTGGGTTGCGGGTGGGGAGATCGAGGCCGGTCTCGAGCAGGCCTGCGGCGCGCCACTGGTTGGGGCCGGTGTTCTGCTGCGGGTAGAAGTCGATGGCGCCGCCACCGACGGCGACAAAGGGCTGGAGGCGGCGGAAGTGCGGGTGGAGGATGTAGGCGGCGGTGGCCTCGTGGTTGTAGGACTTCACCTTGGCGGTGCCGTACGGTCCGCTGAAGCGCTGAGAGTACTTGTTGTAGCCGTAGTTGAGCTCGATCCCGGCCCAGGAGACGGGGTGCTCCTTGAGGCTGAAGAGAAAGCCAACGGTGTCTGTGGTGCCCTGAATTTTGCCGGGGGCATTGCTGGTGAGCGTTGTGGTGAACGGGCTGGTCGCGTTGACGCCGAGGTCGACGTTGTGCAGCTTGTAGATCTGTGCGTGCGCAGCCAGGGCGGACGACGTGACAAGGCAGACGGATAGAGCGCGAGTGATAGATTTCAACATTGAATTGGATCTCCGATTATGACGCCTCGGATCGGCGCGGCGTCGGCAGGACACCGGGCTTCAGCAGAGCCTTCGAGGTTCGTGTATGCGAAGTTGCCCAGAGCCGTTTGCTGATTGGGCAGCACTCTCTTCGCTGCATAAAGAGACGCTCCAGAGAGGTTCGCGGATGCAATATAAGTGAGGGTAGATGTAGATTTAGATGAGACGAGTAAAAGGATTTTGTACCGGCAGGGGAGAGCCGTGTTTGCTGGATGACCCGGGCTCTGAGAGACTGGGGAACCATGGTGGAACACTATCGGGTCAAGGGCCGGGTGCCAGGGGTCGGATTTCGCTGGTTTGTGCAGCGGGAGGCGGCCGAGCTGGGCTTGCGGGGGTGGGTGCGCAACACGGATGAGGGGGATGTGGAAGTGGTTGCGGCGGGGGGCGAGGGTGAGCTTGCGGAGCTACGTGCGGCGCTGGCGGTGCCCATACTATTTAGCGGACACCTCCAAGCTGTCGATTGCACGGCCAGAGCTGATGGTGGCGTGTGATCCTTCGTCGTGTGCCGTCCGTACCCGCCTCCAGACAATTATGAGGATTGCAACAACAGGCACGGAAATGAGCGCCCCCACAACGCCGCCGATCTCTCCTCCGGCGAGCACGGAGAATTTTTGCATAAGAGGATCAATTTCGAGAGATTTGCCCATGATCCTTGGAGCATTCACGTAATCCTGAATGACCAGCGGTTCGAGAGATAAGCAAATAGGATGGCGAACAGGAAAAGGGTGAGCGTCTCTTTTGCAGCACGGAAGAAAGCCAAGACCGTAATAAAATCAACGCGGTGATCAGAATCCGCGCTGTCTTGGCGTCCCAAAGATGATTCAGAAAAGTTCCCTGTGGTGCAGCACGCGACAGAGAACCCCCCTCCTGCTCCGGGATTGCCGGCTTTGGAAGGAGGTACTCGGGGAGGCGCGAGACTGTGACTGGGCGCGTTTCGCTCACGATTTAGCTTTTCAGCTCCTGCGAAGCATCCCGCACAGTCTTAGCTGCTTTTCCGGCCAGATCCTGAGCTGCGCCCTTCACCTGGTCGACGACTCCGCTGCCCTGTAGCTTCTCATCCCCGATGGCTTCGCCCACGCCTTGCTTGAGCTTGCCACCGAGCTGGTTTCCAGTTCCAGAAACGCGTTTTTTCGAGCCCCAACGACCGACCGCTCCAGAGGGGTCATTTCCGTTGGTTGCCGCAGTGAGAGGTGAGTCTTTCAATAGAACGTATGCCACAACTCCCAGCGATGCTGCCGTTACAAACCACAGTACCTTGTTCATTGTTCTTACTCCTCCAAGTGATTGAGTTGGCTGTGACTAAAGCGTTTAGACCGTATGAGTAGCAAGCAAAAGTTTCGGTGCGCCCAGGAAGCCGCCAAGAGTCGCCGCGATTGCACCTAACAGGAGAGCCACGAAGCTCCAAAGGGCGGTCTTCGCCAACCCCGAAGCGGCCTGATCCGCGGCTGCCGCACCCTTCGCCTTCGCCTGATCTCTCGCACTGGTGAGCTTCTGCTGCCAGTCGTTGACTTCAGCGTTGGCCTGATCTTGCGAGACGCCCTGCTTCTGGGCGACTAACTGCACCAGGTTTTGACGGGCTTGAGGATCGGCGTCGCCGTTGCGGATGATTCCGGTGATGAAGGCCTGGAACTGAGGATCGGAAACAAGTTGACCTGCCTGCTGTTTCACATCAGATAGACGATATGCTGCCTCAGTTAAACTGGCCCGACGGACACGCTGCGAAGATACCTATCTTGCTCGGCGATCTTGCTCAGCGTCCAGATTTTGTGATGCTGCCCCTCGTATGGTCAAGCGGAGTGGCCGTGGCAGTCCGAACCACCTGATTACGGAGCGGACGCTACAAACGCTGACCGGGAGGTAGCCGGGTTTTGCGAGAATTCCAAGCGAAACGATCATGGTGGTCGCCCCGGCGGGAGGATGATTGACGCGCAAGAGGACCATGATCGCCCCGGTAAGCGAAAGAGCCAGGGCAGACGCCAGAATGCGCGGCCAGTAGACTTCGCCGCTAAAACCTTCCGGGAACGGATGCATCCCCGTCAGCTTATAGGCAGCAAAGCCGCAAAGCAGTCCAATGGCGTGTCCGAGCTCGGCGTTACGCGGGCTGGCGGATTCAGCGAGCGGGGTAAAGAAGAAAAGGTAAGCCGTCGGACCCAGCGAGGGAAACACAAAGGGATTGTGAGTCAGCAACGCCAACAGCGTCAGAAGGGCGATGGTCACAAAGCTGTTGAGCGCGACGTACGCCGCCCAGACAAACTTCGCAGGCAGGTGAGCCAGCAGCCAACCGAGGCGAAGCCGCTCGATAAGCGAGAAGACGTGCTCTGCGCGATGGTTCAGTGAAGAGGTTGGAATCGGCTTCGTCATTCGATCTAGATGTTCGGGAGCAAGTCGAAGTATTCGTCGTCTTCATTGATTCCGCCCTCCCCTTTGCCTAGGGTCTTTTCCGAGGTGACGAATTCAATGCGTTCAATCCACTTCACCATCTTGTAGCCAAGCTGGTTTTCCACCCGAAGACGCAGCGGCGCTCCATATTCAACCGGCAATGGAGCACCGTTCATGGAGAGTGCGAGAAGACACTCTGGTTTGAGGGCGTTGAACAGGGTCTGAGTGTCGTAGTAGAGATCCCCGTAGAGTGAGCCACCAAAGGAATAGAATGCGACAACGTTGGCGGATGGGAGAGGCTTGACCTGTTCGATGAGCGTGCGCATCGAGACACCGCCCCATTGCGCGATCCCGGACCACCCCTGAATACAGTGGTGCATGGTGATGTTTTCTTCGAGTCCCAACACGCGAAGATCATCCAAAGACAGCTCGATTGGATTCTCAACCAGGCCGGAGATCTTGAGCTTGTAGCTCTTGAAGTCCTCCGCAACGAGCTGCTTCCAGTCCTCCCGCACCGGCATCTTGCCGTTTGGCCAGAAGTGCGGCGAGATGTCCTTGGCGGTGTAGTGCTCACGGGGAATGAGCTGATCGAGGGTGAGAAGCATGATGGGGTGAGTGACAGCCTTCTGTGCGTGCTGAAGCCCACGGGGAAAGAACCAGGAGATGTAGTGTGCGGCGACCCAGGACAGCACTACGACAACGATTCCAATGAACCCCAGAATCATGCCGGTTGGCCCAAAGCCGTCTGTTCCAAGGACGATGTGGTTCATATTGCGCTGAAAGCCTGTTAGCGCAACAAGGGCGACATGAACCACGATGAAGCCGATCAAGCCGATGAGAACCAGGAAGTGTATCGAGCGGGCGCCCTGTCTGCCGCCGAAGATTCTCGTGTATTTGGGGAAGTGATTTACAAGTGCTGGTGACATCGCCATGCCGGTGAGAATAGCCAGCGGAGCCATGACGAAGACCGTTGCGAAGTAGGCAAGCTGCTGCAATGCGTTGTAACCATAGAAGCCGTTAGGCTCAGGCGGAAACTGAAAGTTGGCATAGAGGACGAAGGTGTTCCACGCCTGCACGAAGACGCCCCACGAAGTGGGTACAAGCCGCTCCCACTGAGTGCTGGTCAAAAGACCGATAACGAAGAAGACGCCGGTAAGCACAAACCCGTATACCGTAACGAAATGCCATGACCGCGCGACCCCAACCGTATGGCGATAGCCTGGAGTCGAGACTAGGGGAGAAATATAGCGGGCGTCGTCCTTCGCAGTCCAGATGCGGTCCTTCGGCACCTGGAGCGGGGTGAGGCGAATCCACTCCGTTCCGGGAGTACAGTTGTCGTTCCAGTAGAGGCGAGGGTGATCCATGAGGATTGAAAGGCCACTGCGGATCAGCATGAAAAGAAAGAAGAGATTGGAGAAGTGGCTCCAGCGAATCCAGAAAGGAAATCCGTGAGGTCCGCTGGGCGTCCCTTCCGCAGACGCTGAGGAGGGAGCGATGTAAGGCAGGCCAAAGATGGCATGTTGCAGCCACGCAAGAACGACCGGCCCGAGGATCACGATGAGAATCAGCACAAACGCCCGAGTGCTGATCCAGATGCGGAAACGCCGGTCCGGTGGATAGTGAACGGCTTTGTGAGCGGCATCGAAAGCAATCATCAGCAGAGACTCCAGAACGGTGACACTCGGGCGACGGGGTGCGGGTGGAGCCTGAATTTCAGCCAGCTGCTTTGAGCCTGACCTCCGAACCGATACTGGCCAGCAGCTCGGTCCAAGACTTCACAAAGGATTCGGCACCCTCACGCTGGAGATCGTTAGCGAGCTGGTCACAGTCAACCCCTGCCTGGGCGAACTTGGCTAGCGTCGCCTCTGCGTCGCCACCGTCGGCAGGCATCAACTCGCCCAATGTGCCGTGGTCTGCGAACGCAAGTAATGTCGCATCAGGCATGGTGTTGATGGTGAATGGGCCGCAAGCGCTTTTACATAAAGAGTGTCGGGTGCATTGGGGTCTTTGGTGCCAGTGCTCGCCCAGAGTAGGCGCTGGGGCCGCATTCCAAGACCGATCAGCCGCTGCCAGCGCTCCGAATTACGCAATTCGAGGTATGCTTTGTAGGTCCGTTGAGCAATTGCGATGCCGAGTTTATCCCGCAATTCGGCGGGGACTTTGCCCATCACCGCTTTGTCCCAGCGGCTGATGAAGACAGACGCAACGGAGCATACGTCCGCATCACGGCCCGTTGCGAGGCGTCGCTCAATGCCACGCATATACGCTTCGGCAGCCGCAAGGTACTGTTCGCGCGAAAAGAGCAAGTAGGTGAACGAATTCATACGGGGAAATGCGATGTCCCGTGCCCCGATCATCAGCGGCACCAGGTAGACGGAAAACCCGGTCAGGATCGGTGCCGCGTACCAAAAAATCATCGTGATGCCGTGCATGGAGAAGATCTGGTCGTACATCTCAGGCGTTACTAACGCTTGATCTGCTCTGGACAGCTGATACTTATAATCAGCGCTTCTACGCCGCCGATCATAAGGAAGACCATGGCATGACGAGATATCGCAGGCCCAGATCCTTGTGATCGACCGAGGTAAACCAACCGTAAACGCTCTTTGGCGTCTCCCAGAGTTCGGTCAGTCGTTGCTCGACAGCATCGCTACTCATGCACTCTCCAGGGCAGTTCAGAACCGCTTCGTTAGAGAACCTAACCTGTTGGAAATCGGGGGCCTCAGCCGGATCATACGACAATCTGTTTTACCAGTCGCTCTTCCACGACAGAATAGATCGTTGTTCGGCCTCCCCGTCGCCCACGTCAGCTTCAACCTTCACGACAACGACAGGAAGCTCATTAAGGCCGCGAAGGAAAAGACCATGGAGGTCATGCGCGCCGCGGGAGCCACCGAGCTCGTGCAGGAGGCGCGCTACTCTCACCTCGTCGGAGCCGCCCGCATGGGCTCGACCCACGCACCTCCGTCGTTGAGAAGTTCGGCCGCACCCACGACTTCCCAACCTCTTCGTCTGTGACGGCTGTATCACCCAGGGCGATCGCATCTTCACCTCCGACCATCGCGACATGACCACAGTCCCTATCCGGCGCAACCTAGCCCCTCCAGACACCTGGGGGCAAAGGAGTACCAAGAGTCACATAGCCCAGCTAACATGCACCTGCTCCAGCATCCAAAACTACACTCCACATACTTTCTGCTCTTGCAAATCTCAGGGGCACGTTCAGCATCTTATGACCAGAGAGCAAGCGCGATACGCCGGGATGCGTGTCTAGGATTTACACGATCATGTTGAGGGTGGGTTTAAAACGCCGATCGAAGAGTCTGCGGCTGCTGGTGAAGGATATGGTGTAGACATGCGTTTCACTGACAAAGTTTGCCTTGTGACCGGAGCTGGATCCGGAATTGGGAAAGCGACTGCAAAGCAATTCGCTCACGAGGGCGGTCGAGTGGAGGTCATCGACCTGAACGAGCAGCACGGTAACCAGACCGTGCAGGAGATCGTCGACGCCAAAGGCGAAGCTATCTTCGTCAAGTGCGATGTGGGGAATCCGGCGGAGATTCAGGCGGCGGTGAAGGCGGCTCTCGATAAATGGAAGAAGATCGACGTCGTCGTCAACGATGCCGCTATGATGACCTTCAAGCCGGTCGTGGATTTACCCGATGACGACTGGGACAAGGTTCTCGACGTCAATCTGCGTTCCGTATTCCTCTTTTGCAAGTACGCCGTTCCCTACATGCCACCTGGAAGCGCAATTGTGAACCTGAGCTCCGTTCACGCTCATGAGACCACCAAGAACGTTGTACCCTACGCGAGTTCGAAGGGAGGTATTGAGGCGTTTACTCGGGGATTCAGCGAGGAGATTGCATCGAAGAAGATACGAATCAATTGCGTTGCTCCCGGGGCAGTCGACACACCGATGCTTTGGGATAATCCGAACATCAAGAGCGGCGTCGAGAAGGTAGAGGGAGCGATAGGCAAGCCGGAGGACATTGCGGCGGCGATCTGCTTTCTGGCAGCTCCCGAGGCACGCTTTATCACTGGAACTACATTGATAGTTGACGGCGGTCGCCTCGACATTCTTCCTTAAGGGCGTGATGTAGATTATGGCCGAATTCATCTTTGCCACGGGAATTGAGAACAGCTATCCAACCATCGAGTGGCAAGGCAAGAGGATCCGCCAGGATGAGCTTGCCAAAACGAAGCACTATGATCGCTGGCGCGACGACTTCCGCAGGCTCGCGGATCTTGGGATCGAGCACCTTCGCTACGGGCCACCATATTTCTCAGTCCATGTCGGCCCCGGGAGGTACGATTGGGCGTTCACGGATGAGGCCTTTCAAGCGCTTCGTCAGCAGCATGTAACCCCAATCGTCGACCTGTGTCATTTCGGAGTTCCGGATTGGATTGGTGACTTTCAAAACTCCGACTGGCCTCAGTTATTTGCGGAGTACGCGCAGGCGTTCGCGCGGCGTTTTCCTTGGGTGCGCTTCTACACACCGGTGAACGAGATCTTCATTGCGGCGACGTTTTCCGCCCAGTTTGGCTGGTGGAATGAAAGGCTCAAGAGCGACCGTGCGTTCGTGACTGCTCTCAAGCATCTTTGCCAGGCCAATGTCCTGGCGATGCATGCCATCCTGAAGGAAAAGCCAGACGCGATCTTCATTCAGAGCGAGTCCACACAATACTTCCACCCCGAGGCCCCAGACTGCCAGGATTTCGCGCGGAGATTCAATGAGAAGCGCTTCCTCTCTCTCGACCTCACGTATGGCCACCACGTCAATGCAACCATCTACGAGTACCTCCTGGACAACGGAATGACTCGCGACGAGTACCACTGGTTCTTGCAGCATGACGTCAAGAAGCGGTGCATCATGGGGAACGACTACTACTCCACCAACGAAAACCTGGTCCACAGCGACGGAACCATATCCTTGTCCGGCGAGATCTTCGGCTACTACCCAATCACACACCAGTACTTCGCGCGGTACCGGCTGCCGGTGATGCATACGGAGACCAATGGCCTGGGCGGAGAGGACGCAGTGAAGTGGCTGAGCAAGGAGTGGGCCAATGTGCATCGGCTCAAGCAGGACGGCGTCCCCATCGTGGGGTTTACTTGGTACAGCCTGCAGAACCAGGTAGATTGGGACACCGGATTACGCGAGGATAATGGAAACGTAAATCCACTTGGCCTTTGCGATCTGGACCGGAACGTCAACCCTGTCGGGCATGCTTACAAAGAGCTGATTCAGGCGTGGCGCCAGACACTCAGAACTGAGAGCAGCGTTTTGTCACTCTGCACGTAGTGTCCAGCCAAACCTATTCTGCCAGGATTCACGTACGTCAAAGCCGCTGAAGTCTCCTACCACTCTGAGGAGCGATCATCGCTCCTCAGAGAGCGCTGTTCCTCGCACTAACCAAGACGCTCAGACAACAGGTGATCAGAGACCCGTATTGCATTGGCGATGATGGTCAGCGATGGGTTGACGGCCGCTGCCGAGACGAAGAAGGAAGCATCGACAACGTACAGATTATCCAAGTCATGAGCCTTGCACTTCGTGTCTAGAATACTTGAGAGCGGATCTGTTCCCATACGGCAGGTGCCGTTCTGATGGCCCACGCCTTCAATTGGGATTCGCTTCTTGAAGTAGGCATAAAGGGGAAGCGAGGTAGTGGCGTGGCCTGCCTTTTTGAGCGTATCCACCCAACGGTCCTTCAGGCGATCGAACGACTCGACATTGTTGGGGGTGTAGGAGAGCTGTATGCGCTTGGGCGCCGCTTCGGTGATTGTTTCAGACTCATTGGTTCTGCCCGTATCGCCGGATGGATGGGGGCCTACCACTCCGGGCTGCTGACTTTCCGCGAGGAGGGGAGTGGCATTATGCAGTGTGACTCGGTTCTCAGGGTCCGGCAGATCTTCCGTTGTGAGCCACCACGGAACTGCGTGGTGCTTCATGCCTTCCAGAACCAGAGAAGGAGTAAAGGGTGGTGCCTGGCCCTTCATCATCTCGAAGTGAAAGCTGCCCAATGGTTGGATTTGGCCAAGCGGATAAGGATAGCTCGGGTCTGAATCCTTGATATAGAAGTCGTTCGTGCCCCAGGTCTTTGTGTAGGTGTCCTCATTGCGATCGGTCGTGATCGCGAGGAGGGCATCCGCCTGGTGATACATGAAGTTGCGGCCGACCTGGTCGGAGCGATTCGCGAGGCCGTTGGGATGCTTGTCGCTGGCAGACGCAAGCAGGATGACGGCGGAGTTGATGGCGCCGGCACAGACGGCGAAGAGGCCGGCAGTATAGGTGACCGTCTTGCCGCCCGTCGAAGGAGGAGCCGTGGTTTGCGAGGGTTCCGATCCTACGATGTGGGATTTACCCGGTCCGGAGTGAATGACCTCAACGGCCGTGACTGCGGTGCCAGTGCTGTTTGTCAGCAGCCGCGTGACCCGGGAGTTCGTCATGAGGGTGACGTTTGGCAGGTGCATGATCTGCCGGATGCAGTTGATATCCGCGTCAGACTTGGCGTGAACGAGGCAGGGATACCCATCGCAGGTATCGCAGCGGACACACTTCGACGCAAGGGGGTCGGCTTCGTTGCGCTTCAACCCCAGCGGCATGGGAAAGGTGTGGATGCCTAGCTTGCGAACGTCCTTCTCGATCGACTCCATGCGAGGTTCGTTAGGTAGGGCAGGGAACGGATACTTCTTCGAGTGGAAGGGCTCAGTGGGATCGTAGGAGGAACCATATCCCCCAGGAACCAATGGTGCCGAACCCAGGTCGCCGTGAACATGGAAGAGCTCTTCGGCTCGGGTGTAGAAGGGTTCCATGTCTGCATATGAGATCGGCCAGCTGGGCGAGATGCCTCCCTTGTGCTGGATGACGCCGAAGTCTTCTGCGCGCATTCGGAATAATGCAGCGCCGTAGACCTTGGTCTGGCCCCCTACGAAGTAGGCCTGCTGCGGGTGGAGATCCTTGCCGTCTTTATCCTGCCAGGTTTCCTTCGTGTGGTAACGGTTATCGAGGAAGACTGCGGAGGTGTCCCAATTGAGCTTCTCCTGAGGCATGAAAGGACCCCGCTCGATAATCAGAATCTTCTGGCCGGCCTGGGCGAGATGGAGTGCGAGCGTTCCACCACCTGCGCCAGTGCCGATCACGATCACGTCATAGTCGATAGCCATACTCGTCAGATGCAGACCCACAAATAAAGATTAAGTTGAGCTTTCCGCGTGCGACCTGCCCGGGACAGCCGGGTGGCGGTGGAGCGGGAAATGACAGAAGAACGGGCAGGGATAGCGAGGGTCGGGGTGCAGCTTGGCGCATAGGATGCGGTCCGCTCCGTACACCCGCAAATAGATCTCGGCAGAGATCAGCATTCCGAGTAAGGGCGCAACGAAGTAGAGCCAGACAGCAGTCCAGACATGTGCAAAGACCGCTGACCCTGTGGTTCGCGCCGGGTTAATGCTGAATCCGGACACGGGGGCAAAGAAAAGAACATAAAGCCAGATAAGAAGACCAGCGAAATAGCTCGTGTAGCCCGCAATGGACGGCCGATTCGAGATCCAGAGGACGAATCCCATGAGCAGCGTTGCCATAAAGAGCTCTGCCAGGAACGCCGCAGATGTGCCGTATTGGCCCGGCACCGTCACCGCGTAGTCGACCGGCGGATCAGCGAGGCTCCTTCCCAGCAAGAGCGCAGAGATTGCCACACCAGCGATGCCACCGAGGAACTGGAACACCACATAGAAGACCGCATCCCGGAGTGCAATCTTTCCCACACGCAGGTACGTCAGGGTGATCGCGGGGTTGAAGTGGGCACCGGATCGCTTTCCCATCGGCGAGCGGATGATCAGGACAGCGGTGACACCCATCGCGGCTCCCATCAGACTTCGGCGCCAGATGATGCTGGGGATGAGGTCTACCAGGAGGTAGAAGGGTTGGAAGAGCATGACAGAGAAGACGCACGCCGAGATCATGAAAAGCGCAAGCTCCGTACCTTCAAAGACGTATAGCGTCCATTTCAGCATGTGTTCGCTCTCGGCTCTCTGTGGTCTCCCCATCAGTTACCACTCCACCGGCCGTCGTGCTGGTATTGAGGGCGCATCTACACCCACAGTACCGGAAAGAAGGTTCCTGTGTTCCTTGAAGAGTACGCACTCACTGGCGACTGTGAGACTGCCGCGCTCGTCAGTCGAAAGGGCTCGATTGATTGGCTGTGCTGGCCCAATTTCGCCTCAGCGGCCTGCTTTGCCAGCCTGCTCGGGTCAGAAGACAACGGATCCTGGCGACTTGCGGCAAAGGAAAAAAAGCGTAACGACCTCGCGGAGGTATGAACCCGACACACTGATTCTGAAGACGACCTGTGAGACGAAGAGCGGCACTGTAGAGGTCACCGACTTCATACCTACGAGAGGCACGCATTCGCACATCGTGCGCGTTGTGAGGGGGGTACACGGAACAGTGAAGATGCACGGAGAACTCGTCCTCCGCTTCAGCTACGGGGAGGCCGTCCCATGGGTGACGCGCACGAGCACGGGCTGCGGGCCGTGGCTGGACCGGATGCAGTCGAGTTGCACACGACCGCTCCGCTTGCAGGAGAGAACCTGCGTACCGTGAGTGACTTCGCGGTCGGCGAAGGAGAGTCGGTCTTGTTTGTGCTTACCTACGGGTGATCGAAGAGGCGTAAACGCTCATTTTCGCGCACCACTGCCCTGCTACGGCCCTGCAGTAGATCCTGGACAGTTATGGTTCCGCTGATGCGCCGAGTCGCTCGATCCACCACAGGAAGGCTGGCGACACCCTCGGTCTCCATCAACTCGGCGGCACCACGTCACGTCGCGTCCCCGTAGGTGAAGAGCTCCAGCAGCGAGGACTTAGCTTGGGAAGCGCTCGGCTCTGATTCGGGTGACATGAGTTGGCTCACGATGACCAGCTCGAGCGGATTGACTCAATACTCGCGTGTCAGATGATACCCGCGCCGGCTCAGCTTTTCCGTGAGAATGGCGCGCGGCATTAGAAGAGCTGTCACGAGATATGCGGAGGTGCAGCCCATGGTGAGGGGCAAGATAGCAGGAAGGCAATGTGTTACCTCGAGGCTGAAGAGAATGGCCGTCAGAGGGACACCTAGCGAACCGGCCAGCATAGCTCCCATACCTGGCCCAGATGCTTTGCCGGCTGGTGCTGTGCGTCAAGCGCTGTGCCAGGCAAGGATTACCCATGTCTGCTAAGAGCACGCTGCAACAGATCCTCTCGCAGCATCGGGTTCCTTGAGACCACGATGGAATGCCTCCTCTGTGCGCGAGATCTTGCATAAGCTGCTCCAGTGCGGCAGAGCAGCCTTGGGGCGCGGAGTGTACGCGTCGGACGCATAACAGAAGCTTGTGTACCACACCTGCAAGTCACGCGCATGTTGCCCAGCCCGAGTCGCGATGACTGGCTGGCCAGCTTACCCTGGAAGATCTCCGTCCGATGGCGGTCACAGCCACGTACTTCAACTCCTCTTTGTAGTATTTGATTTTCCTTAAGCTGTACCTTGTCGTGAAGGTCGACCAACAGCGAAGTGATCGCAGCTCAAGGTTCTCAGCCGCACTTGGCTCAGGGCTGGATGGGCCCATCCTTCTGCGGGATGCCGAAGTTTGGCGTGCCGTCGGCGTTCCAGGTGAAGCGCTGCGCACGCGTTTCTCGACGCGCTGCGTTCGGAGCATCATTTGTCTTGGCGGCGTAGAGGAGCCACATGCTGCCCTCCTTGCCTCGCCCGAACGTTCCGCGACCGGGCCCGTAGATTCCGTTCTGCGGCGCCCACTCGAAGACAGGATGCGGCGTCTTCTTCCAGTTCGCGCGAAGCGTCGGATCGCGACCCACGAGCGTGAGCAGCCCAAGGCAATAGCGCGGCGAGGCCGTGTCGCTGGCGGAAAACACCACAAAGGTCTTGCCGTCGTGGAAGAGCGCCGTCGGTCCTTCCGTGACGGGGTAGTTGCGGGTCGAGCCTTCGCCCTTCTCCCATGGGAACTCCGGCTCGGCGATGAGCGCTGCGTCGCCATCGAACTCCATCGGCGATCTCAGCTTGCGGATCCAGATGTCATTGGCGCCGCTGTCGACGGTGACGTACATCAGGTAGCGCGAATTGCCAATGACGAGCAGCGAAGGATCGATGGATTGCCGACCGGTCTCCAGTGCGCCTTTGAAGGTGTACGTCCCGAGCACATCATCCGTGTCGGATTCGAGCACATAGATCTTGTGGCGCTCGCCTGTAACCTGCGCGGTGAAGTACACCCACCACTGCCCATCAATCTTCCAGACGGTCGGCGACCAGGTCTGCGTCATGCCCTCTTTCGGCGTGTAGATGACGTGTGCGGTAGTGGAAGCAGTAGCCGGCGTCGGCCCGCTCCACAGTGTGATGTCGCGGCCGGTTGCGGTCAGCACGTACTGGCCATCTTTGGTCACCGGATTCAGGGTTATGAACGGGTCGGCATGGGAAAGGATCGGGTTGGTCGCCTGCGCGAGTGCAGACCCAGCCAGCCAGCCAGCCCCCAGCATGAGGAGTACAAATTTCAAGCACTTCATACAACACCTTTTCGCGAATTCTGTTGTGAGGATCGGAACGAAAGACGGCGGATGGTGCACCGTATCGTCTGGACAAACCATACGGGCAACACCCGCCGAGGAGACCCCTAATCCCATCCCGCGGTTAGAACGCGACACGGAAATGAACGTTGGGGATGGGTGTTTGGTCTCAGTTGTTGGAGACGTTGAGCGGCGTCGACTGCCTCTTCGTCCACGTCGTTGCCTGGGCAAGCTCCATGTTGATTACCCTCGTCAGAGCGCTTCCCAAATTGACGTCATCTTGTTGCCTATCCGAGACTAGGTGAGCTTTACCTGGCCAGCCTCATCGAAGCTGGTAAAGCTTTGCGCTCGAGTTTCAGGATTGTAGAGTCTATGCCATTTCAGCCGACCGTTGCTGCCCCAGGTAGAATTTTAACCAGGATACCTGCATCGGTGAAGGTGCTGTGAGTATGTTCGACCTCTTGGCCCTTACGCGTTTAAGGACCTTTGACGTCTTGCCGGTCTTCTGTCGGCTCGCGTACCGTGGACCGGGCTTCAATAGTCGCATGATCACATATCCCATCCTCTACGGAGCAAGAAACTCAATGATCAAACGAGTCTCTGCCGCAGCTCTTATGCTTGCTGCTGCCCTCGCGAGCACCCACTCTCATGCACAAGCCGAGGACCGTACCTTGCCGAAAACCCTAATCCCAGCAAGTACGCTGTACCCGCGCTTGATCCGGCTTTCTCATGGATCTGCCGAATTCAACGGGCAGTTGCTGGCGAGCACCAACAGACAAATCTTCCGCAGCACCGATGACGGACGCACCTGGGAATACGTGACGGAGATCACAGCCAAGGAAGGCAGCCGCGAGCGTTGCTGCGCGACCCTTTGGGAGTTACCCAAGACGGTTGGCCAACTCAAGGAAGGAACACTGCTCTTCTCTGGAACGTTCGTAGAGGGTACCACGGCAGCAGTCCAAATCTATACCAGCACCGACGAAGGCAAGACTTGGAATTACCTGGGAACACCGGTGAAGCGCGGCGGGACACCGCACCACGGGCTGTGGGAGCCAGAGTTCACCATCGCCAAGGACGGCTCTCTGGTGATCTTCTGGTCGGATGAAACCGATCCATGCTGTAGCCAGAAGCTGACGCAGATGCGCACCACGGACGGTGTCACCTGGAAAGACGAGTTCGACACCATCAAGAGCGTCAACCAGCCGGACCGGCCAGGCATGATCGTGGTCAGCAAACTACAAAACGGCCAGTACTTTATGAGCTACGAAATGTGTGGACCCACGTATCACTGCGTTGTCTTCAGCCGCACGTCGAAAGATGGTCTGAAGTGGGGAAAGCCGTCCGACACCGGCACCAAAGTGGTTTCAACCACAGGACAGTACCTGGCCCACGCTCCCAACAACCACTTCATGCCCTACGGCCATGTTCTGCTGGCCGGGCAAATCTTGTTTGAAGCCGATGGCACGACATCTAGGGATAATGGCAGCGTCCTGTTTGTCAGCAATAAGAAAAATCCGTTGAAGCCGTGGACCACGATGCCCGCGCCAGTAGCCATCTCTACAGCATACGACAATCCCTGTCCAAACTACTCGGCGGCCATGCTGCCTACGGTGGATGGAAAGTACGTGATCGAGATTGCCTCAGACTTTGACGATCAGCATAAGTGCACTGTTTACGAAGGCATCCTGCCATTGCCTCACAAGTAAGTTTGGTGTTTCGCTTCCATCAGCTCAAGGAAACGTTTGCGCTCGGCCATGCGAAGCTCGCCGACACGACGGTCTACCTGCATCTTTTGCGCCGTCACCTGCAAGCCGTCGCCAGCCCGCTTGAAGCGATCCAACTTCTTCTGTGGCAGTCGCAGAGTCTGCGCCGGAAGCTTAGTGGTGTCTTCCTTCAACGTCCGGTGCATCCGCTCGTGCCGCCCGTTCTGCTGCGGCCTGCCCGGTTGAATCCGTTCGTGCACGATGCCCATCTTCGTCCAGCTCAGAGAAAGCTGGAGAGGCCTAGCAGGCCGTTGCCAGCGAACGGCGTGCCGTTGTCCGTGCGGATTCCTGAGGGCATGCCGTACTCGTGCATGGCGGCCTCGCACACCGCTACCACTTGGCTGAGGTCCATGCGCGAGACTGTCTGACAACGGATGAGGTACCGACTGTGCGCGTCGGTGATCGTGAAGGGATCGCACCTGGTGCCATCGCCAGTGCCGAAGTAGCCCTTGAAATCCATGCCAGAGCTGATTCGGTTAGCAACCGGCAAACAGCGTGCTATTATGTATGTTATTGCTTTTAGACGACTTAGGTTGATAACGGTACTTCTGTATAGTGGGGGTGTAGCCGCCGGATAGAGAAATGTCACACCCCTGCCCGATAGAAATGTCCGATTGCCCTCTCAGGAGTACTGCCTGGGAGGCGGACGATTTTGGGATGGGTGATGATGAGCGAGCGCGATCTGAAGCGCATCGACGGCCTGCCCTTCACCATCACTCCCAACAGCGTGACCGGCGGAATGACACAGACTGCTAACCTGGTCGGTGTCTACAACGTGCTGCACAGGGTAGCCGGGGGGAATACTGCGACGTATCCACAATGGTTCGATCAGGGCACGGCTACGAATCCGAACTTCCAGGCACCTGCAACGTGCGTTTTGTACACGGCTGCGAGTCCCAATCCCTGCGCCCTCGGCAACACTGGGCGCAACCAGTTCCGCGGGCCCGGTTACGTCTCCGACAATCTTTCGCTTTTCAAGAGCTTCCCTAATCTTTCGCGAGTCGTCTCTCGAGGCGCGATTTGATGCCTTCAATTTCACCACTACGCCGGCCTTCGGCCTGCCAAACAGCAACAGTACGTCGAGCAACTTCGGTCAGATCACCGGCACCCTGAGTTCGGGCGCCGGAAACGTCAACGGAGTAGGCGGCCCGCGTGTCCTTCAAGCAGCCGTAAAGATCACCTTCTAACCTTGCTCGAATGAAGGGTGCCCCACAATTCGCTCTGCGATGGGGGGCATCTTTCGAGCTTCTAAAGTTTCTTCGATCGGAGACGGCATGATGACACGACGTGAGTTTGCAGCTGGCGCGGGTGCAGCTTTGGCAGTGACTTCCAGCGCGAAGAGCTACTCCCAAATTATGGGGTCGAACGACCGGCTGAACTTTGCGGTTATCGGGTTAAACTCTCGGGCATACGCGCACCTTGCGTCACTGAAAGCGAACAAATCGAAGGCGCGCATCTCGCATGTGTGCGATGTCGAGAGCAATATTCTCGCGAAGTTCGCGGCAGCAACGCAAAGGGACATGGGTGAGGCTCCGGCGACGGAGAGAGACTTTCGCAAGATCCTTGCGCTGAAGGAGGTGGACGCGATCACGATTGCAACGCCGGACCATTGGCATGCGCCGATGGCGATTGCTGGCGTGCAAGCGGGCAAGCATGTCTATGTGGAGAAGCCTTGCAGTCACAACCCGGCTGAGGGCGCGCTGCTGGTCGAGGTGCAGAAGAAATACAAGAAGCTGGTGCAGATGGGAACGCAGCGGCGGTCTTCGCCGATGTACATCGAGCTGATGGACAAGATTCACGGTGGGCTTGTAGGACGCGCGTACAATGCGAAGGCCTGGTACAGCAATACGCGCAAGTCGATTGGGACAGGCAAGTTTGCGCCTGTGCCATCCACGCTTGACTGGGATTTATGGCAAGGACCGGCGCCTCGGCAGGCGTATACGGACAATGTGCAGCCCTATAACTGGCACTGGTTTCAGAAGTGGGGGACGGGCGAGGCACTGAACAACGGCACGCATGAGGTGGACGTGGCGCGGTGGGCGCTGGGAGTCGATCTGCCGACGAGAGTGACGGCTGCGGGTGGGCGATACCACTTCAAAGATGATTGGCAGTTCTATGACACGATTGCGACGAGCTTCGCTTATGACGACAAGGTGGTCTCGTGGGAGAGCGACAGCTGCAACGGAATGAAGACATACGGGCGGGACCGCGGTGTTGTCGTGACAGGGACCGAGGGAAGCGTAGTCGTCGATACCGGCGGGTATGAGATCTACGACCTGAAGGGGAAGAAGAGGGATGAGCACATGGTGGGCAAGGCCGCGGCTTCGTCCGATCTGACCGGAGCGGACAGCATGACCGACGCGCACTTCGCGAACTTCATCGCCGCGATACAGACCGGTGAAAAACTGCACCAGCCGGTTGAGTCGGGAAACGTTTCCGTGACGATGCTGCAGTTATCGAATATTGCATGGAATGTAAATCGGGAGTTAAAGCTTGATCCGGCTACGGGGCATATCCTCGATGAAAAAGAAGCGATGAAGCAATGGGGGCGGGAGTATGAAAAAGGCTGGGCGCCGCATTTGTAGGTTTCACGCCAGCTGATTGAAAATAAGAGAGCAGCTATGAACATGGAGTACACGCGGAACATGCGACTTACTCGGTGTCACTTTCTTCAGTCCAATGGATTGGCTGCAGCTGCGTGCGCTTTGCCGCTGCACGGTTCCGCGCAATCTGCTACGGGGACTGCAGGCGAGGCTTCTGTCAAGCTGGGGATCGCGAGTTATACGTTTCGCAACTTTAATCGAAGCCAGATGATCGGCTTCATGAAGCAGCTGCGCCTGACGGACCTGAACCTGAAGGACACGAAAGATCATCTGCCGATGGTTCTCGCGCAAGAGGACGCGGCGCTTGCGGATTACAAGGCAGCCGATCTTCGGCTGCACGCCGCCGGGACGATCTACTTCCCGAAGGATGAAGACGCGGACGTTCGCAGCAAGTTCGAGTACTGCAAGCGCGCGGGGATTTCTGTCATAGTGTCCGGTGATCCGACACCGGAGACGCTGCCGCGGATCGAGAAATTCGTTAAGGAGTATGACATTCGCTTCGCGATCCATAACCACGGGCCGGAAGACAAGATTTGGCATTCTCCCCTGGATGTGTTGAAAGCCGTCGGTCACATGGATCCCCGGATGGGCTGCTGTATTGACGTGGGGCACTGCGAACGAGTTGGGACGGACGTTGTCGAGGCCATTCACAAGGTGGGGCCGCGCCTTTTCGACATGCACATGAAGGACCTGACGAAATTTGCGTCCAAGGAAAGTCAGGTTGCGGTAGGCGAAGGCATCATGCCGGTGCGCGGAATTTTTGAGGCCTTGATTACCACGAAGTACAAAGGTTTTGTGGACCTCGAGTACGAGATTCATGGAGACGATCCGATGCCGGGTGTTGTTGAGAGCTTCGCGTATATGCGCGGCGTACTGGCGGGAATGAATGTCCAACATGCTTGAGAAGGAAACTCGAGTGATGGAGAACCCAGGACGGCGCGATGTCTTGAGCAGCATCGCGGCTTTCGCGGCTCTGGCTGCGTTTACGAGGAACGCAGCGCATGCCGAAGAGAGCGTTGGGCCCAAGCTTGACCACTCGCAACTGTTTGCATTCGATAAGCTGCCGGTGCATGAATCCGGGAACGGCGGTGCGAGCCGCGCGGTCGTCCACGGAACGCTCGCTACGGGTGAGTTCGCCGAGGTCCACGAGACGATGCTGCCGGCGGGACAGATGCCACACCCTCCTCATCGGCATACGCACAGTGAGTTTCTGCTGATTCGCGAAGGAGTTCTGAGTGAAGGCCAGAAGGGCATCATCGAAACGGGTGGCGTGGTCTTTACCGCGTCCGGTGTGCTGCATAGCCTGAAGAATATCGGCGATACGCCGGCTAACTATTTTGTTGTGGCGGTCGGGATTCAGAAAACGATTGTCTAGATTCGTTGTACACACGCCTGAGGAGAAACCATGTCGATCCACTCTCACTTTTCCCGCCGCAACTTTGCCAAGGGCGCCGGCGCTGCCGCTATGCTTGCTTCACCGTTGCGTTTGCTGGCGGCCGGTTTCGGCTTCAAGGCGGGAGTGATTTCGGATGAGATTTCGCAGGACTTCGACCACGCCTGCTATGTCATCGCCAAAAACTTCGGGCTGAAGCATGTGGAGCTCCGCGAGATATGGGGAAAGAATCTGCAGGTGGTGACGGACGAGCAGATTGCGGAGGCGCAGAAGATTCTGTCGAAGTATGACCTCCATGTGACCGATATCGGCAGCCCGCTGTACAAGGTTGATTTTCCTGGCGCGCCGCACTCGCAGTATGGGTCGAAGGCCGACCTTCATGGAGCGGATGAGGTGACGTTCCAGAAGCAGAACGAGATTCTGGAGCGATCGCTTTCGCTGGCAAAGCAGTTCAAAACGAACAAGGTGCGGTGCTTTGACTTCTGGCGTATCGACGATGTGACGCCGTATCGCGCAGCGATCAACGATGTGCTGCAGACGGCTGCTGAAAAGTCCGCGAAAGAAAATGTGTTGTTGGTGTTGGAGAACGAGTTTGCGTGCAATACCGCGACTGGTCGCGAAGCCGCGATGACGCTTGGTGGAGTGAAGTCGCGGAACCTGGCGTTGAACTGGGACCCGGGCAATGCCGTGATGCGTGGTGAGATGGATGCGTTTCCGGGCGGATGGGACTCACTCCCGAAAGACCGCATTCATCACTGCCATGTGAAGAACGCCGTGAAGGATGCGAACGGCAAGACGGTCTGGTCGCCGGTGGATATCGGATTTATCGACTGGACCGCGCAGTTTCGCGCGCTAGCGAAGGTGGGGTACTCGGATGCCGTGAACCTGGAGACGCACTGGCGCGGCGAGGCCACGCCTGAGGCGTCGACGCGCAGGAGTTGGGACGGAATGAAGAAGGACCTCGAAGGCGCGGGCGTCAAGGTCTAGAGCCTCGAGTCATCGGCTTGAAGCGTGGTGAGCTGAGCAGCAAGGAGATGCCAGTCCAGTTGTTTACTGGCACCCTTTTGTTGAGTGAGCCGCAGATTATGTGAATCGGAGCACAAGCCGGTCAGGCGGTTTCCACCGCGCTTCGAGCATAACGCCAATTCCGGAACGTCGCCGAGCCCGTGCCACACGAGTACAAAGCGGGGCGCAAATCCAGAAAACCGCCAAAA
>JAABUK010004412.1_pt1 | contig 22881 bp, 11 predicted proteins | sample 5559141 | NCBI WGS metagenome assembly JAABUK01 (sample SAMN10711869, study PRJNA513367) | rock metagenome | isolation source: Antarctica rocks | place: Antarctica: Victoria Land, Pudding Butte nord | collected 2016-01-03
ACTCCAATCACTGTCCCTTTTTCAAAGTCTGGCGACCTTCTCGAAAGCTTTCAAGACCTACAGCATGCAGGCTCCCTTGCTCTTCTTTTCGGTCGCCCCGTTTCATCCAGCCGATCCTAAACCCCTTTACACGTTCCTCGAAGGCGACGAGTAGCAAGGCTGACCCTCAGCCTGGTTGTTGCCCCTATTCGCCCGGAGCTTGGCAAGTATTTTGGTCTTTGTTTCTCCTCGCCCGATCCGATGTGGATATCGGGACCGATAGCTTGGGCTGGTTTCAGGCAACCATTGGACCTACCTGACACCGCATATGTGTCTCCCTGCATGAGGTCAGCCACGGCATATTCCGCCAAATCGAGATGCAGTGCAATGCAGTGTGGTTTGCTACGGCAGCCCACAGGAATTCAGCGAGGCACAGCAAAAGGCAAAGATACGTTCAGACGTTTGTGTCGCTTCTCGGAAACTCCCAAGTGGGCGTCAGAGAGATCCCGTGACCTAGGAGCAGCAGTGGGCAGAGTGTCCAGGAAATGCATCCAGTTCCGCATGGAAGCGGGTATGCGCGTAACCGGGACTGGATATGGCGCCATTTGGATCTGCCCTCTTCATATGGTGGAAGTGGGACCGATGTCTCGCAGCGGAGAACGAGCCTTTCATATTGTCCGTAATCGCGATTCTGTTGAGATTCAATAATCGCGTGGCACCCTGGCGAGTCGTAGCAAACAATGATATGACGCAGAAGTGATATCGACCGGAGGGATATGAGCTTGTTCTGACCTCATTGAATCGCTTGCGAGCGGCAAACACAAATATGACCAGAATTCAGCAAGGGATCACGTCCAGGAGAATAAGGCTGTAGTCCCCTTAAAAACAGCCCAGTGTCAGACTTGATATCACTTCTGCTAAGGCCTTCTCAACCGCGAGAAGAGCGTGAAGAAGGCAGACATGATCCATAGCCAAGACCTACCTCAGACTCCATCGGGAGACATCGGATAAATTGCTGTCGGGCTGACAGGTCAGTCGCCGAACTTGTAGTCCGGAGATCGATTTGATTGGTCACGAATTCACGTCAGACATTGATGCTCATGATCGTCCTGTCGCTTTCCATTATGCTAACCACATAATTTAGCAATGTATGCGAAACTGACAGGCAGGTAACAAAGTCCGCAGCTCGGAAGCGACGAATAAGACGTTAAATATGTAGCACGCAGTGGGAAGGGGGCAGATTCCGAACTGATTCGTTTTAGAAATCCCGGGACCACGTTGCATTCATGTCCTAGAACGGGACGCTGAGGCATTTCTCCCGAGGAGAGCTGCAAGGCAGCCATCGAAACGCCCAATGTCTGACAGATGCACATTGTGGCTTTCATCGGAGGCAGTTGGCAGTGATCGGACGGGGATCGACGGCGTGAGCAATCATCGCATTACGCATAGTAAATTCTTCCTCTGTTAGGGGCTGGAAGGGGAGCACGTACATCATATATGTTTCGAAATCGAGGCCGGTTTGAGAGCAAATGAAGAGCACACTACCGCTAGCGACCCCCTGTGGATCGAGAGGATTCCGCTGGGTGGGGGCAACCATTTGTGGCTTGCCATCTGTGATCGTGATTGGTGGCGCCGCCCCGGCTGCCAGTAGACAAGGAAATGGAGTCTGCAAACAGATGATTATCATAATGCTCTCTTGGTATTGGGGGCGGAACCTGCAGAAAAGAGCTTGCCTCGGGGTCGCACAAGGCTGCGATGAAGGCTTTGTAGGCATCCAAAACTCAAACCAACTTCGTCAATCCTCAGCCGTGCACTTTCCAAGAACAACAGTGGCCTGAACGCGACGATACGCGTCTGGGTGGACAGCCTTCAAGAAAAGTGTCATTGCATTCGTGGTCTATGATATATATACGCTTTTGAGCATTTTCAGTCAAGCAATGTGGTTGCTCGCTGATAGAGAGCACACCAGAATTTAAGCTAGCTGCTGTCGAGAAACGCCAGGATGCGGCCAGGAAGAGCAGGATTGTGCTGCAGAAACTCATGATCAGCTGCTCGTAATCCAAGCGCCATTGGCCGCCGCAGACAGCGCTGCCGAAGAAGGCGAGTCACGCAAATTGGGATAGTAACCCATATGACAGCGAGCCTTCAGGAGACGAGGGGCGGCCATCTCAGGGAATCTTCTCCCCCCTCCACTCTACTACCGAGAGGAGTGTTGGCGAAGAAGGGTGGCAGAAATGGGGTTCCAATTGTGTCCGGTCGGAGTCAGGCATGCCTTTAGGGTCCATTGTAAGGAATGTCAACAGAGCAACCAAGTAATCCTAGAATGTGGAGCCAAAAATAGAAAGATCCCGGGACGACTTTGAAAGTAGGGACGCTGTCAAGTTATGGCGGAACCGACGGTGGCACGAGTCAGCAGCAGAGAAGATACCAAAGAAGTAGCTACGGCGAAAACGTAATCAAGCAAGCCTGCAGGGACGAAAAGGATGGGCGCCTAAAAATGCTGACGGGTTTGTACTGAATTGATGAAGCGACTTGATGAATCTCAACACATTGGATGGCGAATGGGTAGGATCATAAAGGCAACGCATAGACAAGGTTTGTGGTTTTCACGATTTGGCGTCGATCATGAAGGTGTCTTCTCGTTCCACCGACATGGTAGGAGATCGACTGTCGAACGTATAGGCCCGATAAGACTCGAGACCTTGCGCAAAGTCCGTAGCAGAAAATTGCTTGGTTTGCGTGTCGTATGTGATCCATCGCCCGACCTTGGTCGAATTTGTCAGTGATGGCAGCTAGCAATTTTCAATACAAATGGAACTCACAGAAGCGAGCTGTATGCCTAGCCACAGACAGCGTTCGGCTCGGGGAGCGGCATGACTTGGAAGCTCCAGGGTACGTTCGTCTTCATCCACGACCTGGCCTTCGAAGAATCCACTAGGAAAGTAGTGCTTCGCCCAGACCAAGCCCCTCATGATGAAGTCTTCTGGCAGCTGCCGGCCAGTACCACTCAATGGTTGTGGAAAGGCAGAGCCTTCGAAGCGAGACTCGACAGCTCCGGATCTTCCAAGTGTGTTGAGGAAAGTCACGATGCTTTCCCACGGTACCTGCCCTTCAACGAATAACAGTGCTTCGGGAACAAAGGCCAAGCTGTTCAAGAAGGCAAGAACAACGTGGGCGAAGGGCAGGATGTTTTTGTCCCCGATCCTCTGGAAGACTACCTCATTGCTTGAGTAAAACAAATGGCATGCATGAGCGACGGCATCTTCGGCTCCTGAAAACGTGGCATCCTTTGTTGTCGAGTCCCTAGTGGAATGTGCAGCCTTGGGATGTCCTGTTCCTTCGCTCAACGATCTGAAAGAGGCACGGCGTTGTTCTTCCTTCAGGTTGGCCTCTTGCTCTGCTGAACTCGTTGTCTGGCCAGTAGATGTTTTGAGGTTGTCGAGTGCAGCTTGCTGCTGGCTGTCATAGGCCGCAAAGGCTTTCCAAAGATAGGATTCAGCAGTCCCGAAATCGAAGAGAGTCGCACAGAGTGTGGAAGCCATCTCTGGTCCTTGTACGCGGAATTTTGCCGTCACTCTTCCAATGTAGCTATTGAGGACCGACAGGAATTGTTCGACCAATTGGTTGTACGTTCGGATGGATCCTCGCGTAAAATGGATTGCTGCGGCTTTCACGAAAGTCGATTCCACCAAAGGATACCGCTGGCTAGCGATCTCTCCGGTTGCAAGGAACGGGTTGAACAACAGCATCACCGATTCCCTTGCATTGGGGAACGGGTTGACACATACCAGGGCTTTTGAGTAGTAAAAGAGCTGCTGCACGATATTCGGCCTGGCCAGGACGGCAAGGTGATGCTGGATCCTCCCGACGCTCGGCGACTTGTCCGCTGCTTTGTCATACCACATTCTTGCTACGCCAGCCCACACTTCGCGGTCTCTTAGGTCAGCTTCCTCAATTGCCATCCTGTATCGCGCCAAATCCCCCAAACATTCAATCCACGTTTCCTCAAAGCTGGGCACAGACTCCATCAGTAAGGCCATCATCGAATAGGCTAAATAGACAAAGGAAAGCATGTGTTCGAGCGAGTCTGGCAGTCTGTGCCGGAGCAGCTCCAGGAAGCTGTGTATGCCGTGACGCCACATCCGGGCTGGCATTGCGTACTTGGTGGCCAGCCTTTTCAGGGCCGGTGACGATGAGGGATGCTGGCTTGCCAAGAAGAAGTCATGGTGCTCGTGAAGCAAGGTCCGATGGAGGGCGATCAGGGCTTGCCATTGTTCGTTGGTGAGCTTGTTGGTGGTCGCGGCTTGCTGCTGGTCGATCTCCACGCACTTCTTCTCGACCATCACCAAGCCAGCATAGATGCCTGGGGGCGACGCGTCAACCAAATTGCCGAGGTTGGCGTGGACCGGAAGCAGGGCAGGAACATACCTTTGACCTCATTTACCAATTGCTCCTGGGTGATGGGACGAGTTTCAGACTGGAGAACAATGCCCTCGTGTTCGATATATGCTTCGACTGGAGACGACGGCGGGGAGCCAGCCGTGCGTGGAGATAGATCATGGCGAGGTCCATAAATCCGTTGCCGCTTCTCGGGATGAGATGACGGGGCAGAGGTGGAGACGGCAAGCACCGTTGGAGTATCGCCGGGATGTTTCATTTGCTTTTGCGACTCTTGCCGAGCATAGTCGTCGGTGTTGCTTTGGTCGGGCCAAGAGAGACACGCCATGTGGACTGGAAGAACGATGGTGTCAGGGCATTCGAAGAACAGAAACAGGTGAGCCTCAGGCAATGGCGAGGTGGAGGCCAGAGGCCAATAGTGCGGCCGGTGATTCGCGTGCAGGTCGGCGAAGCTAATGGCGCGGAGGATGGAAGGACGTTCGAAGGGACTGCGCGGTGCAGCGAGGACTCGGACGGCACTGGGAGGAATTCACCTGTCTCTGCCATCAGTTATACGTTTCGGAGGGCAAGGCAGCGGCATGATGGTGTCGCATTCATCCTTGTGGGTCGCGGCCTGACTCCAGCGTTGGCGAAGTTGGAAGATGGAGGCTCAACAATAGCGGCTGCCTTCTTGGCCGCACGGTTCGCACAGCCAGCCACTGCTCCATCCCCCCTTTCACCTCCACCTCCTCGCAGCCCACCGCGGACGAACGCAATCTTTGCTTCCTCTTTGCTTCCCGGGTCCAAGGATGCGGCTCCCACGGGATCGATGATCTATGGGTCGTCTTCGGCTTCTACGCGGACGTGATGCTCACGAGAAGTCTCCTCTCGCCCTTCAACCTGTTTGCTGGTGCTTCACCACTCCATTATCTAGGCAATTGAGTCATGTTTGGAGCTCCTTGATTGGGATGGCTCGCCTTCCCCTCCCTCGCTGATCTCATAACACTTTCTCAGCCTTGTCTGTCTTGTCCTCCCTGTCTTTATAATACCCCCGTGTACGCCTGCTTCCACTCGATTGTAGCCTCCTTCTCCCGTGGTATGCAGTCATAGCAGCCCTGCTCTTTGCCTTGCGAACTGCAGTACACCGTCCAGCTGGAAGGACGCGGTAGAGAACTTGTCGTGTGGGTGACGCCCGATTTGTGAACACCCTCGCACGACTTGAAATGCGCTTACCAGCGGTCGTCTGTAAGCCTTGCCTACTGTCTTCAGGGACCCCAAAACGAGTAGATGCCTAAATAGGTAATCGGCCATCGAGGCTCCCATCGCGTGAGGACTTTGTTCTGAACAAAGGTCAAAGGCACTCCAAGCCTACCCGAATTTCGTGTTAAGAGGTCTTTATCTATGCATGCAGCCTGATTCACATCTTTTGTTCTCTAAACACTGAGCGGACAGCGCTCAGATAGAGCCTTTCAGAACATCTGCAATGCGGAGAGCATTTGGTCGGTCATGGTTTCAACATACCAAGGAATGAACAACACGTCGAAGGGACTCAAGTCCGTCCAAGAACGCTGTCTAGCAGGGCATCGAAGGAAATCCTGCCCTTCTACAGCAGACCGGGTAACCGGGGAGGAATCGTACCGGGCACGGCTACGCGCCGCGACTCACCGGATGAGGCACAGAAAGGGTTTCATTCTCGTCATCGAGGCGCTTCTCGATCCCGAACCAGGTAGCTATGTCTTCACCTAATTAGCAAAAGTGACGAGAATGAGAGTCATGCTGACCGCTCGTTTCAACAGCATGATCTTTACCTGCGGCGGAGCCAAAATTTAGCCTCCACGTTGCAGTAAACCCCAATCTTGCCGTCTCCCTTGGCCTTGAAGCAACATCTAGCGCAAGGCAACGGCCATCCTCCTCTCAATCTCTGGCAAATGATCAATGCCAAATTGTGCAAGCGCAAGGCGAAATGAGTCTCCTGTCTCCACTCGAACCAAACAAGGTGAGCAGTGATCGCACGTTGATCCAAGCCCGTCAAGATATCGGGTAGCTACGACGAGTCACGCTCATCTCTAGTACTAACAATTGACACGAGACACGTGGAAGATTTTCCGTATTCAACTCTGGGCATTTCTGGAAGCGTACCAATCATAAGGACATCTGCTTTGCACGACAAGATTGTGCCTGATCTCGCGGCGATTCGAAGTAGCCAATGGATCGCTTGAGTGCAAGAAATGCAATGCCTACAGTAGAAGAGGAGTGATTTAAGATATCAGCCCTTCCTCAGGATAGGCCTCTCATCGGCGTATCCCAACTAGTTACATTCTCTAATACCGACCGACCATAGGGCGAGGCATCGTCTCAGCGGAGTTTCAGAATTTGCCTAGAAACAAGAGCTTGCACAGGGATGCGAGCAGGATGTGAATCCTGACTCGCAGCTCTCCTATTGATTCAACTTGACGGGGCACACTGGCCGCAGCATAGTTCAGACCGTTCTGAGAGCTCCACTCCACTAGTCGAGACAGCTAAGTAAGCTTCTATCTACAGTGCCATGGGTTGTGTGTCTTTTGAGCGAGGAATTGCAAGTGAGGCCCCATTCGCTCAGGCTGGCTTATGTGGACAAAGCGTTCGCTTGCTCTCTCCAATGTCCATCATGGCAGTCTGTGTGCGATCAGCGGCATTTCTGGGCAAGCACCTTGATCCTTCGTTTCGAGTGACACTTTGCCAGTTGCGGCTTGCTCGTTTCACTTTACGAAGGCAACTTGAAAACGGGAACCGCTCTCTGCAGCCAGCTTTCCTGCATCTCGTTCGATAGAGACATGCTACATGGACGCTTCTCCAAGGACGACGCCTACCTCATTGTCTCATGACCAAATTTGGCTTGCACGCACAGATCCCACCGCACTTCGGGAGAAGCCAGCGAAGCGACACCGGCTGTGCGTCGACATTTCGCCGCATTTCAGCTCATCGGAACCACCTGTACGGCTGGCTACTCATGGGGAAGGATGACTTCGTCTCGAAAAGCTCTCACCCGCAATTCGCTGCCAGCTGCATTCTCCTAGGATCGAGGACGAAAGCTGAGAAGCACTGCCTCCATTGGCAACGCGCGTTCGCCTGAAACCTGCTTCTTTGTGAAAATTTCAAGTTCCGAATACGCAAACTTGTGCGGAATTATAGCCTGGCGTTCGTACTCAGATTGATGATGGTAGAATCAGCAAGAGTAAGTTGTCGAATTTCGACGCAATAGTTATCCTGTCCGCCAAACCCAGAAATACTCGTGCGCCAAGCCCCAATAAAGGGGCTCGGGTGGCCAACTGATGAATGATTTCATCTACGTCCACTCTTTCCACCCGATATCACTCACGGACCCCCGCAATGCAGCACGACCGGTGCCCGTTGAGCAGATCATTGTGGATACCTGAAATCTTCACATGGAATCGGCACAGATCATATCGTTTCAAGTGGCGTATCGAGATTGCATGAGCTGAGAGGTGAGTCGATATTGGGGTACAGATTCTTCCGAGCCATGCCTGACAAATCAATTTGATCAATCGCCACACTGGCGGTAAGTCAAGCGACATTTGGTCCACCTGAGAAGAGTCCGTTCATTCTCCTTGACTAGTTACATGGGATGAAAGTCAGGGGACCACATCATCACAGCGACGTGGCGGGAGAATACACGCCCAACGTTGAAGAATCCGGTTGAAACGCCTCGGCCCTTCCATTAGACAAGAGTTTTAAAAAGACCATATGGCGAGAGGTCGCTATACGAATTAGAAGAAGCTGGAGTCACCGACCAGAATGGGGACGGTGTTGAACCGAGTGCGGTAAACATTCAAAAGACCCGAGGTGGTGGTACAGAATACGGGAGTTGCCTGCTCGGGAGGGAAGCGACTGATGAGGATGTACAAACCTTGCATCTAATGTCGGCAAGGAGAAGATCACGACATGTGCTAGTGACGGGTATTTCCTCAACAGCATCTGAGACGGCGGAGCAGCAAAAGTACGATTAGGCACGCTCAGGCTCTATCGTGAACCCAGTGCACCTTAAGTGGGCGATACGACCTGAAAGCGACCATAGAATGCGCTCACGACTGCCAAAAACCTGATCAATTGAAACACGACATCGCACGTGTGGATGAAGTCACCCCCAATCACGCCCTCATAGGTGCCCAAAATGAAGCAATGGGGTCACACAGCAGGAACACTTGCCAACCGTGGTTCTTCGAACCGGTTCTGGGCGCAATTGGTGGGACAGATACCCTCGTCACATGACGGTTCAAAACTAGAAAATGAGGTGGGTAGAAACGTTGATAGTGTCGCATAGCACTAGCCATGCCAATGGGTACCGCCCTGTTGGGTTCGTAAGAAGGCGTCTTGTGTATACAGTATATCTATCCATGCCCGGGTGGTAGCACTGTCTCTGCCCCAATCAACTACTCGAACGTTTTCGTTTTGGAGAAAGGATGGTCGATCGTTACGGTGGGAACATCTTGGCTGCTGTAATCAGAGCGCCTGCTTTCAAGATCTGCGAGTGTTTGAAAGAGTTCGTCGGGAACACTTCCTAAATAAACTTAACAAGAGAGGGTCTTACGGCAGAATCCAACCTCGTCTATGAGTCTACGACGCGACGTTTCAAGTCTCACGGTTATGCAACCTGGTGTGCAGATCCAGAACCATCCGTTTGCTGGTGTAGTCACATCATTACGCAGACCCGAAGAGCCTTTCTAGAACTTCGTGCAGCCAATCATTCCACATACATATCGCTAGGTCCCCTCGTTGGAAGTCTCAAGGAATATGGAAACAACGCGATCACACTATAAAGGCCAAATTCAAGCCATACGAGGATACCACTAGCGATGCTGGGTAATTTTCGTCCTGCCACCTCAGGACACGTATCAACTGATCTTGTTACTGGTGAACGCGACTCGGGATGATCTTGTAGCGCAAACGCAAAGCAACGGACAGCTCCACAACCAAATGGACCACAACTTCAAGGATAGATGCCCCATCTATTCTCGATTTCAAGATGCTTAGCATTGCTGGTGACCTGCAAGAAGAGCTTTGGATCTACCAAACGTTTTCTGCTACTCATCATTTCATCAACGCACGTCTATGATCTTGAAATGCCAGATTCCAAAGCACTTGCACTTTCCCCAAAACGGTATTGTTAGATATAAATAGTACTTAGTCACTTGCTAGCGACTATCCCGTCTTCCAGTTTTGCTAGAGGTAGGGTTCGCCGACGATAACCAGATCTCGGGTCAATGCTTTACCGACCTCCGTCTGGTCCACCAAGTCTATGGCGTGCTCATTCATCCTGTCTGCGTGTCCTCTTGATGACGAGTACGGGCAAGATGCCTCGTGAGGCTGAGGCTGACGGGCACGAATTGAAATTGCACCCCACCTTGGATAACTGTCACTCGCGTGCTCCAATTGATCACAAACAGAACGATGACCACTATATTAGTTAAAGTCTCTCGATGAGGTGAGATGCATGACGCCAACGATACATGCAGACTTGAGATTGTTGCCTTCTGCGCCACTTCTGCGATTTACCCTTCTACACCATCTGCATTTTGCACTAAAATGCGGATGTTGAGTTCGCGAACGGCACGTGGAATTGATTACAGAACACTTTGCCTTTCTGCATCCTGCAGGAAGAAGGCTGTCCTAGACATCGGCCTCGATTCCGCTGATGGAGGCCTCCCCCGCGGCCTTCGTCCGTAAGGCTACAGCACCACGTAGGACTCCGTCCGATCTCCGGAGCGGTCCTTCCTGTTATAGACAAGGTAGGGTTGCCATATCTGGCAGCTTCTCGGCCAAAGGTTTATCCATCGAGCTAATTGCTCATTCGTACCCACAGTGCGAAGACAGTCAGTAGTTATGCTCTTGTGTGATTACGGCGGACCGTTAAGGCCATGGCGCCATATCAAGATTTTCAAAATAATTTGGGACTTTAAAGCCTCGCTATTGACCCTCGTTTATAAACTCCCAAATTAGTTTTTAATTTGTGAAAATTTTGATATGGCCTAACAGCAACATCTGAGAGGGATTGCCAATGCCGCAACGTGTGGCGGAAGCTGTCAGATCGCTTACCAAAACGTAGCTGTAGCGGGGCCACCAATCTGAGTCTCCAATCCATCGCCTGACATGACTCTGGGAGACCTCGCTCCCAATTCCCTGGCATCTTCCACTCCGCAAGGACACGTTCCCCCCGCCAGTTCCTCCCTTCGGCCCCAGCTTCACCACGCAACAAAGTAGGTGTTTGTCAAAGCTGCTGCTCTCCAGACTGAGGAGCAATGGTCGCTTCCCTTGGGCAGCCGCTTGATTTACAGCTCAAGGTCATGTTTCACGATTAATATCTTCCCGCTGCCCCCATCCCTTGTGTCACTAAACGGGCATCCTGCCTTATTGGGAGTAGTGGCTTGGCCAAAATCTTGCTGCTGCCTTGTAAGTGTTGTAGGTCCTCCTTGGCGGCTTACTCAGCAGAGACCTATTTCCTTCTTTCTTGCTAGTCTGCGTAGATAGCTTCTTCTTCATACACTCATTCATCAGATTATAAGCTCTCAACGCTTCAAAATAGCGCAAAACAGAGCTGTATTAATATAGCGTAACTGTTATATCCCCTTTTAACTAATGCCTGTAGATACTAGAGCCTCTTCTCGCTCAAAATTATAGAGTTCTAAAGATGAGTGATTAAAAACGCCCACAATCTCTATAAGATCTGCAGTAGACTCTGCAGAAGATCTCCGTATTCCTTCTCAAATAATCTAATTAGATAAATCAATAATAATTAGATGAAATTATAGTTAATTAAATAATATTGAGCGAATTCTAATATTAAATATGATTATAAATAATTAGTTATTATCCTCACTATTATTTATAAGATCTTAATATATAATATCAGTCTTAGAGATTGAATTTAAGAAAAAGCTAAGCTTTTTTAAGTTTAAAATAATTATAATTTTAACGAGATCTGAGATATATTCTTAATAAGATAGTTAACTCAGACGAAAAGCACGCGGGTTATATATTTTAGATGTTCTAAAGAGCTGTTTAGAAAATATTAAGTCTAATCTATTTAAGAGTGTGAATATAACTCTTTAAGAGCTAATTCTGATATTATTATTAATAATAATAAGATTTGAATTTAAGAATAAATCAGTAAATAAGACGTACTCAATTCTATTAGTTAGATACTTAAATTTGAGTATAGCAGTCTACACCACTTTATTAATAAAGCTAAATCTATTAAGATAAGCTTCTAAATAGATTATTCAAGATTATATTTCTAAATTTAATAGTTTAAAAGTCTAATTTAAATTTTTTAAAGATTAAATAGATCTAGACTCTTTAATAAAGATCTTTATGATAGATCTACAATTTTAATTTAGTCAAGAAGTCTTTCTTAAGCTGATTAGATAGAATAATATCTCTAATTTTGAGAGTCTTAAATAGATTCTAATTCACGTATTTATTTTTAAGAAGAATTAACGCGAATTTCATTATTCAAATGCGCCAAAATCTATTGTCAGGTAAAATGAGTGAAATAAGTGAAATGAGCGAAATTTCAGCTCTGAAAAAGACGCCAGATCTATATATACTTACTATGATTACACAGATTATTTAGTGAATGACTGCTAATTAAAATATTCTGAGAAATAGTCTTTTTAAGACTTTGTAAACTAAAACAGATTAAGATATAAAGAATTTACGGAGAAAGAAGTGATTTTAAGTTAGTTAATAGCTAGATCTGCTATAAACGTCTGCGTTCTGCAAGAGAATAACTAATTACTTAATTCTATAATCTTATTTTATATGATTAATTCTTAAGAGATTCTTATAAATATAATATTTATTGAGCTTAAAAAGATTAAAGTGAATAATGATAATAAGTTGATTATTATAGAAAAAGAGTTCATTTATTTAAAGAATGGAATTAAGCTTCTTAACGTCTATTTTGTTTATAATCTGAATATAAATTTACTGTTTATAAACGCTCTACTAATTAATAATTGAATAATTAGCTTTAAAGTAAAGCAATAAAGAAGAGCAATTCTAACAAAAAATAGACTCGAAATCTTTATTCTTTCGAAAAATGAAGTATTTTAAATAGAATAAACAGAATTAGCGAAATCCTCGAAAATCGAGAGTTAAAAAGACGTTTCGAAGTTGTTGAAATAGCTTATCTATCAAAGAATAAGTCATTTAAATTCAGAATTTATACGCTAATTATCAGAAGTCTTAAAGCGTTAATTTGAGCTCAAATATAAAAAGAAGAAATTCTGCGAACTTTATATACTCGGAAAATAGTATAGAAGATCAAATCAAGAGTCTGCGATAACTTCAAGAGCTGTATATTCTAATCAGTATATTTACATTAATTTATATAAAGGAGAATATATCTTTATCTTTAAAGAAGCTTAAATAGTTAAGAATTTCAATAAATTATTTATTAATAAGGGAGGAGCTAAATTCTTCATAATTATAATAGATGAATTTAGTCGATTTCGAAGAACAATCTCTCTTAAGCGCAAAAATAAGACTGAAAAAGTTATTTGAGAATAGATTTTTAAGCTTAACGCAAAAGATTATAAAATGAAGATTATTTGTAAGAATGAAGAGTTCGAATTTAGAAGTCGAAATTTCATAAAATAATTTAAATTAAGAGGAATTTAGAAGAAGAATTTAGCTTTATATACTTCTGAGCAGAATGATCTCTTTAAGAGATTAGTTAGTCTGATTTGCTTAAAAGCTAGATTCATGTTAATAGTAATAGATCTCCCTATCTCTTTATGAGCAGAAGCTGTAGATATAGTTACTTAGCTCTTGAATTACAGCTTAATAAGATTCTTAAGTTGTGAAATAACACTCTTTAAGATGTTTTACAGTTATAAGTTGTCTATTCTCCATTTTCGCGTTTTTAACTGCGTAATTTACGCGCGAATTCCTCACGCAAATAGTCATAACAAGCTCTTCTCAAGAGGATAGAAAATGAGACTTATTAGCTATAATTCTACGCAGATTTATCGCCTCTAAGATTCAAAAAGTAGGAAATTAATATTTTATAGAAATATCGAATTTAATGAGCAAAATTTGAGATCAGACGAAATAGTTAAGTCTAATTCTCCATATAATTCTATAGTTAATTTAGATCTTTTAGAGTAAATTCAAGAGTCTTAAATTTTGATTAATAAGTCTTCTTCTTTCTTTGAAATAATCAAAATTAAAGAGAAGGAATATTATATAAAATAGAGAGAGATAAAGCTATTAGAAATGACTTAAAATACTCTAAATTTATTTAGATCTAACTAGATTTCTAAGAACGCGAATACACTCTTAATAGTAATCTCTGCGCGCGTTTTAAAGAAACTGTTTAATTATTATTTAAAATCCTTTAATAAAGCTCGAAATGATTCTAAATTAAGAGTATAATATAAGATTATGAATATTCAAATCAAGATTCTTAAGAAGAATAAGATCTGATCAGTTATTAATGCCAATTCTATGCTTAAGAACAGTAATATACTGTTAGATAGATAAGTATTTATAAAAAAAGAGTAGAAAATCGGGCTTAAAATATAAAAAGCTTGATAGATGATTCGCGGATTTAAGCAGAAAGACGAGAATATTAATTTCGACGAATTAATGATCTTAATCATTAAAGCTTAAATAACGCGAATTCTCTTTATTTTAACTGCAGAAAATAGCTAAGATATTTAATAGATAAACACTGTCATTATCTTCTTAAATGAGAAGATTAAGAACGACGTTTTTATTAAATTACTTATTAAATATAAATAAAAGAGTAAAATCTATAAGCTTAAAAAGACTTTATATAATCTTCGAACTTCTTCGACTATTTAGTATGAAACTTAGATTATCTTTCTGCGAGATCTAGATTATTCGCAGATCTTATACAACTCAGCTCTTTATTCTTAACACTTATTAAATAACATTATCTACATCTTCTCTCATATTAATAATTATATTATTACGGACAGTAATAATTAAGATATTTAAGAGCTTAAAGAGATTATATTAAGTCGATTTAAAATAAAGAATATTAACATCTATAAGATCTATTTAAATATGAAAATCGCACGTGAAAAGCAGACTATTCATCTTACGTAAGTAAAATTTATGACTCATCTTTTATAAAACGCAGAATTATAAAATGTTAAGTTTAAGTCTATCTCTATAAAGACAGATCTGAAGATTGAGCTCGCTAATATCTTAATTTAAATAAAGAACTTCAGAAGACTTATAAGTAAAATATAGTAGCTGATTATTATTTCGCGCTTTAATATAGCTTATATTATAAGTCATCTTATAAGTATAATAATGAAACTTTTAGAAATGATTTAAGTTACTTTTAAACGCGTTTTACATTATTTAAGAGATACTATTAATAAAGATCTGATTTATTAAGATAATAACTTTTTACAAAGCTATTTTAACGCGAATTAGATAGAAGAGAGCTCTGCGAAATTAATAATAGACATTATTTTTATACTAAATAATAATTCTATTTATTAATTTATAAAGAGATAATTAGTAGTTGCTTTATTTACGTGTGAGATAGAATATATAGCTGTATTAATAGTTACTCAGAATATCATATAAATAGATTCTTATATATAGAAAATTTAGAGTATTACAGAGCTAAGCTCTATTCTAATTTAGATTGATAACTAAAGAGTTATAGCTCTGATTAAGAAGATGAAATGAAATAGATAGATAAGATATATTAACGTCCGATATCAGTTCATATAGAAGATTATTAAAGATGGGATAATTTCGATAGAATACGTGTTTATAAATAGTTAATTAACAGATAAATTAACTAAGATACTGAAATCAAACAAGTATGATTAATGGAGAGCCCTGATTGACTCATTTCGAGAAGATAAAGGCGCGGATATGGATAGTGAGAAGGGGGAATGAGTGAGCAGAGACCTCAATATCATGATTTTCCATATCATTATCTATTTAAGGCGACAGCAGGCTTCGTCTCCGCCGCTACACTCGTGGGGGTGTGTTATAGATCCTCCTTGGCGGCTTACTCAGCAGAGACCTATTTCCTTCTTCCTTGCTAGTCTGCGTAGATAGCTTCTTCTTCATACACTCATTCATCAGTAAGGGTCAAGGCTGAAGCAACATTCTGGCCAAGCCACTACTCCCAATAAGGCAGGATGCCCATTCAGTGACATATCATAGGGATGGGAATGCCGTCTCGTCAACGGTCTTGCGCCCGAGTAAATACTTGCCGTCAATACGCACGAAATGCTGTGGGTGTAAGAGGTAGCCTACTGCCTGGCTTGCATCGTCAAAACATGTCCAACCCCCATCTGCTCACTTCCTACGATTCAAATTGTCTCTCGACAATCAGTACCGATTCACTTCACGCAGAAATCTTCTGAGCTGAACATTACCGATCCAGGGCACCCACCTACACTGTAAATATTTGGATTGTACTGCACTGATGCCTTGAGTGAATGCAATTTAAGGCCACCACCACTTCCACTCCAAGTCCATTTCATGAAAGGCCTGCAGCCATCATTCGACCATACAACAGCCCCTTTACCGGACAAGACTGTGCGTACATCAAACGTTCTTGCGCAAGCTACGACGTGCAGCAGGTTCCGTCTCTCAACCCATCTCACGTTGGTGGGGCCTCCCTTTACCGTGTCTCCACTCTCACTCTCCGGACGCCACGCCAGCCACAAGGCATCTGAGATACTTGCCCACCCGCGGTCCACGCAACAGCCCGCTTAATTGACCGCCAGTAGCTGTGCAAGGCGTGTAAGATGTGGTAGGACTGATTGGGAAGATTAACAAAGCGAGTAACAGTGGCCCTTTGATCCAGCAGGGTGAAATCGTTCTGTGAAAGATAGGCGGAGCGATCGAAGAGCCCAATCATCCTTGGAGGTGCCTTAATTGATCGTAGTCGCCAGCGCGTACACAAATTATGTGCAGGATACTGCTCGGACAGCGGGAACCTTCTCAATGCCGCTGGAAGGCAACCGGAAAAGCAAAACCACCTACCAACTCAATCAAGTTGAGTGGTCTGAAAATGCTGACCGTGTCGCGGCACGAAGGTAAGAGAGCTGTAAGAGAAGCGGTCAGTCCTATTGCTTGATTCCCGTGTCTCAAAATTTGAGCGATGATGTTGGTGGTGGCCTTACGGCCCTGCGGCTCAGCTGGGAGCCTTGCATCCTACCGCGTAGAGGCCGTTTATGCAACCGGCCGCGCGGCAGGAAAGCGCCAAAACCACCAACCACTGTCCTAAGGAAAATGCGACAATCTGGAATGGAAGAACGCCAGGGTAAGTAGGAGGCAGCAAACGAGGCAGAAGGGAAGACAACTGGCATGGGACAATTTCGGGGCCAAGGAGTACGGGACGGGTTAACCGCACCGCAAGAGTTGGAAGGTGATCCTAGGAGTGAGGTGAAATTTTGGACCGAGCAAATCATCTTCTTGGCTGAGAAGGATGGGGTGGGACACTAAGTGAGAAGGGAAACAACAGGTTATGAAGGAAAAGGCTTGTGAGTGCTCAGATTGATGACGAACAAGCCCGTAAATGAGACGAATAGATAGGACGGCAATGCACCGAGAATGATAGACCAAAAAGCGCTATGACATTCCTCGTTCGCCGCCTGCATTCCAACGCATCGAGTCTCGAACTTCAGCCTCGCGGGTGACCCTCCCAACACTATCTTTTGAAGACCATCGACAATGTGCGCGTGGCAATGAGACGCGGCGGATGATAGCACCTTCTCGAAAGCAGAGCTAATGATTGGTTCAATGGTCCAATGCAGAACCCTTCTCTTGTCTAGTAATGTTGAGGTCTGACTGCGTGAACCTCTTCGCGATCTCCATAGGTGGATGGGCGACCATGCCCTTACCAGTCGGATCCATGGTCAAACCAAAAGCCTGACGTGAGCATGTTCTGATGACCAACTCTTTGACGGTAATGGGACGGTGAAGCTAAGGATACATACAGTCAACACCGTGACCTTGGAAGCTGCGTATACAAGCACTGGTACCTATCGGCGAGCGAAGCTGTTAGGTCCACTGCATTGATTAGCACGAAGCAACCTAGCAAGCCTGACAATGGACATTTTCTTTTGGGCAATGTGCTCTCCAGTAAGGAAGCATAACGATTGGTCAAAGAAGGACCACTGGGCCTATGGAGTTTAGTGGTAGGCTGGGAGCAAAGACATTGCGGAACGGGACCGAACGGAACTTGAAGCCTGGGAAATACGCTTGATCTTATGCGAGGTCCACTCAGATCTCGAGACGGCAGAGAATGAAATACTAAGCCATTGTGAAGATCCCAGTACATAGCAAGGCATGTGGTATAAGATCACTCGGTGGGCACTTACATCGTGGACGAATCTGTAGCTGCATCCACGAAACCTCAAATGGACCGCCGGCTATGGAGTAGATGGGCTGATACACGAACAGCTCATGATCATGACAGCCTTGCCCACCTAGTGTGCGATGTTGAAATTCCTGAATACTGGTTTCACCACGGAATGCGTGTAGAAGAGTCGATTGGGTCTTCAGGTACTCCTTGATTTGTCCTATAGCTCAAAGACGAAATCGACTCTGATGGAAGGCCGGAAGACAGGAGAAATGTTTATCCAATGCGACAATTGTCAGGCGTGGCAGAATGGCTAGTGCAGATATATCTTTGCAGAGACTGCTCAATAGCAGGAGTTGAGTAGCTCATCGGCATATCACTTTCGATGGTTACACGTGATGGACGAGTAACTTGACGGGCTATACCATCCTGTGTAAACCGTAGGCAGAAGTTGATGCAAGTGCTCAGCAGCGAACATTGGATGTGAGAAGGGGACCAAGGAGGACGACCGGAGCCTTGAGCGCACGTGACTCCCACTAACCTTTTTTCCCTATCGAAACTAGTTAGCGTGGTTTGTTTACCCCGAAGTGGACACTGTGTGCGCTGCAAGAAGAGATATACTACCACCTGGGCTTTCTCTTCCAACAGCTGCAGTCATCTTGGACCTGTGCAGTCCGCCCTTACACTCCCCCTACACCACATCTCTCGCGACTGGGCAGTCTTGGTCTTCCTCCATCAAGATGAGCGGCTGTGGGTCTCACCTGAACAAATTCTCCCAGAGCTCAACCGGGACTCGCAATGCTGGAAGAACGTACAAGCTGACGAATTTGCAGTACGCTTTCTCGATTTGATAAAACCTTTTACGCCTCTCCTGCCGGAGGTGGCAGCTCCGGAGAGCAAAGTGCCGTTCAATCAGAAAATGATGTGGACAGGGGTATGAAATAATTGAAGATGCGCTCTCCAATTCATAGGTGCTGACGAGTGGCCAGCTTACACTGTTGATCTTCCTGGTCATGAGCCAGATGCCCCTATATGGCATCGTATCATCAGACACATCCGACCCGATATACTGGCTGCGGATGATGCTGGCAAGTAATCGAGGAACATTGATGGAGCTTGGAACCACTCCTATTATATCATCTGGCATGGTCTTTCAGGTATGGTGGACGCATACATACGTCTGCGAGATACTGACGGAAGGTAGCTACTTGCTGGAACGCACTTGATCGACGTCAACCTCGACCTGAAGTCAGATCGCGAACTCTATCAAACTGCCCAAAAGCTCTTCGCAATCATCCTGTCCTTCGGCCAAGCTTGTGTCTTCGTCTTGACAGGCCTCTATGGCCAGCCAAGTGACCTTGGTGCTGGTGTATGTCTACTCCTCATCGTGCAGCTTGTGCTTGCCGGCCTAGTGGTTATCCTTCTCGATGAGCTTCTACAGAAAGGATACGGGTTGGGAAGTGGTATCTCGCTCTTCATCGCAACAAATATCTGCGAATCGATTATCTGGAAAGCGTTCTCCCCAACTACGATCAATACTGGGCGGGGTCCAGAATTTGAGGGCGCAGTCATCGCATTGTTCCATCTTCTCCTTACATGGCCGGACAAGCAACGCGCATTGTACGAAGCATTCTACCGACAGAATCTTCCGAACATTATGAATCTCCTCGCGACCGTCACCGTGTTCGCTGCGGTGATCTACCTCCAAGGGTTCCGCGTTGAAATCCCGGTCAAGTCTTCTCGTCAACGTGGAATGCGTGGCTCATATCCAGTCCGCCTCTTTTACACCTCCAACATGCCCATCATGTTGCAGTCAGCGCTGTCGTCAAACATCTTCCTCATCAGCCAGATGCTCTATTCGCGCTTCTCCGACAATCTCCTGGTGAAGCTGATAGGTGTCTGGGAACCAAGAGAAGGCTCCGCCCAACTTTATGCAGCATCCGGTATCGCTTACTATATGTCTCCTCCATTGAACTTCACCGATGCCCTTCTCGACCCGATTCATACCGCAGTCTACATTGCGTTCATCGTCGTGGCGTGTGCTGTCTTCTCCAAGACTTGGATCGAAGTTTCTGGATCTGCTCCACGTGATGTGGCTAAGCAGCTGAAAGATCAGGGTCTTGTCATGGCTGGTCATCGTGAGCAGAGCATGTACAAGGAGCTGAAACGTGTCATCCCAACCGCGGCTGCATTTGGTGGGGCTTGCATTGGTGCTCTTTCCGTGGCGAGTGATCTGCTAGGTGCTCTTGGAAGCGGGACTGGTATTCTGTTGGCTGTCACGTAAGTTCCTCCAGCTGTGAAATGCACTATGTGCTGATATATTCCTAGCATCATCTACGGCTATTTTGAAATCGCAGCCAAGGAGGGTGACATAGGATCAATCAAAGGCATGATTGCTGGATAGACGCTTGCTATCAAGCCTTGTGCAATCACCTGTCGAGAGATGCAAGCAGATCAAATTCTCTATCTTTTTCGGAAATTGGTGAAGGAGAGCATCCCTGTATATTCTGCCTCTACCATCAAACGCCAGAAAAAGCTCTTTGCGGGTGTGGGAAAAACCCAAGAGCTCAAAAGAATTTACGACAACGGTTGTCTAATGCCGTGTTCGTGGTCAATTCTCCACCTCTCCCGCCTTGTCATTTCCGCGGTGTCTTCTACCTCTTGCTATCATCTGGCTCGATATTGTGACTCCTATCCCTAATCGACTCGATTGTAGTAGAAGAAGCTCTCATCTGACCCCTAAGTGTTCGAGCGAAGCACAGTGCCTTCGGTTCAACAGTAGATGGTCCGTACATGTTCGTCTCTTCGAAATGGACAAGTAATCGGTAGAGCGTGACCTTTCCTATTCCTCAGGTTTGGTTTCTTCCGAAGCTAATCTATGGGAGATCCTCCTAGAAGCGGCCCCGTTGAGAACGCGGGCGACATGACGGAAAATCTTGTTCGTTGGTTGTGGTGTTTGAAGTGTGGAGGCCATCATCTCGAGAACTGAACTGACCAATCAACGCCCTGGATTTGCGGCGACTCGGAGATGAGATGATCGTGAGTTGAATGTCTCCAAGATTTAGATAGATCCAGGCACCACAAACGACACCGCGGCTTGCCTACAGTCATCTTACCTCAGCCAATATCTTCGAACATGAAGCGGAAACAGCGCGAGGACGACAGCACGAGGGGCGCTTCCTTCACCCCAAAGAAACAGCGCATCATTCAGGAGGAGGGCCAGGAGGACGATCGTGGAAGTCTAACTCCGAAAGGACATGGCACATTGAAGACACCCACAAAGTCATCTAAAAACCCAGACCGTCTGTCCGCCAGCGCGAAGAAGGCAGACCGGTCAGCAAAAAGGAAAAGTGCCAATGCACTCCTGGAGAATGAGGAAGAGGACGAATTTGGGACTGCGCTGGCACAAGAGATCCTCGAGAACGACGAGGAAGGGCTGTTAGACGGCACTGAAGGTCTCGAGGGGATACGTGATGATCTGGCAGAGCTTGCAGCATCGGCACTTCAGGAAACACCGTCGAAAAGAGGACGTGGTAGACCGAAAGGCTCTAGGAACAAACGATCGCCAACTCCCGAAGGCGACCTGCAACCAGAAGAGCGATACTTTTTCCAGAATCGTTCTGGTCCTCCGGAAGTTTCCAACAATACACTCGCTTCTCTTAAGCTCCTGAATGACGACGAATACTTCGCATTGATGCGCAATTACAAAGACCCTCACGACCCAGAAAAGGCCTACTTGACGAGACTACATGCACGGTCATTCCCACAATGGAGATTTGAATGGCAGGAAGGTTTCAACATATGTCTGTACGGATGGGGTAGCAAGCGACAACTGGTTAGCAAGTTTGCGGATTGGATATACCCAAAATGCGATCCACCCCATACAATCGTTATCGTAAATGGCTACACATTGAAGCTGAATATTCGATCCATCCTCAGCCTGCTCATAACTACAGCCATGGGCAAAGATGCCCCAACTCGGCTCGGCGCTCAACCAGCAGAAATGCTTGACCTCCTCCTATCTCACCTGACCGGCCACCCGCCTCATAGCCCCATCAAGGTCCTCGTAAACTCCATAGACTCGGTCTCCCTCCGCCGCCAATCCATCCAAGCACTTCTTGCTCGCCTTGCTGCGCATCCCAGCATCAACCTCCTCGCAACAGCAGACACCCCTTCCTTTCCTTTGCTTTGGGACACCAACCTGCGCGACCAATTCGCTTTCGTCTTCCACGACTGCACCACCTATGCGCCTTACACAGCAGAGCTGAATGTCGTGGATGACGTTCACGACCTTCTGGGCAGGAAAGGCCGACGGATCGGAGGTGGAGAGGGAATCGGCTTTGTGCTCAGGAGTTTGACCGAGAACTCGAGAAAGCTGTACGTGTTGCTTCTGACAGAGATCTTGTCCACGCTTGCAGAGGGGATGCCGGACGTGGACGAAGGGATGGATGGAGAAGCTGAGGATGGAGGGAAGAAGTGTGGCCATGGACCGGAGATGGATGGAGAGGCTGGCGTGGAGTACAAAGCCCTCTATCAGAAAGCGTCGGAGAATTTCGTGTGCAGCTCCGAGATGAACTTTCGGACACTGTTGAAGGAATTCTATGACCATGAAATGATCATTTCGAGGAAACACGGCGCAGGAACAGAAATTCTCGGAGTCCCACTAAGCAAGGAAGAGATGGAGACATTGCTTGAAGAGCTCGTGATGACAGGCAATTGACCACACCTAAGCCGTCTTGTATACCACCCCCATGGACCAAGCTAGAACATATCTCATTCAGCCCTGCCTCTTCAAAACTCCCCAAACGCTGCCAGTGCAAACGTCAACCCGAAACTAATCTTAAACGCCGCATTATCATTGATCGCGCTCCTCAAATTGATCCCTTTAACGTATCTCTGCATCCTCTCCACAGGAATTATATCGTAGCCTTTCCTTGCCGCGTACTGTAGACAGACAAATTAGCATCAGTCCTTGCTCTCCGGTTCCCCTACTCGTGCGACTGCGAGAGGGGCCCAGCCATACCTGCACAATCACAATCCCAACGCCCAACAACAAAGTCAACGTCCTACTAAACGCACTAACCAGCACCCCAGCCCCAAGCCCCAGTATGCTCCCCAGCGAGATCTGCTTCACCGCCGCAGGGTTGAGGCTCCTC